>ULUQ01014647.1_pt1 | contig 11591 bp, 10 predicted proteins | sample 1958661 | NCBI WGS metagenome assembly ULUQ01 (sample SAMEA4835765, study PRJEB28245) | human gut metagenome | biome: gut microbiome; material: fecal sample | place: Denmark | collected 2008 | reverse complement strand
ATCCGTGAGGGTGGTAGAACAGTTGGTTCTGGTGCTGTTGCTACAATCATTGAGTAATTGTTATTAATACAGTTCTTTCAAGGGTTTCCGGGTTTCTCGGAAACCCTTTTTTGCGCGAGCAGCTCCTTGAGAAGTCATGGGCAGTTCGCAGTCGTGCTCGCGAAGTAATGAACTAGAATATGATAAAAAGAGGAGTACAACATGCTATACATAATGCGACATGGAAAAACGGACTGGAATGTACGTCACAAATTGCAGGGAAGAACAGATATACCTCTTAATGATGAGGGAAGAATGATGGCGGCAGAGGCTGGGAAAAAGTATGCAGATATACATTTTGATGAGTGTTATTCATCACCTTTGGCAAGAGCAAAAGAGACAGCTGAGATTTTTCTCAAAGGAAGAGGAGTACCTGTATATACAGATGACAGGCTTGTTGAGATGGGATTTGGAATATATGAGGGAATAGAGAATTCATTTGCAATAAAGGATTGCCCAATTAATTCTCTTTTTAAAAATCCAGAGGATTATGTGACGGTTGAAGGCGGGGAAAGCTTTGAAGAACTTTTTGCAAGGACAGGGGAATTTATAGACAATGTAGTTATGCCACAGGTAAATAGTGGCAAAGATATACTGATTGTTGGTCATGGTGCCATGAACTGCAGTATTATAGCAAAATTCAGAGGAACACCACTGGATAAATTCTGGGATGGAATGACTGATAATTGTCAGGTGGTAAAGCTTATATAATATTATAAAACACAATTTTACGATTTATTCAGACCAAATCATGCTAGGTTTCGTATATAAGTATAGAAGTTAATAAATGAGACTTTGACTTACAACGGAAGGTTAGGATGGTGATTGGGATGAGTAGGAGAGATGGCAGGAGAAAAAACAAAAGAATAGGAAAAAGGAAGAATCAAATATTCCTTGTAATGATGACTATACTGGCATGTACGGTAGCAATTGTATTAACAGTCAAGATGAATAATAAGAATGTCAGCAAAGGTGTAGCAGTAGGTGCAGAATATACAGCAATTAAGAGCGATGGTAATGTGACGGAGGAACAGCTTTCTGTAAGTGAAGAGACTGTAAATGATTTACCAGATGTATACAGAATAGAATGCTATGAATCGCTTAATCAGAATCCAGAGCTGCCAACGGGATGCGAGATTACATCGTTAACATCCGTACTAAATTATTACGGCTGTAATGTTGATAAAACAACTATGTCGGATGAATATCTTAAGAAAGGCAATGGCAGCTTCTACGAAATGTTTCTTGGTAATCCAAGGGATAACACAAGTTATGGATGCATGTCACAGCCAATTGTTAATGCAGCTAATAAATATTTCAAAGTTAATAATATGTCAGCAGTTGCAAAGAATATCAGCGGAACAGATTTTAAAGAGATTCTAGGTATGGTTGCTCAGGGTGACCCGATAGTAATATGGAATACAATAGATATGAGACAGCCATATGAATCTAAGACATTTGTATTTAATGGGAAAGAATATACATGGATGTCTCCAGAACATTGTGTTGTAATTACAGGATATGATCTTAATAAGAATATTGTTTATATAATGGATCCTATGGAAGGTAACATAACAAGGAATCTTGAGACATTTCAATCAAGATATGAAGAGATGCACAGCCAGGCTGTCTATATTATAGAATAATTAAGGGAGGGCAATATTGTCCTCCCTTTAGTCATGTTATTAGTTTGATTTAATATTGTGCCTTGCATTAAGTTTCTTGGCACAATGTATGAATGCAGGGAATAAAAATGCGTCAGCAGCAATCCATGCGATTGGTGAGGCGAGGCATGCCCCCATGAATCCAATATTTGGAATAAGTATGATGGCTGCAAATGCACGGCCAATCATCTCTAAGATACCAGCTGATATTGCAAATACTGAGAAGCCCATACCTTGTATGCAGAAGCGGACTACGTTAACACCTGTAAGCGGAATGTAGAAGCATGCAGATGCAAGGATGAACTGTCTTGTAAGAGCAATTATGGTTGTCTCTGATGCATTAACGAATAATAATGCAATATAATCTGTAGTGAAATACAGTGCAATAAGAGAAAGAACACTGTATACTGAACCGATTATCATAGCGGAGCGTACGCCCTGACCAAGTCTTTTAATCTTGGCAGCTCCAACATTCTGTCCGGCATAGGTTGCCATGGTTGAGCCGAGTGCATCAAATGGACAACAGGTAAAGTTGAACATCTTAGAACCGGCAGTCATTGCGGCTACATATGTTGAACCAAGTGTATTGACAGCAGCCTGAAGGATTGTACTTCCGATGGCTGTTATTGAATACTGGAGTCCCATAGGAACACCGTTCATACACAGGTTGGTGATGAATCTTCTATCAAGTACCCTTTCTGATTTGTCACCTTTTAAGATGTCATATTTCTTATACATATATATAAGGCAGGTAAGTCCCGAAATTAACTGTGATGTTACAGTTGCCCAGCCAGCTCCGGCAACACCCATCTTACATACAAGAATAAGAAAGAAATCAAGTACTACATTTATTATTGAAGAAAGCACAAGGAAAACTACAGGTGTCTTACTATCGCCAAGCGAACGGATAACACCAGACACCATGTTGTACAGGAATACAGTTGGGATTCCTATGAATATAACTACTATGTAATTATAGGCGTGGTCAATAATATCTGCCGGTGTATTCATGATAATAAGTATCCTGCGGCAGAATATTACGGATGCAAGCGTAAGCACTATGGCAAACACAATACTGCAGATATATCCGTTAAATACATATTTTCTAAGGTCAGCAGGTTTCTTTGCACCAAAGCATTGGGCAACCGGAATCACGAATCCGTTACAGACTCCCATACAGAAACCGATTATCATGAAGTTAATAGAACCTGTTGCTCCAACTCCGGCAAGAGCTTCAACACCGAGAGTTTTACCAACGATTATTGTGTCAACAAGGTTGTAGAACTGCTGAAACAGCATTCCGAACAGCATTGGAACTGCAAATCCAAGAATATGCTTGGAAGGCGAACCATTTGTCATGTCTTTTACCATAGGATTTCCTCACTTTCGTATATTTATAAAGCCAAATGATTATACTATATTTTTACAAACTGTCAAACTGATTTTGCATGAATTTGAATTAATTTAACGAATTATTGTCTTAATATGAAATGTCTGTTAAAATGCATAGGTAATATTTATGCGGAGGCAGACATGAAGAAAACTTTTGATGTTAAGAGACTTACAACGCTGGCATTACTTACAACAATTGCACTGACAATATTTGTTGTGGAATCAGCGATACCTACGCTTGTTCCAATACCAGGAGTTAAATTAGGACTTGCCAATATAGTCACACTTTTTGTATTAAAAAGGTATAAATTCAGTGATGCAGCTATTGTGCTGGCTATGAGAATTATACTGGCTACAATATTTACAGGGCAGGCAGTATCATTTATATATAGTGTAAGTGGTGGATTTTTATGTCTTATTGTGATGGCAGCTGTTAATAAATTGCTTAGGGGACAGTATATATTCCTTACAGGTATACTTGGCGCGGTGTCGCACAATGCAGGTCAGATTCTTGCTGCATTTTTCATACTCAGATTGTCAGGTATATTTGCGTACATGCCGTTCCTTGTGATAAGCGGTGTTATAACAGGTCTGTTTACGGGCCTTGTGTGCTTCTTTGCAGACAGATATATTCCTAAAAAATATACTATGTAGCAGATGGAGGAGATTGTGAAAAAAAGAGTTGTTGCAGTGGTGGCCGTGATTGTTCTGCTTGTCGGGGCAAGTGTGGCTTCTATTATATATATGAAATCAGGAAAGAATGACGGTAGTAAGACCGCTTATATATACAGAGATAACGAATTGTTAAGAACTGTTTCGTTAGATGATGTTAAGAATCCGTACACGTTCAGGATTGAATACGGGGATGGAGAGTATAATGATATTCTTGTCGAGAATGGAAAGATTAAGATTGCTGATGCAAGCTGTCCGGATAAGCTGTGTGTGAATATGGGATATATATCTGAGCCTTTAATGCCAATCACATGTCTGCCTAATCATCTTGTTATCAGGATTGTGAATGACGGCGAAGAATCGCCGTCACTCGATGGAGTTGTGTATTAATTATTTCATCCAGCGGCCAGAAGCACCACATGGAAGTACAAGTCCGTTACTTGAAACAGGAAGACCTACTTCCTGTGAATCACAGTGTCCGCCAAAGCTCTTAAGTTCTGTGCTTAACATATAAGTAAGAACGGCTGGCTGAAGACCTGTAGTGTATGAATTAATAAGGAAAAATAATGGTTCATCAGAAAGAAGCTGTGCACAAAGCTTAACAAGCGGGTGTATGGCTTCTTCTATTTTCCAGATTTCTCCTTTAGGACCACGTCCATATGAAGGTGGATCCATGATGATTGCGTCGTAATGGTTGCCTCTTCTTATCTCTCTTTCTACAAACTTTACACAGTCATCAACTATCCAGCGGATAGGCTTGTCAATAAGTCCTGAAGACTGTGCATTTTCTTTAGCCCATGCGACTATACCCTTAGAAGCATCTACATGCGTAACATTAGCACCTGCGGCTGCACATGCAAGTGTTGCTCCACCTGTATAAGCAAACAGGTTAAGAACCTTTACAGGTTCGCTGCCACGCTTTTTCCTGGCATCAGAGATTATCTTTCCAAACCAGTCCCAGTTAGCAGCCTGCTCAGGGAATATTCCTGTGTGCTTGAAGCTGAATGGCTTTAAGTTGAATGTCAGCTCCTGTTCAAATGAAGGACTGTTGTAGTGAATCTGCCACTGCTGTGGAAGGTCAAAGAACTCCCATTCTCCGCCGCCCTTGGAACTTCTGTGGTAATGACCGTTCATATTCTTCCAGCCTCGCTCTTTCTTAGGAGTGTCCCATATTACCTGTGGGTCCGGGCGTACAAGAATATACTTACCCCAGCGTTCAAGTTTTTCGCCCTTAGAGGTATCTATTACTTCATAATCTTTCCAGTTATCAGCTATAAACATAATTAAGTATCCTTTTCTATATAAAAATATGTTGCAGTTTGGTACCGCATTTGTTATTAAATAATTATATACGAAAATATTAATAACTGCAATCGTGCAAAAATGTTTTGGACAGCTGTGTTTTATGTTAATATATTTCTATTGAAATCTGATTAAGGGGCGATGCATATTGAAAAATGTTAGTTTAAAGAATATACAGAAGGATATTGTATCAGGAATAATTGTTGCACTTGTGTCAATTCCTATATCAATGGGGTATGCACAGATTGCGGGACTGCCTGCGGTGTATGGTCTGTACTGCTCTATTCTGCCAGTGCTTATATATGGACTTGTGACATCTTCGCCGCAGTTTGTGTTCGGAGTGGATGCAACTCCGGCGGCACTTGTCGGTGGAACACTTGCAACGCTTGGGATAGTGTCAGGTTCTGAGGAGGCAAAGGCAGTAGTTCCGTCGATAACTTTAGTTGCAGCATTGTGGCTGCTGATTTTCTTTTTTATCAAAGCAGGGCGTATTGTCAATTACATATCGACACCTGTAATGGGTGGATTTATAAGCGGTATTGGTGTGACAATAATTCTTATGCAGGCTGCGAAGCTGTTTGGCGGTAATGCAGGAACAGGAGAGGCAATAAAGCTTCTTATACATATAGCCGGTGAGATGAAGTCGTTCAATCTGTTGTCAGCAATGCTTGGAGTCGGAACAGTAGTGATTATTCTTGTTGCGAAGAAGTTCATTCCAAAGTTTCCGATGTCAGTACTTCTTATGGTACTTGGTGCACTTGCAACTGCAATTTTTCATATTGACAGATTAGGTGTTAAGCTTCTTCCGCATGTTGATAAAGGGCTGCCGGGATTCTCACTTCCTGATATGTCAGTTGTGTTTAAGAATCCGTCAGATATAATACTTCTTGGACTTTCAGTGGCAGGTGTTGTCATGGCGCAGACATTGCTTGCAACTAATAATTATGCCAACAAATATGGCTATAAAGTAAGCAATAACAGAGAAATTCTGTCTTATGCTGCTGCAAATGCGGCTTCTGCTGTAATTGGCGGATGCCCTTTGAATGGAAGTGTGTCAAGAACAGGAATTGCAGACCAGTTTGGTTGTAAATCACAGGCTATGTCAATAACAGCTTCTCTGACAATGCTTCTTATAGTGCTTTTTGGAACACCGGTGCTTGAGTATCTTCCTGTACCAATACTTACAGGAATTGTTGTTGCAGCACTGATAGGAATTACTGAATTCGGGCTTGCAGTTAAATTATGGAAAACAGACCATACGGAGTTTGCAATATTTGTAGGAGCATTTTTAGGTGTTCTGTTATTCGGAACGATATACGGAGTTGTAATCGGTGTTATTCTTTCATTCATAGCTGTTATTGTCAAAGCGGTTGAACCACCAAGAGCATTTCTCGGAGTTATAACGGGACAGGAAGGGTTCTACAGTCTTAACAGATACCGTAATGTAAAGAAGATAAAAGGTGCGGTTATATACAGATTTAACGGTGCGCTTTTCTTTGCAAATATTAATACATTTGTTGATGATATAGAAAAGAATCTTGATGATAATACTAAATGGGTAATTATAGACGCCGGAGGTGTGGGTTCTATTGATGTGACGGCAGTTGACAGGCTTATGTCTTTATATAAGGCACTTGAAAAGAAAGGAATCAGATTCTATATTACAGAGCATGAACACACACTTAATGACCAGCTAAGAGAGCTTGGTGCAGGCGAGTTTGTTGAAAAAGGTGTTGTAAGAAGAACTATTCCGCTTGCCCTAAGAGATGCAGGTCTTGACAGACCTTATCCTGTCGAGGAGGAGGAAGAAGAGCAGGTTGTTTCTGGCGAGGTACATGAGGACAACGAAAGACTTGCAGAAATTGAGTGGGCTTTTGGTGCAGATGCAGACGAATGGCTTGAGAAGATGGCAGCTGAGATGGCTGATGAGATTGGCAGTGTCAAGAAAGATGAGAAGAATGTTATTGTTGATGCTGAAAAGCATGCTGCATGGGGAAGAATAGGACTCTTTGATGAGAATGAACTGCTTGAGCGACTTGAGATGCATTTGTTTGATGATAAGAAATATCCTAATCTTGATATTGATGATATTGAGAAAAGAATTGATGAACGCCGCGTTGTTGTTGAGAAGAAGCTGGCACAGATTAATCCTGATGCAATACAGATGCTTAAGGAACACAGAAAACAGATACTTGACAGAATGAAGCTTCACAATCCGTATGCATATGAGCATATGATGGAGCAGAAGAAGAAGCATTATGAACATCTGAAGAAGAAAGACCCGGAGCTTGCACAGAAGCTTAAGAATTTCTATAATCTTTCAGATGATGACAAATAATTTATATAACGGAGATAATAGTGAATATATTAAATGTAGAAAAGGTCAGCAAGACCTACGGAGAAAAGGAACTTTTTAATAATATAAGTCTGGGAATTAACAGTGGCGATAAGATTGGACTTATAGGTGTGAATGGAACTGGTAAGTCTACGCTTTTAAAGATTATTGCAGGTGTTGAAGAACCGGATGAGGGACAGGTTGTCAAGGGCAGGGGGATTGAACTTGCGTATCTTGCACAGACACCTCTGTATTATGAGAATGAAAATGTACTGGAATATGTTATGCGTGGAAAGCATGCGGACAGCCAGCCAAAAGCAAAAGAGATTCTTAACAAGCTTGGAATAACAAATCATGGCGCAATGATGAATATTTTATCAGGTGGTCAGAAAAAGAGAGCGGCACTTGCGAGAACTTTAGTTGAGCCGGCAAGACTTATTATTCTTGATGAACCTACGAACCATCTTGATAATGACATGGTACTCTGGCTGGAACAGTTTATTAAGAATTTCAAGGGAGAACTTATCATGGTTACTCATGACAGGTATTTCCTTGATAATGTAACTAACAGGATTGTAGAGCTTGATAAAGCTTCCCTTTATAGCTACGATACGAATTATTCAGGCTTTCTTGAACTGAAGACCCAGCGTGAGGAGATGGAGAGGGCAACTGAGGCTAAGAGACAGAATATATTAAGGAAGGAACTCGCGTGGATAAGAAGAGGATGCCAGGCTCGTTCTACCAAGCAGCAGGCACGAATTGACAGATTCGAAGATATGAAAGAGGCTTCAAAGCAGGCGAGAGCAAGATTTGACAAGCAGCTTATGGATATGAATTCAGTCAGCAGCAGGCTTGGAAGAAAGACTGTTGAACTCCACAACATTTGCAAAAGCTTTGGAGAGAGGACAATAATTGACGATTTCACCTATATTTTTCTAAGAGATGACAGAATAGGTATTGTTGGTGATAACGGATGCGGCAAGTCTACGCTTATGAAGATTATAGCAGGCCAGCTTGAACCGGACAGCGGCAGTGTTGAGGTTGGAGAGACTGTAAGAATCGGATATTTCATGCAGGAGAACGAACCACTTGACGACAGCCTTACTGTGCTAGAGTTCGTAAGGAGCATAGGTGAATATGTTACGACGGCAGATGGAAAGGCAACAGCGTCACAGATGTGTGAGAAGTTTCTTTTTACACCGAAGCAGCAGTGGACGCCTATAAGCAAGCTGTCAGGTGGTGAGAAGAGGAGACTTTATCTGTTAAGTGTTCTTATGAGTGCACCAAATGTACTTATTCTCGATGAGCCTACCAACGACCTTGACATTGAAACTCTTGAGATACTTGAGGAGTATCTTGATGGATTTGCGGGTATTGTAATCACTGTTTCACATGACAGATATTTCCTTGACAGAGTTGTTGACAGGATATTTGCATTTGAGGCAGGAGGCCACCTTACACAGTACGAAGGCGGTTATACGGACTACAGGGATAAATGTGTTTCTTCTATATATAATGTGGAATCAAATGGAACATCTGATGCGCCCAAATCAAAGGCAGCAGGGCAAGTGAAGAAAGCATATAACAGTCATGAGGATAAGATTAAGTTCACATACATGGAACAGAAGGAATATGAGACTATAGATGATGATATAGAGAAGCTTGAAAATAGAGTTTCAGAACTTGATGACGAGATTGCAAAGAATGCAACTTCTTATTCTAAGCTTGCAGAACTTACTAAGGAAAAGGAAGATGTGGAAAGGCAGCTTGAAGAAAAGATGGAGCGATGGGAATATCTTAATGATCTTGCAGAAAAAATAGAGAAACAGAAACAGTAGTAAATATTAACAAAACAAGTGACATCAGAACAGATTATTTGGTTGAGCAAATCATATATTCATGGTATGATGATATATGATTTACTATATTAATCATATGAGGGAGGAAAAATTATGTTTTGTCCAAATTGCGGAACAAAGAACGAGGACGATGCACTATTCTGTGGAAACTGTGGAACACGCCTAGTGATAGATGTGCCTCAGGAGACACCGGTCCAGGAAAGTGTGGAAGAAGAGCCAGAGGAAACACCGGTACAGGAGAATGTGCCAGCAGAGCCAGAGGAAACACCGGTACAGGAGAGTGTGACAGCAGAGCCGGAAGTAACACCAGTACAGCAAAGTGTTCCAGTTCAGCCACAGCAGGCTTTTGGTCAACAGCCTGTACAGCCTACACAGTTTACAGGTCAGAATTCTGGTCAGCAGCCTGCCAATAATAAGCCTGCCAGATTCCCTAAGGGTATAATTGCAATTGTAGCTGCGGGAGTTGCTGTGATAGCTGCCATAATTATATTTGTATGTGTGGGAAAGAATGTGACAGATTATAAGAAAACTGCCAAGCAGTATGTTAAGGCGGTTGCAGAGTGCGAATGGAATGATGCGTATAGTCTTATTAATCTACCTGATGGGGAGTTCCTTACAAAGGAAGCATTTATTAATGTTCATGCAGATGCGACTGGTGAGAAAGTTGAAAAGATGGCAGCAGATGACATTGTCTCAACATATAGCAAGATGCCTGGTAACAAGGCTGTTAAGGTCGGATATATAACAGATTCGGGAATGCAGTATAATGATGTGTATCTAACAGTAGCCAATAAGCACTATATGCTTTTCTTTAAGAAGTATAAAGTCAGCGCTGAGAATCTTGTAGTAAAGGATGTTACAATAAAGGTTCCAAAGGGACTTACGTTATATATTAATGATGTTATTGTTGGCGATGGATATAAGTCGGATGCATCTAAGAATGGAAACGGCTCTTCTGATGAATATGTTATACCATATCTGTTCAATGGAAAGAATAATATTAAGGTAACTGGAGAATTTATAGAGGACTACACAACACAGCTTTATGCAGCACATGATGAAGATACATTTACTGTTGGAACATACAATGCAAAATATGTTAATTCGAAGCTTGAAGAACTTAAGACACAGGCAAGAACAGATGTGGATGCAATAATTAACGCTGTACAGGCAAAGAAAGATTATTCAGCTATAGCCGACAGGGTGTGTAAAGAAGAAAAGAAGAACATAGAGTCAGCTTATAAGAATATTTACGACAGCTACAATGACAAATACAAAACTGTATCCAATTTGAAGATTTCCAAATTCACAGCTTCTATCGCGGATACATCTTTCAGAGTGGATTCAGATGATGGATGCCCGGTGATTAAAGTTTCAATTAAACTAGGATATACATACAAGATACAGTACTCAGGAAGTGATAAATCTAACGACAAGAATAATAACAATAATTCAGCTTACATATATTATAAATATGAAGATGGTAAGTGGAAGATTAATTCTATGTATCTTGGATTTGGATTTTATTAAAATACTGTTTTGACCGGGACTTATGTTCCGGTCAAATTTGTTTTGTATTGTACTAAAAAAAATACAATTTTTTCTGTTGATTTTATATAGAGAGTAGTGTATATTAATACTTGCTGTGACATTGATAGCTGTGAAGCGTGAGGTTGCTGCTTTAATAAAGCAGGTTTTCCGTGGAGCGAATGTCAATGCTGGAGATAATCTCCGGCGAAGAAACTGGCGACAAGTCACTGTACCAAAATCATCTGCAATCCGCAGAAATGACGCGCGTGGGTCGAATTATGAATGAGACTATATGATACGCGTGGGAGTGTGTACAGTCACCGCTTGTCGTACTTAAACAATAAAGTGCGAAGGAGGCGACTTTTTTTATGGCAAATCAGGTAATAAGAATTACACTGAAAGCTTATGATCATCAGTTAATCGATCAGTCAGCTAAGAAAATCATCGAAACTGCTAAGAAGACAGGAGCACAGGTGAGTGGTCCGGTACCTCTTCCAACAAAGAAGGAAGTTGTTACTATTCTTAGAGCTGTTCACAAGTACAAGGATTCAAGAGAGCAGTTCGAGCAGAGAACTCATAAGAGACTTATCGATGTATTATCACCATCTCAGAAGACTGTAGATGCATTATCTAAGTTAGAGATGCCAGCTGGTGTATTCATCAACCTTAAGGTAATGAACTAATCATTATCTGGAATTTTTCATTATTAAAGCAATAATCCTAAGGGTTTAATATAGAAGTAACAAGCAGTGGTGCGGGTTCCACTTATATTAGCTGTTCTAGGATGACAGGATGCGC
>ULUQ01019437.1_pt1 | contig 11606 bp, 5 predicted proteins | sample 1958661 | NCBI WGS metagenome assembly ULUQ01 (sample SAMEA4835765, study PRJEB28245) | human gut metagenome | biome: gut microbiome; material: fecal sample | place: Denmark | collected 2008 | reverse complement strand
CTTCAGGTAACTCATATCTGATAATCTGGCTTTATCGAGTTTATTGTAATAGGTACTGTTCATGAGGCGGTTCTTATGACGATAATATGTAGCACGTTTCATATTAAGAGCTTCCATTATGTCAGTATCAGAGCTTTCCTGAAGCATATACACTATATCCGAGAATCTATACTGATTGAAGGAATAAGGAGAATCATTATTTTCCTGATAAACCAGCTTTCGTTTAGCTCCGGCATTTCTTTTTGCCTTAACGTTAAATACATCAGGGTTCATGTTAAGTGAAAGACAGTTATCAGATGAAACCTGCATATCAATTCCCAGACCGGAGAGTATGTCCTGAAAGAAAAGGAAATCTGGATTTTGTTTTAAATCCTCAGCGCTGTTATCTGAGGAAGCTAACTTAAGGTTTAAGTGTCGGTAGCCTTTGAGTGCTTCATAGGTTAAAGAGCTATCTGTTTGATTTATTTTGCCTTTATAAGAGCCTGCCATGGGAATACCTCTGAATAAAAAGTTTTTAACTGTTCTTTAATGTCAAAATAGTAACAGTTAGTATTTTTCTGTCTATAGAGTATCATAATTAACAATGATACTCAAGCTGGAAATCATAACCATAGAAAACAAAAGAAAAAATTATCATAGAATAAACCGAATAGAATAAGCAAATGAACAAAAAGATAATTTTTAAAAACAAGAGGATTATCTTATAAAAAATTATAAGATAATCCTCAATAAAAACAGCTTATCAGTAACAGAAAACTGGCAGTTGCCGTGAAGCTGCTCAACAGTTTTTTGTATACTTTTGGTTCCAAGACCATGACCTGTTTCAGTGGCAACAGGCATACCATTAATCATTTTTGGCCTGTATGCATATGGATTTTCTACCGATATTAGAAGCTTATCATTCTTTTTTGAAATTGAAAGACTAATGAACCTCTTGTCAGGTTCAAGTGCCATAACAGCGTGCTGGGCATTTTCTAAAGCATTCTGTAGTATTGATGTCATGTCAATATCTGATATATCAAGCTTTGCAGGAGCTGATATGGAGTATTTAAAGTCAATGTTATTTGCAGCAAAGCTATCAGCATTCGACAGAAGAATAATATTGATAATGTCATTTGAACAGTAGCGTTTATTGACAGTTTTTTCAGAGGTTTTTACAACACTTCTGATATAGTCCAAGGCCTTATCATCTTCACCGTTTTCTATAAATGCAGCTATATTATTCAAGAAATGACGCATATCATGCCTGATCAGGGATACATTTTTTTCGTTTCGCTGCATGCTTTCTATTTCCTTTTGAAACTGTGCCTGTTTAATCTGCATGAAATAATTTTGCGTGGAAATCTGCTGTTGACGCTCAAACTGCCTGCAGTAGACGATACAGAAAATGAGGTAACATATACTCATTACAAAAGGAAAAAACTCAGATACAAGACGGTTTCCGTCATAAAGAAGACTTGTATAAACAGTAGTAGCATAGTCAAAAATGTAATAGAAAAACGGCATTATACAAAATGGTATAAGCTCTATATCCGGTTTTGAGAAAACATCTGACAGGGCAGATGCAATATATCGGTAAACAACATGGTAAGTAACGAAAATGCCTGCAATATATGTCAGGTCTATAATCCACTGAGCACAGCCGAGTGATTCAGGGATGATTGAAATCCAGTTGTTAATCTGACAGCACAGATATGCTGTTGTGACTGCAAGCAGCGATTTTAAAAGACTCCTTTTAAATATGAATATAAGCAAAAGAAGTAATGGCAGATGTGTCAGCAGCGGATAAGCGTTTAAAACATGGGAAGAACTCTTTAACATAGAGCAAATCATGTGTAGAAGCAGATCCAGTATGCAAAAGCAGTTAACTATCAGAAAATTCTTTTTGTTATTTTTAATTCCTATAATGGCAGTTGTTACAAAAACTCCAAAGTATAGAGTAAGAATGTGTCTAATTATTTCTGTAATATAATTAATCATATAAACCCCTTATAAAAATCATTCCGGTTAGCAGTAAAATAAAATCAACAATTCGAAACACTGGCTAAATGATGGCGGATTAACTATTCGCGAAACATATATGAAAAATATGTATCCTGAAAAGACCTGCCAATACCTCTTGCAATAGGAATCCGTGTACCTGATTTGGTTACGAGCTCTGTACCGGAGAAATGATCCACAGCAGGTATATAGACAATATAGCTGCGATGGCATTTGAAAAATCCTTTTTCCAATGTAAGACTCTTCTCATAATAAGAAAGTGCGCCAATAGCTTCAGTTTTATCACCATTGGATAAAGAAATGATGACTTTTTTATTCTGGGCTTCAAGATATTCGATGTTGTGTAAATATATATTCTGATATCCAAAGGCTGAGTGGATTGTTATTGAATCCGCAGGTCGTGAAATCTCAGAAAGACATTTGTTTAAAAGCTTATATAGCTTGTCTTTGTCTACAGGCTTAAGCAGGTAACCGCTGGCATCTACATCATAGGATTCGATGGCAAATTCAGGGGATGACGTCAGGAAAATAATTTTGGAGGTCAAATTGTGCTCACGTATTTCTCTCGCTGCATCCATGCCGTTTAATAAAGGCATCATTATATCCAAAAGAATCATATCAGGGTTGTATTTATTGCAGTAATTAAGCAGCATATCACCGTTGTCTATAGTTTTTACGGTGACAGGAACAGATGCTGTTTCTATCCAGTCATTAACAAGCTGATTGGTCTGTTCCAGGCATGCACTGTCATCATCACATATAATTATTTCAAACATATAAAAACCTCTTTAACATTAATATAGACATTATATATTGTTTTTGAAAAAGCGTAAACAGGTCTTTTTGCAATTCGCGCCTAAAAAGTTACATTTCACACCAGAGTACTAAAAAGTATAAGGAAATCCTGTATAATTGGTACTATAAATAACATTAATATACAATTTTTAGGAGGATAAAGCATGCAGGAGAGAAAAATTTGTGAAAGAATAAGAATCATTGCTGTAATCGGGCTGATTTTTGTGCTGTTCATGACGATTGCAGGCGGAAAAACACGGGTACAGGCAGCTGGTGCGGCATTAAGCGTATCGTCTGTTTCCGCAGAAAAAGGAGGAACGGTAACGGTCAATGTGTCGTTGTCCAATAATCCTGGAATATATGGAATAAAGGTAAAGGCCGAGTATGACAGCAGTGCGCTGCAGCTTAAGTCAATGTCTAATGGAAATGTATTTCCGGTAAGTGAGGCAATTTGCAACGAGGCAAAGGGCGTATATGTTGCAAATTCAAGCGATTTTAATAATGTGACTGGAAACGGCACACTTTTTACACTTGAATTTAAGGTATTGGATGGCGCTGATGCGGCTTCATGTAATGTTTCTGTTAAATTAGAAAAAGCGCAGAACGTTGATGGTGGCAAGATAGATGTATCCGGTGGAAGCGGAAAAGTGACTGTTGAAAAATGCATACATAATAAAAAGACACAGACAGTAGCAGCAACCTGCGAGACAGAAGGAGAAACAAAGGTTGTATGTACAAAGTGTGGTGAGGTATTTGAGACAAACAAAATTCCGGCTACAGGTCACAAAAATACAGAGATAAGAAACAAGATTGATGCAACAACCACAACTGAAGGCTACACAGGAGATACATATTGTAAGGATTGTGGAAAGCTGATAGCTTCAGGAACCAAGATTGAAAAGCTTCATTCAAAGTCTGATTCACCAAAATCAAATGAGAAAACAGAAGTGAAAAAAACGGACAACAATACAACAGCTACGGCAAAGAATACAGAAAAGAAGACAGAGAAGAAAACCTCTGATAGCAAAAAAACAAAGAGTAAGAAAACAAAAGAGAACACTGCAGACGTAGCAAAGACATCTGAAAAAGCTACAGAAAAAGCTACTGAAAAGGCTTCAGAGACAGAGCTTGTCACAGAAACTGAAAGTGAGTCAGAAATTACTGAGACAACAGAGCAGACGGAAAAGAAAGATACCATGAAGGATACTAAAAAAGAAGAGGTCAAAAAATCAAGCGGTGTGCCAAAGGCAGCGGCTGTCGTTGTGGTTATAGCAGTAATAGGAGCAATTGGCGCCGGACTTTATTTCTTTGTTATGAAGAAACCCGGCAGATGATAAAAGGAGAAGCGTATGAAAAAACGAATAATAAGCATGCTGCTTGTCGGTGCCATGCTTTTCACGTCAATTCCTATGACGGCAGCGGCAAAGACGAGCGAGAGAAAATATGGTGATGTAAACGGAGACGGAGAGATAGATTTCATCGATGTTCTCACGTTAAAAAAGCATATTGCGGAAATGGAACCGAAGAATTATGTTCCGGAAAATGCAGATGTAAATGCTGATGGTACAGTAGATTTTATTGATTTGCTCTTTATTAAGAAATATATTGCAGAATATGATATACAACTTGGACCGGATGTATTGACAGTAAACTTCTACGACGGAGAAAGGTTAATCGATTCCCTCCCGGCAGAGAAGGGCTCTCCTCTGGGAGAGGTTCCGTCAGTAGCCAAATCCTCTAAGGAAAATGCTACGCTGCTTGGATACTATAAGGACAGTGCATGTACACAGCCATTCTATGCAGAGGATCCTGTGACTGAGAGTATGAATGTGTATGCCAAGTATCAGGAGCTTGAGAGTACAGAAGCACTCAACATAACATCATTTACACAGATGGATGCTGAACCTAATGTAACCTTTAACATTAAGCGCGCATCAGGGGAAAATGCACCTGAGAGTGCAGCCGTGCTTACTGTAAAGGATGGTTCTGCAGCGGTTAAGCTTGATATTGCGGATGCAGATAATGATGGTGTATACACAGTTAAGGCACCGGATGGATTTAACAAGGGCTGTTCATATGAACTGAATCTTGCAGACGGCTGGGTATTTGACGGAAAAGATGCAACAATAAGAACAGCGGCATTCTCTATAAAGATGGAGAAGGTTGAAAACCTTGAGATGTCTGAAGATATCAAATATGTCAAGGACACAGACAATATTGATTACACTATAAGCGGAACAAAGTATGGAAAATATACTGAGCTTTCAGACGATATTGTATCAGGAATGTCAGATAAGGACAGTGGAACGTTTGAATATGATAACGCAAACAAGCTGTCACAGGATGATATTATCTGTGTATATGTGGGAAAGGACCCAAGAGAGAGAAAGGGCGATGACGGAAAAGCTCTTTTAGATCCGGCGGTATATGTAAAGGTTTCAAATGTTGATGGTAAAAAGGTCACATTCGTTCCATTAGAGGATGAAGACCAATCAAAGATGTACGAGGTACCTGACAACTTCCCAATAAAGGTAGCGGCAAAGCCAACAGCAGATAAGGGAACAGTAAGTCTTGACGAGCTTGATGCAGATATGTATAGGACAATGCTCGGTGAAGCTGACGGTACAAAGGCAAATGCCCTTGAAAAGGCAGGAAAGGGAGATTTCATCACACTTTATGAGTCACAGGATGTTCTCACATCAGAGGATGCAGCATACTATGCAAAGATTACGGATTACAACAGTGAGACTCATGAGATTACATATGAAAAGACAACACGCCAGGCAATTCTTGACAGTATGGATCTGAATGCCGATGTTGACCTTTCAGGTGATGATTATATCACAGACCAGGAAAAGAAAGAGATAGAGGACACTGTACTTTATCAGTTACAGCAGAGTGATTTCACAGCAGGCGCTGCAACTGCACTCAGCGATATGCTTGATAAGGCAGCGGTAGTTGATGAGGCTTCAGGTGAGGAAACACTTGCCACATGTGGACTTGAGGATGCTGAGGTTACTGATGAAAACGGTGAAGAAATCACACCTCTTGCACTTGCAAAATACAATATAGCAGGCAAGTTTGAGCTTTCAGATAAGGTTAACCTTTCTGTAGAGCTTATCACAAAGGGTGACCAGCTCCATTACAATAATGGTGTACAGCTTGCGGTTAATGTAAAAGCAGATTTTGCTGCAGAGACATCAGACGGCGGTAGTGTAAATGTACCATTAAGCGCAACATTTGTTCAGGAGGTAGTAATACAGCCGGGAGTAAGAGGAAGTATCGTAACGAAGAAGATACTGTTTATACCGGTTCCGATAGGTGTACAGGTAAACTCAACGGTAGATATAAAGAGCTATTCTGCATTCTCATTTAATGCACAGATTTACACAGTTGAGCCTGAGGAAAAGAGCACCTGGGAAAAGATTAAGGACCTCATAAATGACGATAAGCTTGTAGAGGGCCTAAAGGGTGCTGACAAGATAGCAAACGGTCTTAAGACAGTCGGCGATGTCATGACAAAGATAGAGGAGCTTCAGGAGAAAATAGATGAGGCTTCTGAGAAGAAGGAACAGCTTGACGGTTACAGGGAGGATTTGAACAATCTCTGGACATTTGTTGAGGAAAATGACATAACCACCAAAGAAGCCTGGGCTGAGATGGGAAATAACCTTGATAAGTCAAATATTGCAGCCGATCTTCTTGACATGATGAACATGACAAATGAGACAGAGGCATCTACAGAGTATCTTGAGTCAATGCAGGCACTCATGGACAGATACTCAGATACAGTACAGCAGGATACAAGCTGGATAGAGCTTGTAAACAAGGAGATAGCATCTGCAAAGGTCAATTTCTACGGACTTGTAATCGGTGTAGAGACCAACTTTATTGTACGCACTGATATGAGTATTGCGATTGGCTCTAACCTGGAGTATGAGGTTGGTAAGAGATACACCTTCTGGTTCAAGATTGGACTGTTTAGACCTGAGGCAGGAAACTCTTCTATGGATCTTATTGATGAGAGATTCAGGTTCCAGTTCTACTGCATGGGAAGAATTGGAGTAAAGACAGGCGTCAATGCAAGGCTTTATGTGGCAATCGGAAGTGGAAAGCTCGCATCGGTAGGCATAAGTGCAGAGATGGGACCATATGTGAAGCTGTATGGTTTCTTCGTATATGAATATGAGAAGATGAGACCAAAAAATACAGCATATGCAAGCACATCTGAGAGAATGGCAGGAGCACTCTTTATGGAGTTTGGACTGTATTTCAGCCTTGGATTTGATGCAAATGCACTGGGAAATTTGTTTTCATACAGCTATGATTTTATAAATTCAGAGATACCTCTGCTGACAGCAGGAAGGGCACGTTATTATTATAATAATGCATATTCACCTGAACCTGATGAGAAGGTAATAGTAAAGGATGAGGACGGCAACAGTACAAACGGAATTAGCATGAAAGCACCTGACACGGTATTTGCACTTTCATATATGGATTTAAATACAGGTATTCAGGGAAAGGAGCCTGTACGAACAGGAAACAATACTGTATCATATGATAAGTACAACGTAACGCTTTCAAACTCACACTTTAAGTTCGATGAAGCTACAGGAAAGATTAGTGTTGAGGTGCCTGAGGGCGAGAGATACATGGAATGTGATATGACAATCACATATCTGGGCAACAAGCTGGCATTTTCTCAGTATGATATGACTGTAACAGTGCCACTCGTATGGACCAATCTCTCAACAGCAGAGCTCAGCGAATACTATACAGCCTCTGTCAGAGTGGGTAACGATGTTGACGGCTATCAGACAGTATGGAGCAAAAAGCTCATAAAGAACAAGAGCTTTGACCTTCCGACAGATGACGAAATAAAGGCACTTATAGGCTGGAATGATGACAAGTACGAGGTCGGAACAGGCTATGGAGATGTCCAGACAAAGGGCCAGACATTAATTGACAACAAGGTATTTGATTATAACGTAAATTATAAAAAGTATAAGGTAACTGTTAACGGAATCCAGAAGGAGGATGGCACAACAGAGAGCAGGGATTACTATGCAAGATTCGGAGAGACATTTGATTTCTCAGATCTGGCAGATACAAAGACCTGTGATAAGATAAATAATAAATATACAAAGTTTGCAAAGCTGACAACAAAGGCAACTGTAGTCGGAGGCAGCACATTCGACCTCACAGCAAAGATTAATTCAGCAATGGCTGCAACACTCAAGGATGGAGTTAGCGCAACAGCAAACTATGTGGACAACAGTGCAAAGATAACCTTTGTATTTACGGGAATTAAGCATGACGATGTATCTCAGACAATAGAGAAGGGTACAACACCTGATCTTACAGAGGTAGAGACAATCGTATCAGACGAGGGCATGGCAATCAAGGATATTTCACCTGAGTTTGGACGCGCAGATGCAGATACAACATATCAGGTTGTATGTGGAGAACTCGTGGGACCGGAAGCAACTATCGAGTTTGACTGCAACGGTGGTAGTTCAGTGGCTCCTGTAAAGAAGGTTGAGGGAAGTCTGGTAGGAAAACTCCCTACACCGACAAGGGATGGATACACATTTGGCGGATGGTTTACAGACAATGGCACATTCAAGAAAGAATTTACAGAGAGAAAGATGCCATCAGGTACTACAAAGCTGTATGCAAAGTGGACAGCAAATGAGTACACTGTAACCTTTAAGGTAAATGGTGGTAATGAGCTAGAAGCTGATAAGCAGACAAAGAAGCTTACATTCGACAAGACCTATGGTGAGCTTCCAACACCTGAAAAGACCGGCTATGGCTTCAGAGGCTGGTTCACAGCGGCTGATGGTGGCGATGAGATTACTGCCGATACAGTTGTAAAGATCACCGCAAACCAGACATTGTACGCACACTGGGAGAAGCTTGTGGATATCAGCAAGGATGTATTTGACTTCGGAGAGGCTGAGACATTCACATATGAAAAGGGTGTTCAGAGGGAAGTTGAATATACCTTTAATGCAGACAAGTTGCCAGAGGAAAGTAAGCTTACAGCCGATGACTTCACATTTAAGTTCATGCGTCAGGGTGATTCGGATTATGTAGAAAAACCTTTAAAGGCCGGCACATACAACGTGACAGTGGCACGAAAGGGTGACAATACATATGCTAAGTTCGAGCAGACCTATGATGCAGTTATGACCATCAATAAGGCTGACAGAAAGATTGAAGCAGACGGTGAGGTTGCGGATGCCGGATACACATATCTAAAGATTGACAAATCAAAGATTGATGATTTGGATGATAATGCTTTAGTAAGTTATGTTGTAAATAATACCGGCGGAGGAGAGTCTTATGTTTGTGTAAGCGGTACGGACTCAGATGTGATTGACAAGCTGTCTCCACAAACAGATTATACGGTTTATGTTAATATAACAAATGATGAGAACTACAATGATCTGACAAATGCGACATATATAGAAAATACCACAACAAAAGCTATACCATCAGAAACATGGGACAAACATGCAGACGAAAGCTGGTATAATAGCGAAGATACAACATTTACGATAAATACAGCAGCTCAGTTAGCAGGAGTGTCAAAAATTGTTTGCGATGGAAATAATATGTCAGGAAAGACAATTATCATTGATGCAGATATAGATATGTCTGAATACCTATGGATACCAATTGGCGCCTGGGGCAGTTTTAGAGGTACGATAAATGGAAATTATCATAAATTGACAGGACTTGTATCATCAGGCATGAGTTATGAGGGACTTGTTGGTTATGCATATAAAGCGGGTATTTATAATATTTATGTTGACAATTCTTACTTTGGCAACGGAAGCCATGTTGGTGGAATAGTTGGTAAGCTTGATAATGCAACTGTAAGCAATTGTGTAAGCCATGCGGTAGTTGATGGAAATAATCATATTGGTGGAATTGCCGGATACAGCGTATGGGGAGGAATATACAGAGCAGAGAATTTCGGAAGAGTGGTTGCAAATAACTATGTAGGAGGAATTGTAGGATGGAGCGATTGCACAAGGACTCAGAACTGTGCAAACTTTGGTTTAGTTTATGGCAAGGGAAATTCACAGTGCGGAGGAATTGTAGGTCACGCAGATCATAAGGACATAATATACAATTGCTACAATACAGGTACAGTATATACAACAGGAGGAGATTCACAAAGAGGAGCAATCCTTGGCTTTACAGAAAGTCATGGCATTTTTAAGAGAGATGAAGGCACAACAATGGATCAGTGCTATTATCTGTCAGGATGTGCAGGTTCAAAAGGAGCATATGGTAAAAATGGTGGTAAATATGGTATTAAAAGTCAGAAGACAGCATCATTCAATGGTCCTAATGAAGCAATGAACGATAATTGTGAAGCAGATACAAGAGGTAAGACATTGTTAGAAAAGCTCAATGTTTGGACAAACAGAGTTGAAGGTCAGACAGTATGGGAAATCAAGGAGGGCAATGATTACCCAACCATCATTGGAATGCTATAATACGCAATTTACTAACCTGTTAGTAAAATTTATCCTCAGAGGCAGCCGTGGTTACGCGGCTGTCTCTTTTATAAGTTGAAAATTGAAAAAGCAGTACAAATGGCATATAATTTTGCTTATATATGGAGTGATTGTGAATAGTTACAAAATACTAAATACTAAATACTAAATAATAACAGAGTTGGGAGATGAAATAAATGTGGGTAATATATGCCTTCGGCTCAGCACTTTTTGCAGGACTTACGTCAATTCTTGCAAAGTGCGGAATCAAAAAAACTGATTCAAATGTAGCAACTGCAATCAGGACAATAGTAGTTTTAATTTTTTCATGGATTTTGGTATTTGTGGTGGGAGCACAGGGGCAGATAACAGATGTATCTGTAAAGATATGGGTATTTCTGGTGATGTCAGGTGCTGCCACGGGAGCTTCATGGCTATGCTATTTCAGGGCACTTCAGATTGGCGATGTAAATAAGGTTGTGCCGATTGATAAATCCGGCACGATTTTGACTATCATACTGGCGTTTATTTTTTTCAGGGAAGAAATCAGCCCTCTTAAGTTTGTATGTGTTGTGTTTATTGCAATCGGCACATATATGATGATTACCAAAAAAGAAAATTCCGGGGAAAAACGGGACAAGTCACAGAGGTCTCATAGTTATCTGTTTTATGCGGTGCTGTCGGCTGTTTTTGCAAGTTTTACATCGATACTTGGAAAAATGGGCATGGAACAAATCAATTCAAACCTCGGTACGGCAATAAGGACCATTGTTGTGCTTATAATGGCATGGATTGTAGTGTTTGTCACAGGAAAGCAGAATACGCTAAAGCAGATAGAGAAAAAGGAGCTGTTTTTTATCTGTCTTTCGGGGCTGGCTACAGGCGGCTCATGGCTTTGCTACTATAAGGCGCTGCAGGACGGCTTGGCAAGCGTAGTGGTGCCGATAGACAAGCTTAGCATAGTTGTGACTATCGTATTTTCATACATAGTATTTAAGGAAAAGCTGACGATGAAATCCTTTGCGGGACTTGCCCTAATTATTGCGGGAACACTGCTTATGCTGGTTTAGGGATTTTTTTGAAATAAAAGTGAAGAATAATAGCTATAAAAATATTATAAACATTTTTTGTTATAATCCAAAACATAGTGAAAATAGGCTTTATGTTCTATTGAAAACTTTAGCGCGTTAATGTAAACTGTTTTTTGTTTCGAAATATAATAATTTATGGGAATATTAAGTACAAAGGAGAGAAGAACGTTTTTCTAGATTTTTTATCTTTGTATGCTTTATT
>ULUQ01047926.1_pt1 | contig 11745 bp, 8 predicted proteins | sample 1958661 | NCBI WGS metagenome assembly ULUQ01 (sample SAMEA4835765, study PRJEB28245) | human gut metagenome | biome: gut microbiome; material: fecal sample | place: Denmark | collected 2008 | reverse complement strand
CCAATTTTTGCTTACTTTTTATCATTTACTAATTTGTTTATAATTGCTATAATACACGTTAGCCGTGATTTTAACCAAAATCAGCCATCAAAATTTATTACTTTTTACCATAAAAATTCGAGGTTTTACAGATGAGTGAAACAAAAAAAATGACCAACGAGCGTCCTGTATACGCTTTTAACCGAAAAATTTTCTGTGAGGGAATGCGTGACGGTATTCCGATTGCTTTAGGCTATCTGGCGGTATCGTTTTCTCTTGGAATTGCCGCAAGAAATGCCGGTTTAACCGCCTTTCAGGGATTTCTTGCAAGTTTACTGAACAATGCTTCTGCCGGTGAGTACGCCGCATTTACGCTGATCGCTGCAAATGCAACCTATCTGGAAGTCGCAATTATCACACTGATCTCCAATGCACGCTATCTGCTGATGAGCTGTGCGCTCACCCAGCGTTTTGCACCCGGAACACCTTTTTTTCACCGGCTGATCATCGCCTATGATGTGACGGATGAATTGTTTGGGATCACCATTGCGCGCCCCGGCTATCTGAATCCTTTCTATACGTATGGAGCGATCGTGCTGGCTGCGCCCGCCTGGTCAGTTGGTACCGCACTCGGAATTATGGCTGGCAATGTATTGCCGCTTCGGGTGGTGAGCGCCCTGAGTGTCGCACTTTACGGAATGTTCCTTGCGATCATTATACCGCCTGCAAGAAAAGATAAAGTGGTCGCTGCGCTTGTCGCCATCAGCTTTGCACTTAGCTTTGCCGGTTCTTATCTCCCGGTTGTTTCTTCCATGTCAAGCGGCACAAGAACAATTATTTTAACCGTTGTGATTTCTTCTGCTGCTGCAATTTTGTTTCCAAGGAAAACGGAAGCATAATGAATACGCTTCCGTAAGTGAGGTTTTCTATGACACATAATAATTTTATTTATATCGCCGTGATGGCTCTTGTATCTTATGCCATCCGTGTTTTACCTTTGACGCTGATCCGCAAACCGATCAAAAACCAGTTTATCCAGTCCTTTTTATATTACGTTCCATATGTGACGCTGGCTGTCATGACATTTCCTGCGATTGTCGAAGCAACACAGAGCCCTGTAGCCGGTGCCGTTGCACTCGTTGTCGGTATCCTTGCAGCATGGTTTGGTGCAAGTCTGTTTCAGGTGTCTGTGGCATGCTGTGCGGTTGTGTTTGTGATCGAGTTGTTTTTGTAGAGTTTTTTTATTGTGCACCTCCACACTGCACGTATTATCATTTTATTCATTTTTATGATATTGTGCAAATTCATTCTGCGCATTTTGCTGTCACTTTATCCAGTTTCCTATAACAGAAAAAATCCCCGGCGGGCTGTTTCTGATATGCTCATACTCAAGTCCGTCAGGGATTGATTCATTTCTGACAAAATTTGTGCTTATTTACTTTCCATCCATTATCATTATAATAGAAATTTTATTTCCGGATCTGATTCAGTCTGTCATTTATTGCAAGCAATTGTTCTTTACTCACTTCGTTTGTTTTCTCTGCTTCTCCGGGCTGGCTTGTCATCTGACTGGTAAGTCCCATCATATTGATCATTCGGAGTACTGTGAATCCACTCAGCATCTTCATCATGCCACTGTTCATTCCACCGCCTTGTGCCTTTGCCTGTCCAAAGCTCTGAAACAATTCCTGCATGACTTTATTTCCATCCTCATTCGACATAATATCGCCCACCGTATCATTTAACGAGAAGAAACCATCCGGTGCCGTGATATCAAACCAATTTAAAACAGCACCTTTTTCTTTCAGACGGTACGCTTCATTAAACTTCTCAACTTTTTTGATAAAGCTTTCATCCCGGCATTCGCCTGCCACTGCTAGAAGCTTTGTCTCACCATGATTCGGTACTTCAAAGTAAAAGAAATGATCAGAAGCTTCTTTTTTGCCAAGACTCTCCCCATTTGCAAAAAGTTCCACTGTCTTCTGGTTCGAATATACGGTGACTTTTGTCACATTCTCCACACGGTCAACGTAACGTTTTCCACAAATATGAACGAATGGTTCGTCCGACAGCCATGCTTTATATGCATAAAAGGCATCTTTCTTATATTTGCGGTCAAATGTCACCAGCCCTTTATGGTTCATGCCATTTTCACCGCCTTCGTTTCTGGCATCTGCTGCGAAATCAAACATATTCCATACGTGCGTTGCCCAGATATATGGTCTTGTATACAATTGTTTGATCAATTCCTCATGATAATGTGCCTGATATTCCTCTGTATAATCTCCCTGCTTCGGATCTGAGGTATGCCAATTCAGTGCTTCACATCCATATTCACTCATGCCGATCGGGATCTTTGGAAACTCTTTGTGGAATTCATCCATCCACGGACCATTCATAGAAGTGTCTCCACCATACCATCCAAAATAATGATTATAAGAAACTACATCCGGGATCTGAATATACGGATTATGCATGTCACACATCGAAACTACCGCCATAGTTGTCAGCCTTGTAGGATCCATCTCATGTGCAAGGTCATTTAATATGTGATGGTTTTCCATAAGGTCTTCGTCTGCTTCACCTGACATCGTAATTTCATTGGATAATCCCCATACGACAATACTTGGATGGTTGTAATTCTGAACAATCAGCTCCTTCATCTGACTGATCGTATTTTCACGTCCGTTTTTCATGTGCTGGGAAATATACGGAATTTCTGCCCATAATACAAGCCCCTTTTCATCACACAGATCATAGAAATATTGTGCATGCTGATAATGTGCCAGACGGATCGTTGTAGCACCCATTTCACAGATTAAATCAATATCTTCTCTGTGATGTTCCGGAAGAAGCGCATTTCCATTTCCTGCCCGGTCCTGATGTCTGGACACACCACGCAGTGGATAGCTATTCCCATTTAAGAAAAATCCCTTATCAGGATCAATTGTGAAGGTACGGCATCCAAATCGTGTACTGACACTGTCTATGCATACGCCGTCTTCCATTAAGCATACAGTCGCTGTATACAAATATGGATCTTTGCGTCCATTCCAAAGATGTACATCTGTTATTTCCAGATTGACCTGTTTATCCGAAATCCCTGTTTTGGTTTCTGCTGCAAGAACACCTTCAGCATCTGTAATCTGATATATCAGCTGCTGACCTGCTTTTTCGCCGCTTAAAAATACTTCCACGGCAATTTTTGCATTTTTGTCTGCTACCTCTGGTGTCACTTTCAATCCATTTCCACCATAATAGTCCAGATCAAAATGAGACTTATGTACAGCAATGATATTTACATCCCTGTACATTCCACCATAAAAAGTAAAATCCGCTTTCTGTGGATATACCCTGTCATTTGCACTATTGTCAACGGCAACCACGATCAGATTCTTACCATCTGTAAGTGCGTCCGTCATATTCACCCGCCAGGTTGAGTATCCACCATCGTGATGAGCAAGGTGATTTCCATTCACATAAACATCAGCAGATGCATTCACTCCCAGAAATTCCAGATAATACTGTTCTCCCTCCGGAAGTTCCTCTTTCTGGACTTCTTTCGCATAAAAACAAGTTCCACGGTAGTAATCGTTTCCACCATCCTGTCCGTCAATCGCATTCCAGGTATGAGGCAGATTCACCCAATACCAATTTTGTGGCATAGCAACCGGAGGCTTCATTGCTTCCTTGCTAAATGCCCATTTTTCGTTTAAGTTAAAAATTTCTCTCATTTATTCCTCTTTCTCAGACTCATTCATTCTTTTCTTCATAATTCATTTTCTTTAAAAATGTCATTGGCGACATATGATAATATTTTTTAAAAGCACGGTAAAAGTTACTGTACTGTCCAAAACCACATAATGAAAAAATATCCGTTGGTTTTTCCCCACTGATCAATAATTGTCTTGCCATGATCATCCGTTTTTCCAAAACATACTGATATATGCTCTTTCCTGTTGCATTTTCAAAACTTCTGGACAAATAAAACTTGCTGATATAAAAACGGTTACACAAAAAATCCAGTGTCAGATTCTCTGTATAATGTAAATTGATATACCGGATCACCCGCTGGATATTCGCATTTCCTGCCATTGTATTCAGATTTAAATGTCTCTCCAGTAAGATAAGCAGATGTTCTACCAGCGAATCACACATAATGTCATGACCAAATTCTTTCTCATGCATTTCATAGCGTAATTCCAAAAGCATATTTATGATTTTTTTCCGCATTGCCGGATCTTCCCGGAGCAGATATCCTTTCTTCTCTGCCGAAACAAAACACTGGTTCAGATTAGTTTTCCTGCTTGAAATGCGGTTCAGATACCATGGATTCAGCCAAAGGATCACTCTGTCTGCTTCCCTCTCTGAAATCATTTCCTGATGTTCTGTCATAGGAGGAAGCAGCACAATATCTTCTTTCTCTAATTCAATTTTTTTACCATCGACTGTAAATGTTATGTTTCCGTCTAATACACAGTAGATTTCAAAAAAATCATGCAGTTCCACTCCTGCATTTTGTATCGCTGTGGTACAAAAACGATGCACTTCCATGCTGGAACTGGTCATGGATTGATACCCTAAGTATTCATCATATAGTTCATTATTTTTCATCTCTGTATATTATTATAACGCCTTCTTTTCTGTTTAACGTAATCTCAATGACACCTTTTTCGCGTTCTATAAATTCTGCCTTTTTACCATCTATTTCAACATCATAGTGATATAGCGAATTCATGACAATCAGAAGCACGCCTGTATGTGTTCCTGTGGTACTGTATATAATTTCTGCATGATCCACATCCTCAGAAATTTCTTTCTTTTCAATCCAGGTATCATATCCGGTTGTTAAAGTTCCTCTCTTGTAGTACGCATTATACCATATAGAAATTGGAGTAGAAAGTCCGCTAAACTGGTGAAACCAACCACCACGTTCCGTTTCAATCTGTATCATTTCAAATGTATTATAACTGAATTCAATCTCCTGCTTCCAGGAATTCAGTCCTCTGTGTGCAATATCAAATGCAAATTGTCCCTCTCCTATATCAAGCATTGCTTTCCATAAGAAATACTGATACGGGCACCAGACACTTCCGTTCCAATAGCCGTTGTCGTAATAATAGCTGGCAGACATATCAACCGTAGAAATTCCAACTGGGGACCACAGTTCCTCTGGAGATTTCAGGTGCTTTAACAACTGTTTTTCCTGCTCTTTTGAGCAAATTCCCGCAATCAACGGCGTAACACCATCTACTCCCTTGTTATAATTTTCTCCTGCCTCAGTCCGCAAAATATGGACTCCATCCTGCCCCTGCACAGCATAGCCAAAATATCCGCTCTCTTCATCCCATGCATATGCCAGCAATGCGTTCTTTACACGTTCCATATCCTGCTCAAATTCCGGCAGATTCTCCTCATATCCAAATGCCATTGAAATCTGTTTCATAAATTTTGCAATACGGATAAAATGTACATTACTGCAGACCGGTGATACTACCTGTTCCATATTCTTTCGATGTAACTCCACCTGCGGCGGATAATCGTCCATTCCACTTGCATTGTAAAAATAGTCATATACCGTCAGAAGACCATTTCCAAGTCTTGACATTGTGGATCCTTCCGTCCTGCCAGCCATATAACGATAGTAACGTAAAAACATCGGATAGTATTTCTTCAAATTTTCCCGTTCTTTTGCATCCGCCCGATTTAATATCTCGTAATACAAATAAAACTGTGTTGGGACAAGTGAACCATGTGCCACAAATGCGAAATCTGTATTATCTGGTTCGGATAAGTAAGTGTCCATTACATATTCTGCAAGTTTTGAGGAATAATCTAACATTCCAAGTCCAATAAATCCGGAATCCCACGTATACAGACTGTCCCATCTTTTTCCCGGTGTATAATGCGCAATGTATTCACCATGCCGCCTGATTGGATACACAATATTACTATATAATGCAGATTTCATCATCCGTCCTGTAAATTCAAATGGATTTCCCTCTTCATTGGCACAATTTTCTTTTTTTACAATGCTTCTGCATTGTTTCCAGAAAATTTCTAATTCAGCTTTTGAATAATTACGTTCTTTTGTACTGATGTGTGCATATTCCGTTCTGACACTTTTTCCGGGAGCAAATAACGCTTCTGCAACATTAATATGATAAAAGCCTTCATCCGAATGTTTATCCTGAAATGCACCCGAAAAACTTCTCGTCAGATTATCATAAGTAGCATCTGAATTTGCAAGGCGTGATACTAATGCATCCTCAATACAGCCCGAATACAATTTTCTGCTTCTGACACGCTTGCTTAAAATGCTAAGATATATTGGATTTTCCTTATAGTTGTACTGATATTTTATATGATCATTCTCGTACTCAACTTTTGGGATTACATTACGAGCCTCTTCTGTTATTCCGACTTCCTTTTTGTCTGATTTTTCACAAACACATAAAAAATCAAGCATTATTCCATTACTCTGTTCGCTGAAAGCTTCCATTTTAAAGATGAACTCTTTATCTGAAATCTTTCCGATTGGAACATAGCAGATTCCACTCTCTTTTGTTGCCGCAAAATGGATTGTTCCAACATTGCTTTGAAAAATTACATCTCCCTCATCCTGCAATGTACGATATCTTATCGCTAACACTGCGTCCTGATACGATTCCTTTAATTTTACCTGATAAGAAACTTTGTCGCCCTGATTGCCACCAAACGCTTTCAAGCCAAGATAACGCATAAAGAGTGCATAGTAGGACATTCCCAATCCATTGTCATCCGTAAATCCATCGACCGGAATCTCTCCCTTTTTCATGGCATCCAGATTCAGGTGTTCCCATGGAACTGCTTTTCCAAACTCCAAATTTTCATAATCGACAGCATTCCACGCATCACTTTTTTCCGGTACTTTTTTCGTGTATACTCTGCTTTTCGGATATTCCTCTGCGGCAAAATAATTGATAAGGCAATTCTGGTTTTTATCCGTATTATTATGGAAGGAAACCCGGATTCCCCAGGTTTCCTCCTCAATCTCAAAGAAATCTACGTCTGCATATAACTGATCTTTCCAAAGAAGCTCATAGCGATATCTATAATATTTTCCATTACTATCACAATCCCACGGATGATACTCAGATGGGATTGTAACGTTTGGAGCCGGTACATTGCTGTTCGCATAGGTCGGATGGATCACAAAATCAAATCTTGCTCCTGGAACAGCACTCTCCTTCATAATTCTTGAAATACCCATATACTTTTTCGAATATGGTCCCCACAATGGGATTATATTTTTATTTTCGTCTCTCACAATTATGCCTTTACAGCATTTTTCTGCTGTGTTTCAGCAATGCTGTCCTCAATCTCCTTCATTTTTTCACCAGTCAATGGATAGAACTTCATTGCAATAATAGAAGCAATCCATCCCAAAATCGGCATGCCACAGAATAATAAAATTGTGACCATCAGAATTTCAGGTGTGCTTGCATCTCCCACCTGTGGCACTGAATTTTTATATCCTATGACAGCTACAAATGCTCCAACAACTGTAGTTGCAAATGATGAAATAAGTTTATCAATAAAGGAGTATACGGTTGCAATTAGTCCCGGCACATAATGTCCACTTCTATACACTTCATAATCGGTGCAGTCTGCCATCATTGGAATCATCATATTACTTCCGATATTACGAATTCCATTCAATGCAATAATAAGAACTACAAATGCAATATTCATAAATCCAAAGGACTTCAGATCAATCTTGGTTGGATCACCAAAAATCAGAAGCAGTGTAATTGCGAGCTGAACAGCAATACATCCATATACAGTCGCTACATACGTCTTTTTCTGTCCGGAATGTCTTGCTCCCATAATACCTATTACAAGTAAAATAATGTTTGGAATCATTGTGATAGCAGACAATCTTCCCATTACTGCATAGTCACCAATAATAATTCCATAAAGCATAACACCTACGATGGAATTTCCTGCAATACTTGTTGCGAGTTTATCTGTAGACTCGGAAATAACTAACATCTGAAGTGCTCTGTTGTGTTTTAATACTTCCCAATAAGTTTTGAAGCTGACTTTTTCTTCTTTATTTTTTACCATGCTGTTGTAGTATTCCGGTTTATCTTTTGGCGCAATGGCAATCAGTGAGCAGATCATTAATACAAAAGCAATTGCAATTACCCAGACAATGATCTCACTGAAGAATTCAAGTGTCATTCCGCCATATTTCGGAACAAGGTAATTGGAAACAAGCATTGTAATTCCGGTCTGTAAGAACAGCATAAAAAAGCCTGTAAAGAAACCGTAAATCGGTCTCTGTTTTGGATCGTTTGTAAGTAAAGTCTGTGCAGAAGTTGTGACTGTTCCCTGAACGGTATAACCAATAATGTAAAGTGCATACACAACAATAAAATATGGGATCCGGAGTGTTTCCGGAACTAAATGCGTGGTCTTATATAATAAGATCATGCTTAATGCAAGAAGCGCATTGCCGACAACAAGGAATGGGCGGAATTTTCCAAAACGTCCATTGGAATGATCGATCAGCCATCCAATGATCGGATCTGTAAATCCATCAAAAATTCGCATAGAAGTTGCCAGTGTAGATACAAATACTACAGACATTCCTAAAATTCCATTTGCATAGTAAGATACATACATCATTAAAAACAGATACATATTTGTTGACATCATATTTAATGCAAACAATGCGATCTGCCATGTTTTCGCACGGTTATATTTCGTTGCTTCGTTCATTGTAATTCCTCCTAAAAACATTGTTTAACATTTTCAAATCATGATTTTAAGTGGATTTTAGCATTGAACTTTTTCAGTGTACATTGCATATATTTTCTATAACATTGCGATTATTGCCTTGACTCTCCAAGAATTTACTCCACCTGCACCTGACACATTCTCATTGTAGCCAATGCTGCTTCATGGCTTTCCGGTGTGACACCTGCGCAGCAGGAAGCAATGACTTTGACCGGGATCTCCGGCAGATATGCCTTAATTAAAATTGCATTGGAGACAACACAGATGTCGGTGCAAAGTCCGACCAATGTAACGGTGATATCTTCTTTCTCTGCGATTTTTGTAATCTCTTCCGCAAGAATTTTTGAACCGAACGTTGGCTTGTCGATCACTACTGCGTCTTTTAATGCAGTTTTCACTTTCTCATTGATCTGCCATCCGTCTGTTCCCTTCACGCAGTGCACAACCGGAAGATTTTTTCCTTCCTGAGTCTCTAAATAATTTTCCGGGTGTGTATCCCTTGTTGCAAAAATGTCTTTGGTGTCATACTTTGCAATCTCTGCGATTACGTTATCCACGATAGACACTGCCTCTTTTGTTCCGAGTGAGCCATCGATAAAATCATTCTGCATATCTACCACTACTAATAAATTTCTCATTATGTAAACCTCCAATTTTCTTTTTTAATTATAAAATATCCTCTTTCTTATAATTGCACTTCTTCCTAGTACACCGAATAATAAATAACTGACACCTTGCATATGAAACAATCATCCGGCGTCAATGTATCAGAAACTTATTATTCGATGTACTAGTCTTTCAGTGAAAAATACAGCTTCTTGTACCCAAGCTGCTGGCACAGTTTTGTCAGATACGGCTGGTCGATCCTTGCCTGCTCCAAAACATCCTTCTGTGCAAACACTTCCTCTTTTGTGCCATCTGCGAGCACTTTTCCGTGCGCCATAACGATCACACGCTCGAAACTCTCTGCCACAAAATCCATATCGTGTAAAATCGCAATAACCGTTTTTCCCTGACTGCTCAGATCCCGGATCATTTTCTGAATGATCTTTCTGCCCTTCCAGTCCTGTGCGATCGTCGGTTCATCCAGAATGAGCACTTTTGTATCCATCGCAAGAACGGAAGCGATCGCAACCAGTTTCCGCTCTGACAATTCCAGATCATAAGGATTTTCGTCTGCAAGCTGTTCCAACCCGACCAGCTTTAATGCTGCAACAGCTTTTTCCTTTGCCTGCTCTTTTGTCATTCCGATATTCTGCGGTCCGAACATGACTTCATCGATCACATGATATTTGAAAATCTGGTCGTCCGGATTCTGGAATACGTAACCGATCTCCCCTGCCAACATTGCAACGGTCTTTTCTGCCATGTCGCATCCACCGTAGTAGATGCTGCCGCCCACCGGCTTTAACAGACCTTTTAACAGCTTTACAAGAGTCGTTTTTCCTGCGCCGTTCTGACCGATGATCGCAGTTGGTCTGTGGTCAATTGTAAGGTTTATGTCCTGCAGAACCGGAACATTTTCGAGATATTGAAATTCCAGATGTTCGATGTCGAAAACATTTTTCTTACAACTTATAGTCTGTTTCATGCTTTCATCTGTAGTTACAGAATGTTCCATCTGCCCGTTCTTATTTTTCATATCTTTATTATTGTCTAATAATATTTTTTCCGGGCAGAACGCTTCCTCCCCCGGAAACAAATCTTTTAACGCCAACGCATCCTTAAGCGAAGCCGGATAACATCCATTCTCTTTCTTCACGCCAAAAGCCTGACAGATTCTTGTATAGGCAGGTGGATTCACCCCATAGCTCTGCAGATCCGCTCTGGAAAAAATCTGTTCCGGCGTATCGAATGCAATCTGCTTTCCCTGATGCAGCAGCAAAATCTTATCACAGTATTCTGCCAGTTTTTCCAGCTTCTGCTCCACCATAATGATGGTGATCCCTGATTTTGCGAGCTTATCGACCGCTGCAAAAACTTCCTCGCTTCCCGCCGGATCAAGCTGTGAGGTAGGCTCGTCTAACACGATCACTTCCGGTTTCATCGCAAGGATACCTGCCAGCGCAACCCTCTGCATCTGACCACCGGACAAATCAAACGGATTTCTGTCCCTGTAAGCTGCAATATCCAGCAGTTCCATCACTTCATCCACACGGCTTATCATCTCTTCTTTTGGCACGCCGAAGTTCTGCAGACCAAATGCAATTTCCTCAAAAACAGTTTCTTTTGCACCGGAGAGCTGGTTGAACGGATTCTGGAATACCAGACCTACTTTCTGACACAGCTTTGAAACAGTCGTTTTTGCCACTTCAATGTCCTCGATCAGAACTTTTCCTCCATAAGCCCCTTTGAAAAATCCCGGAACAAGACCGTTGAACGCCTGACAGAGCGTACTTTTTCCGGCTCCGTTCTCCCCGATGATCCCGACAAAAGAACCTTTTTCTATTTCAAAATCCAGCCCATCTAACGCAAGCTTTGTTGTATTTGGATAGCGGTATTTTAAATTTTCAACCTTTATATATGCCATAATTCTTCCTTTTTCCATACATTCTTCTGCGACATAACAAATTAAAACACAATTCTCACCACAATAGCCCCTGCAATCACCACAGCCATCACCAGACATAACACGCGGTCGGAAGTTTTCATTTTTCCTTCCCTGAGATAGGTCTTTTTCTGCCCTGCCTCAAAGCCCCGGATTTCCAGTGCGATCGCACGCTCTCTTGTGTTGATAAGCGAGCTCATGACAACCGGCGAAATTAACGGAAGAAAAGATTTTGCCCTGGTGATCAGATTTCCCTCCGTCTCAAGCCCACGGCTCCGCTGTGCATCCATGATCGTGTTCATCGTGCCGCTCATCTGCGGTACGATCTGAAAAACAGAACTGATGACATATCCGATCTTCGGCGAAAATCCGGCCTGCTCCAGATCCTCTACCAGCTCTGCCGGCTTAGTTGTGAGTACAAACACCGCAAATGC
>ULUQ01029929.1_pt1 | contig 11859 bp, 7 predicted proteins | sample 1958661 | NCBI WGS metagenome assembly ULUQ01 (sample SAMEA4835765, study PRJEB28245) | human gut metagenome | biome: gut microbiome; material: fecal sample | place: Denmark | collected 2008 | reverse complement strand
AGATCCTCCATCAGCTTTTCCGGCAGCATTCCAAACTTTTCCGTGTCGGGGATCAGACTCCCTGCGACACAGCAGCCGTATGTGTCAAGGACAGACTGTACCCGCTCTTTCAGTTGCTTTTCTGCTGCCCTGCGCTCCTGCCAGACGGACGCTGTAGCTGATATTACGCTCTCCTGCCCGGTCTGCTCATACGCTGTAAATATCTCCTGCTCCTGTGGCACCATCATTTTAGTTGTCGTAAGGATCAAAACTCTTTTTCCCTCTGCGCGCAATGTCTCGGCACGCTTTCGGATACTTGACGTCTTTCCTCCGGCTCCGACATATGCCGTCACTTTTCCACGGTTTTCCGCTGCAATATCCTGCATCGCCCTGACTGCTTTCTCCACCTCTTCTGTCGTATTAAAACAGGAGAAACTAAATCGTACCATGCCCTGTTTTTCTGTGCCAAAATGAGTGTGTATCTGAGGTGCGCAATGCGCCCCCGCCCTTGTCGCAATCCCATAATTTTCTGCAAGACAGTCACTGACATAAGCGGAATCAAGATCCGCCAGATTACACGATACGATCGCTGCCACCCGTTTTTCTCCTCCGTAGATGTGAATGCCCGGAATTGTTTCAATTCCTCGCTGAAACTGTTCAGCTAACGCCATTTCTTTCTCATGGATAGCTGCGATCCCGGTCTTTTTGATCCAGTCCAGAGCAGCATGGAGTCCTGCGATCCCATGTCCGTTCAGCGTTCCTGCCTCCAGCGCAGCCGGCAGCTCCATGGGATGTTTTCTCTCAAATGAATGTACGCCGCTTCCACCGGATAAAAGCGGTTTTACACACACTCCATCTGCCAGTGCGATCCCACCGGTTCCCTGCGGACCAAACAGTCCTTTATGCCCAGTAAAACAAATTGCAGAAATATGATTCTGTTCCATGTCAATCTCGATTGTTCCTGCTGTCTGAGAGGCATCTAAAATAAAATATAGATTATATTTTTCACATAAAGTTCCAATTTGTGCGATATCATTTCCATCACCTGTCACATTGGAAGCATGCGTGCACACGATTGCTTTTGTGTTTTTACCGATTGCCTGCTTTATTTTTTCACAGGAAATTGTTCCATTTTTCTCACAGAAAACGATTGTGACACCGATGTCCTTCTCCTCAAGCTCATAAAGCGGACGCAGAACACTGTTGTGCTCCATCTCAGTGGTGATCACATGGTCGCCCGGATGCAATAGTCCTTTCAGCACAATATTTAAACTCTCGGTCGCATTCATAGTAAACACCACACGCTCTGCCCCAAGAGACTGTTCTCCATCTTTCATATGAAACAGCTCTGCAATCTGTTTCCGTGTCTGAAAAATCAATCTGGATGTAAAAAGAGAAGCCTCATTCGCCCCTCTTCCTGCATTGCCTATATAAGAAAATGATTCTTTTACCGCCTGTGCAACCTCCTCTGGTTTCTGCAAAGTAGTTGCGGCATTGTCAAAGTATATCATTGCAACCGTTCCTGCCTTTCCCTCTGTCAGTTTATCTGAATGTCTGTGTTATTTCCATCACTCTGGAAGGACTCCCGCATGAAGCAGTGCCTCTAACACGCCTCCTGCAATACATCTTGCTTTATCCGAGATTGTAAAACAGTTTTCATACTCGGATTCTCTCGGATCAATGTCTGCAATTTTAAACCCTTTTGTCACCGGATAACCGTCACGGATGAGTCCGCGTAGAATCCCGGAAATAGTGGCTTTCACAGCAACTGCACCGTCTTTTTCCCTCTGCCCGGAAGCGTCCTTCGCCTGTGCATCCGGATAAATGTAGGCGATCACTTCGTCTTTTTGCACGTAATCGGAAATCTTTTTTTCTCCATATAAAACACCTGCGCACTCTGCATGGATTACGCGCTCTTTCGCAACACCTGCGATAGCACCCGGAATCCCGGTATTCGGAATCGCATTTCCCTCATAAATAATTCTGCCAAGCTTATGTCCGCGCATTGTCTCAACAACCGCATGCACGTCCACCCCCGCCGTAAATCCGGGACCTAATGCAACCGTAAACGGTGCCATATCCATTATAGTCCCAAGATTTTTCTTTGCAAGGATTCCGTCGACCACTGCCGCCGGTTTCACCTCCCGGATCACCGCTCCGTCCGGATCGATCATCAACGCAACTTTCCTCTGCTTCAGGAGTTCATATGCCCGTGTCAAATTCTCTGCAAAATAACATGTAACGCCTTCCACAGTGTAACTTTTCTCATAGACCGCCTCCGAAAATGCAACCTGACGCCGGATTGCAGACGGATTTGCAATTTCGGTCACCAGAACCGGATAACCGCTCTGGTGCAGTTTATAAATTGTGCCCGTGGCGATATCCCCGCTGCCGCGGACGATAATGATATTTTTTTTCATTTTCCTTATCCTTTATGGTTTTACAATGTGATCTGCCTCCATCATTGTCTGCGCGATCACATACATATTGGTCACAGAACCAACCGCCAGTTTTTCGGTCAATCCGTAATGGTTCAGACATGTTCCACAGGTCATGACCTCCACGCCCTGCGCCTCCATGCTCTTTAAATCTTCGACGGAGTCGGAACCTTCACAGCTTAAATATGCACCGGAATTAAAAAGTAAAATCGTCTGTGGCAGTTCCTCCAGCTGCGTCAGCGCATAGACAAATCCTTTCATCAGCATTTTTCCTAGCTTATCATCCCCCTCGCCCATGTGGTCTGCACCGAGCACAACGACTGTTTTTTTCTTTCGGATGTCCGGAATACAATTTTCCCCAGTGACCGGTGTGGATGAAACATTCCCATCCTTTATATTATTTTTCACAAACTCTTCTGTCACTTCCATCCATACCGTGTATTCCTGATCGGATTTTTTCTCGCTCTTTGCTTTTAACCCTTTGTGGTCTGCCATTTTGGTGAGATTTTGTACTGCAATCTCATTGTCCACAGTCACTTCCACGATTCCTGCCTCAGTCATGCCGGAAATTGCATTTTTTGCCTCGATCACCGGCAATGGGCACTGTTTTCCTTTTGCGTCAATCTGAATATTCATTTTTCATGCCTCCATCTGTTTATTTACATTTTTTCAATCGGCAGCTAATGCTGTATTTTCTTTATTTCAGGACATAGATTTTCTTTTCCTTTTTCTCTGTCACTCTTCCTATTATTCCACAGTCCAGTCCAAGTGCTTCGATCTCCTTCAGCGCCTTTTTGGCCTCATTTTCCGGGATTGCCACAAGAAGTCCCCCGGAAGTCTGCGGATCAAATAAAATCTCTTCCATCGCAAAACTGCAATTTTCAAATGCCACCTGTGCACCGATATGGTTGCGGTTGCGCTGTCCTGCGGCTGTGATGTAAAATTCTTCCACATAATCCTCGCACGCCCTGATATAAGGAATCTGTGAAGTCCACACCTCTGCGGAAAAGTTTTCGCCCAGCATTTCACCAAGATGTACCAGCAATCCAAATCCGGTAATGTCCGTGCAGGCATGTATCCCGTACTTTTTAAAAATCTCTGCCGCATATTTATTCAAAGTAGTCATCGATTCCACCGCCTGGTCAAAGGCTTCTTCAGACACTGCTTTCATGCGGGATGCCGTCATGACGATCCCTACTCCTAACGGCTTGGTCAAAAGCAGCAGATCTCCTTCCTTGCAGTGATTGTTTTCCAGAATACGTTTCGGGTGAATCGTTCCCATCACGGACAGTCCATACTTCACATCCACATCATTGATGGAATGACCACCTGCCAACACGCCGCCTGCCTCCGTCACTTTCTCATTTCCACCAAGTAAAATCTGTCCTAAAATGTTGGCGTCCATGCTCTCCGGAAAGCACACAATGTTTAATGCTGTTTTAACTTCTCCTCCCATCGCATAAATATCGCTCAATGCGTTGGTGGCTGCGATTTTTCCAAAGAGATAAGGATCTTCCACCATCGGCGGAAAGAAATCAAGCGTCTGCACCACTGCAAGCTCGTCCGTAAGCTGATACACTGCCGCATCATCGGAATGGTCAAAACCGACCAGCAGATTCGGGTCAGCTTTTTTCGGTATCATTTTTAATACCTTGTCCAAAATTCCCGGTCCAAGCTTCGCTGTGCAGCCTCCTCCCTTGCAAAATTCGTTCATCATCTTCTGGTTCTCCTGTCAGAATCGTATTTATGTCTTTTATATTGTACATTAAATTTTTATAAAAATCATCCATTTTATATGGTTAATTTTTTGCGTTCATATTATAATGAATAGACAATTACAAATAAAAACAGGAGCATTTTTATGGAGCAGACCAAAACAGATCCGGGCAGAAAAAAGAAAAAACCTCTTCGCAGATGTGGCATATTTTTTGCATGTCTGCTTTTTCTGTTTCTCTGCAGTTTTGTTTATATTTCTAAGAATCCACGTGCCAGAATGCTTTTGTCTGTCATTTATTTTATGCAGGATACCCTGAAAGATCCGGCTTATATTGCCTACCACATTGACATTATGGAATTATGCCAGGATTACTTCAATGGGGATATCTCATTTGAGGGAAAAGCCTACCTGAACGATATCAAAAATTTTAAATACTCCTCCTCCATGGACATTTCCGGAGAGCGCTCTTTTACACAGAAAAAGCTTTCCATAATCTCCGATATGGATGTCCTGACGCTGAATGTTGGCGAGATGGATTTTTATATGAATCCCAATACCGTTTATTTCATGGTTCCAATGTTAGACAATCTTTCTTATGCCATGACCACCGGCAATACCTATTTTAAAAAAGCGCCTGAGCTGACACATGATATCGATCAGGAATGGTTTCACGACAACTTTTCCAATATTATCGAACTGACCAGACAGATTCAGATTGAGGAAACCGGAAAAACAAGAACAGACTCCGATGATGTGAAAAGCCACGAATACCTCGTCACGATCCCGGAGGGTTCCGGCGATTTTATCTGGGAGCTTTTGGGCATGGATGCCCCGGACTATGACATCCGCATTTCCCTATATCTGACCGGTCTGTGCCGGATGAGCCGTATGGAGGTCGATCTGTCTGATATCACAGAAGGTGCTTCCATGATCATTGACGGAACAGCTGCCGGAACCTGTATTTTAAGTTATGAAATGCCAAATGGAGAACGCTTGACACTCACCTATGTCCGCAATCCGTCTGTCACCCATGTGAATTTTATCTACATGGACTGTCTCTACGAGACAGATCAGGGCGACAATTTTACAGCAAGCGGCTATATCACCACCCAGCCAGACGACAACGGTTGCGAAATAAATGTCAAAAACCTTTCCGTCATGCAGGGCGATGACCTGCTTGGCACTTTTTCCTTTATCGGAACGATCACAAAAGAAAAAAATCTGCCGGATGTCTTCCGTGGCGCCGACCTCGATTCGCCAGACATGGAACACATTGACTGGCAGACCGTCCGCGACGACACAGAAGGCTTCATCCAGGATGTGATCAACGAAGCGAAAAAACGATTGACCGAATGAAAAATTTGGAGGTGCGTTTCTTCCATGGCTTTTAACGTACAATAAAAAATGAAATGGCAAGAGGGGCTCTGTGAAAATAGCTCGGATTGTTTATTTATCCATGGTTCGTTTTAGACTTCTTCGATTGTTTATGTTCATTCAAAAAATGGACGTCTGGCTCTCTGTGTCCGTCTACGGAAAACTCTCTTTGCAACTTTATTGTGCGCAAGTTACATGTCAGAAAATCAGCAGAGAAGTAGGGCAAAAATTATCCGGGTATTTTTTAATTTTTGCCCTACAATAAACGATGCTGATTCTGACATTTACTTGCGCTAAATAAAGTTGCAGAGAATTTTTCGTAGACGGACACAGAGAGCCAGACGTCCATTTATGAATGTACATAAACTTAAAGTCTAAAACGAACCATGGATAAATTTACACAATCCTCACAATATTTTCACAGAGCCCCTCTTGTCATTTCATTTCTATCAACACACAGAAGCCATGGAAGAAACGCACCTCCAAATTTTTCACTCCGTCAATCGTTCATCTGCTCCATAAAGTACATCCTGGATGCAAAGTCTGGGAAATGCCTTATCTGTTCATTGTAGCCGGTGCCTCCAAATGCCTGCTTTAATTTTACTCCGGCATACATGAGTGCATCGCCATATGCACAGAAATCTTCTGCCTCACCATCCATTTTCACAAACTTTGCGATCAGATTATGTGCGACAGAATCCTGCCTGATATGCACCGGAGCCACGGTGTTTACAAGATCGCCGAACTCTTTTACATTATATTTTAAACTACGATTGTAAAAATGATATCTGGCTTCCGGGTTTAACCCATTCGGACGATAATATTCAAACTGCGTGTTCGGCGACACAAGTTTCTGCATCAGAAAGCCAACCGCTTTTTCCCGGTCTTCCGATACACACGTCCACTCCTGGATATTTCCAGCCGATGAACCTAACACGCTGCCCTGATCCGAAAAATTTCTTCCCCGATAAAAAGAACCGGTCTGCAGCACTTTGCGCCACTCTTTATAAAGTGCGATCTGCGCTTTTACCGCATCGAAATCCTCTTTTTTCATATCGCAGAAATTACATTCATATCCGCAGATTCCAAACGCTGCCACCTGAAATCTTGTCTCAAGTGGTGTCATTCGGAGCGTCTGGTGATTCGGGCAGGATGAGACATGTGCGCTCACCACGGACATTGGATAACCGTAACTGTATCCGGTCTGAATCTCCGCACGGCACAGTGCGTCTGTGTCATCACTCGCCCAGATCTGTGGGAAATACGATAAGATTCCAAGATCAAACCGGTTGCCGCCTGCTGCACATCCCTCAAATAAAATTTCCGGGAATCGCTCTGTCAACTCCTTCATACACCGGTAGAGTCCAAGCACATAACGGTGTGCCACCTCCCCCTGCCGCTCCGGTGGAAGTATCTTTGAATAATAATCGGTCACGATCCGGTTCATATCCCATTTCACATAGGCGATATTGGCAGATGAGAACAGGTCACTCATCTGCCCAATGATATAGTCCTGCACCTCTGCCCGGCTCAGGTCGAGCAGCCGCTGGTTTCTTCCCTCGGAATGATTTTTGCCCGGAATATCCATCGCCCAGTCCGGGTGCGCCTTATAAAGTTCACTGTCCACGTTCACCATCTCCGGCTCTACCCAGATGCCAAAATCCATACCAAGATCGTTGATTTTTTTGCAGAGACCAGCCAACCCGTTCGGAAGCTTTTTCGTATTCACCTTCCAGTCTCCTAGCGATGACCGGTCATTGTCCCTGTGGCCAAACCATCCATCGTCCATCACAAACAGTTCAATCCCTGCTTCCTTTCCGGCTTTTGCGAGCTGGAGCAGTTTTTTCTCATTGATATCAAAATACGCGGCTTCCCAGCTGTTCAGCAATACCGGGCGCACTTTTTTCTTCCACGCACCACGCACAATATGTTCCCGTACAAAGCGGTGCATACACTGGCTCATCCCATTGTAGCCGGCTTTGGAATAAGCCATCACTGCCTCCGGTGCCTCAAAGCTTTCCCCTGCCGGAAGCTGCCAGCAAAAATTCTGCGGATTGATTCCAGAGACAAACCTTGTTTTTCCATAGCTGTTCACTTCGACCGCCTCATAATGGTTTCCGCTATATACAAGATTGAATCCATAGCAGTCCCCGGTATCCTCCGTGGTCTCTCTCCCACTTAACATCACAAACGGATTCGCTCTGCTTGAGGAAGTTCCGGTATAAGAAGCATTTACGTATTTCCCTGCTGCCACCGGGACATCCCATCTTCGCATCTCCCTCGCCCACGCGCCATGAAAGGAGGTAAACACATGATCCGATGTCGGAAAATCGACCTGACAGCTCATCAGCCGCCGGATCTGCACTGCATTTTCACCGTCATTGATGAGTTTTGCACTTCTTGTGATCACATCACAATCCTCATAAATATAATAATGAAGTTCTAATTTCAAAGCAGAATTGTTGTCTTTTAACGTCACACACAGATGTTCCACCTGATTTTTTTCATCATAGGAAGCTGGCAATGCATCCTCTGCATCTCTCGCCTCTCTTCCCTCAAACCGGACAGACGATTCATACACAAAATCCGAGGAAAAACTTCCATCTTCATAGATAAGTTCCACAAACGGCTCCCTGATATCTCCCTTTCCATAAGCGGACATTTCCAGACACAGATCCTCTAACGTATAGGCGTCATGTTCCCTGTCGTAGACACAGCTGTTGCCAGGCTGAAAGGTATGTTTTTCGATCAAAGGTGCGACTGCATTTTCATCCAGAGGCTCACACACATGGATTTTTCTTCCATAATATAAATGCTCCAACTGCCCTGTCGGCAATTTGCGGAACGCATAGGTCGTATGTGCTGTATGTAACACAAAAATATCATTAGCTGTCTGAATCATGATTTTCTCCTCTTTTAATTCTGATGTTTTTTCTCTAATTCTTTGGAAATCTCCGCTAACTTCCGGTCTGTCAGAATATAACGTTTCTTAAATACGATAAATCCGATCACCAGCACAACGATCGGAATGATCGTCATGGATAAACGCAGTCCCATGCGGGAGGATGCTGCGATCGGTTCCGTTACTACCGCTTCTTTGTTTGAACTGATATGGAACACAAATAAAACCATCGAAGATATAAATCCTGCGATTCCTGAGGCGAGCTTTACAACAAACGTCTGCATGGAAAAAATGACGGATTCGTCTCTCCGGCTATTTTTAAACTCACCATAATCTACTGTGTTTGCCAGAAAGACAGTGATAATTACATTCAGCACACCGACTGCTGACATAATAAATGCCGCCGGGATAAACAGCCATCCAACAGAACTTGTTCCGGTTGCGGAAATGATAATGATCAAAATATATCCGGTCACTGCCATTCCAAAACAGGTATAGAAAATTTTAATCGTGTCCATGAATCTGCGGAGCACCGGAAACAGGATCATCATCGCCAAAATCTGGCATCCGCCGCCGACCATATTAAACAGCGTAAAATCTCCCTGATAAGTACTTGGGCTGAAATCATATTTCAGGAAAAAGTAAACAAGCTGCTGGGTGATATATAAGGCCGTATTGATCATTACGATTGCAACTACAACTGTCATTGCCTGATCATTCTGGATCAACGCCCGAAACATCTCACCGATGGAAGCGTTCTTCATATCGACCGTTGATTTTTCTTTGATGCACAGGCAGGTGATCAGAATGAAGATCACAAATAACACCGCAATGATCAGTGCAAATTTACTGTATCCGATACGGTTGATCTCATTGTCTGTCGTTCCGCCGAATGCTTTTCCAAGTGCGGCAACACTCATGACCGTGACGATCGATACCAGTGCTGAGCCGACACCTGCGCAGGAACGTGCAAATGCAGACAATCCCTCTCTTTCTTTTCCAGCCTCGGTAAATGCCGGAATCATACTCCAGAATGGAATATCCATCATCGTGTAAGTCATGCCCCACAAAATGTAGGTAACAGACGCATATGCCACTAACCCTGCACCGTTTAATTCCGGCGGGATCGTGAACATCAGGTAAAGTACAACTGCGTTTGTGACCGTACCGACAAGCAGCCACGGACGGAATTTTCCCCATCTCGTTTTTGTCTTTGCGACCAGCACACCCATGATCGGGTCGTTAAATGCATCAAACACGCGGGCTGCCATCAAAAGAACTGCGATCGCTGCTGCGCTGATTCCCATAACATCCAGAAAATAAATGGAAATGTAGCTGGCGGAAAGCATGTAGACCATATCCTTTCCCACTGCCCCGATTCCATAGGCAAATTTCTCTCTGCCGCTCAAACTTCTCTTTGCTTCCATCGTAAAAATCTCCTTTTTCTCCATTAAAAATTCATCATTTCTGTTTATTTTTTAATCCCATTGCAAGTTCCACAACCTTGTAAGCACCGTCATAAAGACCTGCCTTTTTATTCGTCACAATGTTCTGACACATGTCTGAAAGGAAGGTATCATCCTGCAAAAATAATTCCAGCATCTGGATCGTGTGCGGAATATCCCGGCACTCTAAAGTTCCGTCTCCCACCTCGGCAGAATGGATTGCGCCCCACATCTCATGTTTTCCCACGCGCCGGATGAACAGTTTTGGCACCGGATAAAATGCGAGTTCGCTCGGTTTTGTTACCAGGACATCACAGCTTCTCATGAGAAGATTCGTGCAGTATACCGCCTCGAAAATATTTTTGTGCCAGAATCCGTGGATTCCCTCGATTTTCTCCTTCTCATCTAGTGCTTTTTTTGCAAATGCTTCCGTATCTGCCCAGTGATCAAAGTGTTCTGTTGCATATTTTTTCATCTCAGGAATCTCTGCAAGCAATGATTCCCAGACATTTTTGTAATCGCCCACATTGACGTATAACGCCGCCTGCTTCTTCTCAATATATGGAAGCAGGAATTTGATAATCGCTGCAAAAATCTCCTTCTGCGCACCAGCCCCGCCAATCGTTAAAAGGAAACGCATCGGCTCGCCATTCTCTTTTCTTTTGATACGCGCCGCACAGTCCGCTTCGATGCCCTGCACAAGTTCATGGTCAATGTAATGTCCTGTGTATACAAGGCTGTCAGATGGCATTGGTTTATTTACTTTATCTTTATTCATGCCATTTAAAATGCGGTATCCCATATAGGAATTATGACACTGGATCGTATGCACACTTCCCTCTGACAAATGTAGTGCCATCGGCCAGTTATCCGGGATCGCATTCACCACGTATTTCATTCCGGCATGTACGGCTGCCTGCGCCGGCCAGACATGTGTTCCGATCACCGGGATATCCTTCGGCACATTGCGGTACACCGGAACCATCAGCTCCGCATTTTTCTGATCTGCCGCATTGTAGGACAATGCCCGGAATCCCTCATAATTCATTGGCTCCCAGACCAGTTTGTTAAAAATCGGATTTTTCGATAGCCTTGAGCCGAGTGAATACAGATCATTCTGTGCACCGATCACTTTCGTGCAGGTCGTCTCTCCATAGGAATTTAAGTCCATCCAGTAAGGCGTATAACCCATCGCCTTCGCCGCAGACGCCATCGCCATCGAAATGCGGTAGTGTCCGAATCCCATACGGATATTTCCGACAATAATCCCTTTTTCTGTGTCAAATGTACCCTTTTCTGCATGCGCATTGACATCATAGTGTGCATTCTCTGCCGGATTTCCCACCAGAATATTATAAACCCCCAGGGAATCTCCGATATAACGGTTCTTCTCGACCGCCACCTCATAATTTTTCCGGGAATCATCTCCAAATTTTTTCATATATTTCTTTTTGGACTTCACTGCCTTTTTATAAACCTTGTCCGGCATTTTATTTCCAAAAATCACGCTTGATCTGTCTGTCATGTTTTCATTCTCTCCAAACTTTATTTATTTCTCTCACTTCGAACCGTAAAACCGATTTTTATATCTGAGTCACCATCCCGAATGATAAGTACCGCATCCTGCTTTTCTGCTGTCAGAAGTCTTTGACTCTTCACATAAGCGCCGCCCATTCCTCCCTGTAAAGCCACCGTCTTTGCTCCAATGATCTCAATCGATCCCTCTGTTTCAATAGTAAGTGGTTCATTGTAAAACGGAAGGATATTTCCATGTTCATCCTGTGCCTGGATCCGAACCTCAGCCACATCATAACTCTCTGCATCGATCAGATTCTCATGATCCGCTACAGCTGAGATCTTCCGCTCTGTCATCGGTTCTTTGATGATCGTTTTCACCACCCGCTCCTGTCTTGTGGAAGCATCCACCATCACCGCCTCAAAACGATACGTTGTGGAAGTGCCGCCCCAGTCGCCAATGTATTTGTTATACAACCGGACTGCCTC
>ULUQ01033763.1_pt1 | contig 11874 bp, 11 predicted proteins | sample 1958661 | NCBI WGS metagenome assembly ULUQ01 (sample SAMEA4835765, study PRJEB28245) | human gut metagenome | biome: gut microbiome; material: fecal sample | place: Denmark | collected 2008 | reverse complement strand
AATGGGTCAGCCTCCTCGCCACGCCTGATTTCAAGCGTAACTTTTGTGCCCTCCTTACCTCTGATTTTGGCAACAAGCTTTGTCAGATCCTCGGATGTTGCCTCGACACCGTCAACAGAAACTATCTCATCATCCTTTTTAAGCCCCGCTTCCTCCGAAGGTGTTCCGCTGTATACCTTCGAAACGGTCACCTGCTTTGTATTCGGATCCTGCTTTAATGCAGCCCCGATTCCATAATAAGTGCCTGTCGTACTAATCTGCAGCTCCTTATATTCATCCGCGGTATAATAAACCGAATAAGGATCATTTAGTCCCTCCATCACACCATGCAGCAGACCGTTTTCCAAATCATCCTTATCGTAATCCTCATAGTAGTACTCGTCTATGTAGTTCGCAAGCTCATCGATTTTCTGCACCGTCTTGTCGTCAAGCACATCTGCACTTTTTGCAACGGTATGCACGCTCCTGCCGGTAATCATTGTGTATGCAAAGAGCACTATAAACCCAAGCACAAGAGTCGTTGCGATACCGGTTGCAATTCCTACACCGAAGCCTTTTTTAACTCCCATTCTATGAGGCTTTTTGCCACTCATATCTGAATTATTATCACATCCCAAGTCGTTGCAACCAACGCCTGCATAATTTTCCGTGTAATTTTCTCTTAAAGCATCAGCTCCACCATCAGGTGCATTCACTCTCTGCACATAAGGATTGGCATCCCTGTTGTTTGAATTGTCCATTTCAGTCCTGTCCTCTCTATACTATATTTGAACTTAAAACAGCCTGTCTCCGATCGGAGCCAGGCCGTCATAATTATTATTATACTCTTAAATGTTTCCGAATTGTGAATCGACTTCCCAGGAAACCAATTCCAACACCTAATATAAGTGCTATCGGTACAAGTGTAGAGAAAATCTCCTTTGTCGGAATAAATGTCATCATATTTCCTATAAAACTGAACTTACTAGCAATATATGCACAAATCTTTCCATACATGACATTAAGCAGACCAAGCGGAATAGCCGAACCAATAAGTCCGATAAGAATACCCTCTACCACAAACGGAGACCTGACAAGAAAATCGGTTGCTCCGATAAGCTTCATGATGGCTATCTCCTCTCGCCTGACCGCAATACCTGTAGTCACTGTATTGCTTATAAGGAATACCGCAACACACAAAAGAATCAGAATGATACCTCCTGATACATAACTGATAAGCTTATTTAAATCAGTCAGTGTATTGGCCACATCCTGCGACTGGTTTACCTTTCTGACTCCCTCAAGTCCCTTGATGTAGTTCACAAGAGTCTGCTGCATAGAGACATCGCTCAAATAAACCTGCAGATTTGCAGAATTGCTAAGAGGGTTGTCATCACCAAATGAAGCTGCTGCATCATCATAGCCCTCAAAGTATTCCTTCTGATAATCACTCCAGGCATCTGCTGCTGACTGATAATCCACCTTGCTGACCTCAGCTCTCTTCTCAATCTGAGCCTTGTCCGCTTTGATTACATCCTCCGTGGTGCCTTCATTAAAGAATACTGTTACAGCAACTCCCTTTTCTGCAGTTTTGACCATGCTTGAAAAGTTAGTCACAACAATATAAAATAGTCCAAACATAAAAATACATGCTGCCATGGTAGCTATAGATGCCAGCGAGAACATTTTATTTCTGAAAATATTTTTAAAGCCCTGTTTAATTGAATAAGCTAATGTATTAATCCTCATCACTATCACCATCCTTGCTGTCTGCCACAACAAGTCCCTTCTTTATAGTGATGACACGCTTTTTCATAACCTTAACAATCTCAAGATTATGTGTGACAACGATAACAGTTGTGCCCTTCTCATTAATTTCCTCAAGCAGCTTCATAATCTCCCACGCATTATTGTTGTCGAGATTACCCGTAGGCTCATCTGCAAGAAGGAAATTCGGCTCATTTACCAAAGCCCTTGCAATCGCAACCCTCTGCTGCTCTCCTCCTGAAAGCTCCTTTGGTTTTGACTTATACTTTGCAGCCAGTCCAACCATTGAAAGCATTTTAGGGACCTTTTTCTTAATGGTGGCTGTAGAAGCGCCTATAACCTTAAGCGCAAAAGCCACATTCTCATAAACATTTCTATCCTTTAATAATCTAAAGTCCTGAAATACAACTCCGATATTTCTTCTGTATTTCGGAATCTGTCTACGCCTTATATGTGCCAGATTCCTTCCGTCAACAGTAATTGTTCCGTCTGTGGGTTCAAGCTCCTTCAAAAGCAGCTTAATCAGAGTGGATTTACCGGATCCACTGTCTCCGCATACGAAAACGAACTCTCCGTCATCAATCTCCAGATTGACATCGTTGAGAGCAGGTATACCTGCAGAATATGCCTTGCTGACATGTTCAAGTTTAATCATTACTTTCTCCTTAATAGTCCATTGATTCCATATACTTCATGTATTTGACTACCATAAGGGCAATCTTAAATGTGATGGCATCCTCGAACACTCTAAGGTCAAGCCCTGTGCTTTTCTGAAGCTTGTCCAATCTATATACAAGTGTGTTTCTGTGTATGTATAGCTGTCTTGAAGTCTCAGACACATTAAGGCTATTCTCAAAGAATTTATTTATAGTGGATAAAATCTCTTCATCAAAATCATCCGGTGATTTGCCATCAAAAATCTCTTTGATAAACATCTTACAAAGAGGAATCGGAAGCTGATATATCAGTCGTCCTATTCCAAGCTGTGAATATGCAATGATATTCCTCTCCTCAAAGAAGATTTTGCCAACATCGAGAGCCATTCTGGCCTCTTTGTATGATCGCGATACCTCTTTTAGTTCATTAATAACAGTACCATATGCAATATGAACCCCGTCTGCTTCAGACCTAAACAGATTTAATATCACCTCGGCTGTCTTTCTGAGATCATCATAAGTCTCATTTTCTGCCAGTTCCTTCACTACAATTATATTCTTTTCATCAACGGCTGTGACAAAATCCTTTGATTTGCCGCCAAAAAGACTTCTGATCTTTTCAAGCTCATTGCCGTCCTTCTCTCTGTTTGTCTCAACAATAAACACCACACGTCTCACTTCAATATCAATGTGAAGCTTCTTTGCGCGGTTATATATATCAACCAAAAGAAGATTATCAAGCAAAAGATTTTTGATAAAGTTGTCCTTATCAAATCTTTCCTTGTATGCCACCAGAAGATTCTGGATCTGGAAGCTTGCAATCTTTCCTATCATATATACATCTTCGCTGTCACCATATGCCAATAAAACATATTCCAGCTGGTGATCATCAAAAACCTTAAAAAACTGACATCCGTTTATAACCTGACTGTCTGCCGGTGAAGTAACAAACGCCTGTGCCGGCTCTATGAACGCCTCCGCATTAGGAAAAGTCGCGGCAAGAATCTTACCCTCAACATCTATAACACAAAGATCCGTTCTGGTAATTCCTTTAAGGCCATCAATTGTATTTTGAAGTATCTGATTGGAAATCATAGTCGTTCTCCTTCTCCCCTTTTAGTAACTGTGCATTACCCTCACAGCTACTTTTTACTAATTGCATAAATACTTTCTATTATTTTAATACATTCGCACAAAAAAATAAAGAGGAAATGTACAATTTTTACACATTTTCTCTTATTTTTTCTTTCAATGTTATACGAATTAACTATACATCACGTTTTTCATAGCTGTCAATAATGCGTGTCAGTCGTCTCACATCAAGCATTTTTCTTATTTTTCCAATAATTCCGGTTCTTTTTGCCAAAAACTTGCCACTTCCAATTCCATACCACAGAATGGTGGATATTTTATCTTTATTCCTAAAAAAGAACTTTTCCTGTACAGGTGACGGTAAAAAAGAAAGTACAACCTCAGGAGTTGCAATATTTATCTCGTTGACAACCCCCTCGTCAGTTCCATTGTTCTCGTCAAAAACACCCTTTCCAACAATCTCAAGCCGGTCAAACAGCTCCTTAAGAAATTCTTCTGCCTCATCAACAGCAGCCTGAGAATCCCCAAGTACAAAAACTGTTTTGTGATTTCTATCAAGCCTCTTGAAAAGCTCATAGAAAAAATCATGCTCCTCTATCTCATGCCTTCGCTGAAGAGTATCCGCCGAAGCAGCCTTAAGGATTCCCTCATCGGCAATCACCGTATAATCAAACAGCTCCAAAGCCTGCTTCACTTCCTCGTCAGATGCAACCAGCTCAAGCGTCTTCATATTCACTTCCTCAATAGTAGTATACCTCTTCTCCGCAATACATCTGTCTATCCGTATGAGCATTTCACGAGTTGTATAATTATCAAGTTGTATTTCTGCTATATCTATTTTCTTAACCATACCAAAAGTATAACAAAGACACTTCGTTTAATCAACACCTTTAAAAGTTATCCGACAATTCCACACATATTCACATTTGTTTTTCACAATTAAAATGTCAATATTTTTTATGGTTTTTTTCTTTTTTTGTGTAACTTTATCACAACTTTACAAAACAGTTGTTCTTTTTTTCACATTAAATAATGTTTAAAAATGTGGATAATGTTTATAAGTCCGTGCATAACTCATTTTTAAGGCACTTTAAAACCTGCTAATGTGGATAGTTATCAACATTTATCCCCAATTTAGGTTTGAGACTGCTAACAGGCACCATATTTTTGTGCATGTTGCTAAATCATCAAAAATTCATTCATGAAAAAAACTCCCATCTCTGTGAGATGGGAGCTGTAATTGACCATATTTAATTCTTCCGACTAGAAAATTCTTCTAACTGCAATGATTGATTTGTAGTTAGCCGGTGATGTATATTTGATACCGTCTGATGGGTTGCTTGCATGTACAATAGTGTTTCCACCACAGTAGATAGCAACATGTCCGCTATAGCAGATGATATCTCCAGGCTGCATATCGCTTGTGCTTACGCCATAGCCTACGCTTCTCATAGCTGATGAGCTGTGTGGAAGACTTATTCCAAACTTTGCATATACTGACATTACAAAACCTGAACAATCTGTTCCGTTTGTAAGGCTTGATCCACCATAAACATAAGGATTGCCAACGAACTGTGATGCATAATTTACAACAGCCTGTCCGTTCGAACCGCTTGGTGCACTGTAGCTTTTCTCAGATGAGCCATTGCTTGATGAACTGCTTGATGAGCTCTCTGAAGACTTAGCGGCTTTCTTTGCTGCCTTAGCTGTGGCCTTGGCTTCCTCAGCCTTTTTAGCCTCTTCTGCCTTCTTTGCTGCCTCTGCAGCCGCCTGACGCTCAGCCTCTTCCTTGGCAAGTCTTGCTGCTTCCTCTTCCTTTGACTCAGCATATGTGAACTCAGTGTTGAGTGTCACATAATCTGATGATACATAACCTGTACCATCTGCGGTAGATACTCCTACCCATCCATCTGTAGCCTCATCTACAACTGTAAGGTCATCCTCTCCTGAAACAAGTCCAAGAACCTCTGAATCTGTTGAGGTTGAAGTTCTAACCTTTAATGTCTCTGTATTAACCTTTGCCACGCGACGTCCTACGCTCTGAACAAGTGCATCATCACCGACAACCACATATTCACTTTTCACATATCCTGTAACAGATCCTGACTGAATCTTGTACCAGCCATTGTCTGTTGTCTCAAGGACTGTACCAACTCCATTGTTATAGAGCTTTCCAAGTACATCACTGTTCTCATCTGCGTTTGCACGGATATTGACACTGTCATTAACCTGTGCAACTGCTGTATCAGCATATGCTGACTTAACAGGCTCAGCCTCTGTTGCCGCAACATCTGTTGCAGTCTCTGATGTCTGATCTCCTTTTAACATGATGTCTGTTAACATTGATGTAACACCGGCTGTAAGAGTGTTGGATGAACCAACGATATCTGATGTATAACTAGCTACTCCTGCAGTAGGTCCAGCCGCATATACTGCATATGGCACTGAGGACAGAGCCATAAAACCTGTAAGTACCCCGGCTGTGAGTTTCACATAATTTACTTTCATTTTACCCTCCGTTGTGTGAATCTGTAACAATTATTACGAATTTGTTACAAATATTACTTTGTCATTATAACAAAGCAACATATATATGTCAACATTTTCTTATTGTTTTCTTAAGAAAATCGTGATATTATAACAGTACATAGGACATTAGTTCCACGAAACACTTATGTAATATTTTCACAGGAGGGATTACTATGCAGTCAAGTACAGTAAATTCCGCATTATCAGCAGTCTCTCAATCTGTTTCCGGCACTTACGTGCAGGATGTCAGCATCAAGATGCTCGACAATGCAATCGACCTTAACAACACAATGGCACAGGGCACTATAAAGATGATGGAAAATTCTGTTACACCTTATCTCGGTGGCAATATCGACATATCAATATAATATATCAATATCCCCATCATCACAGCACATACATGTAACTGCTATTACTGTTGTGCGGTTCACAAAAGCAGGAGCCGTCATGAAACATTTCATGACGGCTCCTGCTTTATTTATACCGCTGCGCGCTGCTTCACACGGCTAAATGTAAATAACGCAGCTATTATTTTGTGGCAATAGCCTCAACCTCAAGCATTACATCCTTTGGAAGTCTTGCAACCTCAACACAACTTCTTGCAGGGTATGCTCCGTTAAAAAATGTGGCATATACCTCATTTATTGCACCGAAGTCATTCATCTCCTTGATGAAAACTGTAGTCTTTACCACATTATCCATGCTTGTTCCGGCTGCTTCAAGCAGATGTGACAGGTTAGTAAACGCCTGCTTTGCCTGTGCCTGTGAGCCCTCAGGAATTTCACCTGTCTCCGGCACTACCGGAATCACTCCAGAAGTATATACTATACCATTTACCTCGATAGCCTGTGAGTATGGTCCGATTGCTGCCGGTGCCTTGTCTGTACTGATAACGTTTTTCATGTTATTTTCCTTCTTTCCTGTTAAAATTATTAAAAAGACTATTTCTTCAGCCGGATTTTACCGTCTGTGAGATCAATCTTTCTTTCTTTATATAAATGTCCGACGGCACGCTTAAATGCGTTTTTGCTGAGTCCTGTTTCTCTCTTAATTACCTCCGGGCTTGCCTTCTCTGAAAACGGAAGCACACCTGCGTATGAATCAAGCAGCTCGAGAATCTTTTCAGAGTCGGAATCCATCTGGATATATGCCTTTTCCCTCATTGTCAGATCCAGCTTGCCATCCGCCTTGACATCAGTGACCTTTGCCTCTATCACATCTCCAAGCTTCAGATAAGCGGCATTCTCAAAAACCGGTATCTTTGCTGAGTATTTGTCATCAACAGCGATAAATGTACCGAAATTGTCACTGAAATCATACACACGGCCCGAAACCATATCATCCTTTTTGTATGGTGAATCTGTGCTCAGCATATGGTAAATGCCCTTTGTGGTAGCACAGAGTCTCTGGCTTTTGTCTATATATAATGTGACAAGTATCTCATCACCGGCGCTCACCTTTCTGACCATCTCCTTATATGGAAGGAATAAGTCCTTTTCGAGTCCCCAGTCAAGGAAAGCTCCGATTTTGGTCACTTCCTTGACCGTAAGCACCGCAAGCCCTCCAATTGTCAGCTTCGGCTCATTCGTCGTGGCAATAAGCCTATCCTTCGAATCCTTGTATACAAAAACTCTAAGCTCATCCCCGGGCTTTGCACCCTCCGGGATTTGTTTTGCAGGGAGCAGAACTCTCTCCTCTGAACTCATGGATGGTGATAAATATATACCAAAATCCACCTTTTTTGCATATATAAGCTCCTGATATTCTCCTAATTTCATGTTTTTCCGTCCTTTCTGTATTGATTTTATCGCTCTAAATATCACTAAATATAACGAAATTATTACTTTTTATCCGGCACCGGCTTTCTCAAAAACGTCACCACCGCATATGGTCTTTTATCCTCATCCGCCAATACCACCGTCACCTGCTCATCGGCAGCTTTTACAAACGATATAATAGTATCTCCAAGCTTTGCCTCTTTCCTGTACTCCACACGAAGCTCTGATATTTCAAAGCCGGCAGGTAACTGCTGCTGTGCCAGCATAATGTATTTTTCATTATTCATATGCTGATTGCTGTCTATAAAAAACTGTGGAACTACTATCTCACCATTTTGCTTCATATCATCAGGAATTTGAATCTTACGCTTAGCGCAATCCATCTCAAGCTGTGGCTCAAGTCCATATGTATCCGCAAACTCCTGCGGCACCTTTACCGGTCTTCCGGTCTGCGTATTGACAAGCACCCACACGGAGTTAGCGTAAGCAAGTAAATTGCCGTCTGCATCCTCCATTTTAAAATTCCTATATCCATAAAAAGCCTTCATGCCGTATGCCCATGTGGATATCCTCACCTGCTCATTGAGTAAAGGCAGCTTGTTTATGCATATCTGCCAGGATGAAAGCACCCACGCTATATGATTGTCTGCCAAAAACCTGATTCCCACATCATGAGACTGCGAATGAAATACACTGCAGTCCTGAAAATAGTTTGTAAGTCCGGTAAGACTCAGCCTGCACGCTGCATCCACCTCGCTGTAACGTATTCTGCTGTCAAATGAATAAGCCATAACATATTCCTCTAGTCAATAAAATTAAAATAGCTTCTGATGTATCTAAATGCCTCATCTACCCCATTGGACATCCAAAGATTTGAGCTTTTGTTTATGATATCCTGATATTCCTGTATAGTAATTGGTGTCTTTTTTTTAGAGCCAAGCTCTTCTATTAAATTGAGTATTCTTATAAAATTCTTGTCCATGTCACACCATCCTTTCTATACCTATGTAGACCATATACGTTTTTATTTTATATCAAATCTCGTTATTTCACAACTTATATTTTATTTTTTGCGTAACTATCCAAAACCGATGCAGCAGGTTTTCTTGTTCTCAAGATGATTCAAACAGCTATCTTTATAATGCAAAAAGAGAACTTCTCATGAAGTTCTCTTTAATCTAGCTGGCCCACAAGGATTCGAACCTTGAAATGACGGAGTCAGAGTCCGTTGCCTTACCATTTGGCGATGGGCCAATATGTTGTCTCAACAAATGATATTATACACATATGACCACATGGTGTCAAGCATTTTTTTAATTATTTCAACACCTATTCAGAACCTGTTTATTCTTCGAACAACAATACCTCACCATCATGTTCAGCAAATGTCACCTCATCGCCCCACTCCTGCTTTGCTGTGCCATTGGTCTGCTCTGTTATTATTTTTTCGATACGCTCCCTGTCAGCTTCCGGGATAACGGCTTTTACGAGTACATCTGCAGCATACTCAGTATCTATCACTGTGATTTTTTCCTGGGCAAACAGATACTGAAGCTTACCTATTCCGGTATAGTCAGTCCTGATAAGCAGAATGCTGCCGTCCTGTTTCTCTATTATATCACTGGCCAAAAGCCCCTGTTTAGTGGCCTGCTGGTACGCGCGCACCAGTCCACCTGTGCCAAGCAGCACCCCGCCAAAATACCGGGTCACAACAACTGCTGCATCGTGGATGTCTTCCTTAATGAGAACATCGAGCATAGGACGTCCTGCTGTGCCTGCCGGCTCGCCATCATCTGAGCAGCGTGTCAGCTCCTGTCTCTTACCTATCACAAATGCGCTGCAGTTGTGTCTGGCATCCCAGTATTTCTTTTTTGTTTCATTGATAAAGCTTACGGCCTCTTCCTCAGATTTAACCGGCTTCACCGTTGCTATGAATCTTGATTTTTTCTCTATTATTTCACCCTGGCCTCCCCTGTATACATAAAGGCGGCCATCACTGTTCTTAGACATATGCAATTCCTACTGTATCTTGATACTGTGTAATCTGTTTGTTTTACCGGATTGTAACTATTCATAACCACCCCACGCACATTCGCAAAACCGCACGATACTCGTGCTTTGTCTACACTCCGTTCCGGTCCGCGCTTAACAAACGTCCACCGGACGTTTAGCGCCGCTGCTACGCAGCTAATTTTGCTCATATGTGTGGGGGTGGCTCTATTCGAGCCACCTTGAGAACAAGAAAACCTGCTGCTTACATGCAAGCATGACGCATCAGCTTTTCTTGTCCTCAATGTTTCTGAATAGTTACTGGATTTTATTATATACTACCAAAGTAAATATGTAAATTGCATTTGGCATATAAGTTTGGTATAATTGTTTTAAGTGTGTCTTATACACTTCAACAAATAAGATTTCAAATCTTTATAATGATAAGGAGGCCTATATATGAATTACGGCAAAAATGCTACAATGCTCCACCTCCGGAAATACGACTCAAAAAAGACAAAGCTATTAAATAAAACTAAAATTATTGTCCTCAAAGTATTTCTGATTGTTGTCATTGTCGCAGGCGCAGCCGGCATAAGCTCGGGTATCGGCATCATGAACGGAATTATCAGCTCCGCGCCTGATATTTCAAAGATTGACGTTACTCCCACCGGCTACTCTACCACCGTTTTGGCAGCAAAGGGGGAAGAAACCGCCACTCTTGTAGGTCAGGGGGCAAACAGACAGTATGTTACTATTGATGAGATTCCATTGGACTTGCAGCATGCATTTGTTGCCATTGAGGACGAACGGTTCTACAAGCATAATGGTATCGACCTGCATGGTATCGGAAGGGCATTTCTTTCAGGATTGTCCAAAGGCAGCTTCACTGAGGGCGCCAGTACCATAACCCAGCAGCTCATCAAAAACAACGTGCTGACAAGCTGGACAAGCGAGACATCTTTTGTCGAAAAGCTACAGCGTAAGATTCAGGAACAGTATCTTGCGCTTGAGCTTGAAAAGAAGGTCAATGACAAGAACTGGATTCTTGAGAACTACATGAATTCGGTTAATCTGGGAGCTAACACTCTCGGTGTTGAGGCCGCATCAAAGAGATATTTTAACAAGGATGTTTCTGAGCTTACATTGTCTGAATCGGCTGTAATCGCCGGAATCACGCAGAATCCTTCCGGCTACAATCCTATTACGCACCCTGACAAAAATGCCAAAAGGCGTGAAAAGGTGCTGAATAACATGAAGGACCAGGGATACATCTCTAAAGCCGAGTATGATGAGGCCATGGCAGATAATGTCTACACAAGGATTGCCGAGTACAACACAAACAGCTCCGGTTCTGTCAACTCTTACTTTATTGATGCTCTCATTGAAAACGTGCATGATGACCTTAAGGAGGCCGGCTACACCGATACAGAAGCCTACAAGCTGATTTATCAGGGTGGACTGACCATCAAATCGACACAGGACCTTGCTATGCAGACCATATGTGATGAGGAGGCAAATAATCCGTCCAACTATCCATCCGATGCAAAGTATTCGTTCCAGCTTTCCTTCGAGGTCAAAAAGTCAGACGGTTCATTCAAGACCTACACGAACCAGACCATGCTCTCTTTTTATAAGAAGAAAACCAACAATGATGATTTCAGCATCAACTACTCAAGCCCTGATGAATGTAATGCAGCTATTGCACAGTACGAGCAGGATGTACTTGAGGCGGGCGATTCCATTGTGGAGGGCTCAGAAGCTGTCAATATCACACTGGAGCCACAGGTTGCCATGACAGTCATAGACCAGAGCACCGGCGAGGTAAAGGCGCTGGTAGGAGGACGAGGTGACAAATCCGGCAACAGGACATGGAACAGGGCTACAGATACATGCAGACAGCCCGGCTCTACATTCAAGATAATCGGCTGCTATGCTGCCGCTCTTGATGCAGGCGGCAAAACCCTTGCATCCGTGCAGGATGATGCACCATTTACTGTAGGTTCAAAAACCTTCAACAACTATGACAAATCCTTCGGAGGGTTTACCTCCATCCGATGGGCAATAACAAAGTCCATCAATAT
>ULUQ01030936.1_pt1 | contig 11995 bp, 10 predicted proteins | sample 1958661 | NCBI WGS metagenome assembly ULUQ01 (sample SAMEA4835765, study PRJEB28245) | human gut metagenome | biome: gut microbiome; material: fecal sample | place: Denmark | collected 2008 | reverse complement strand
GGCTTTCCACCTATCTCAATCATTGGCTTTGGTTTAAACTGGCTTTCTTCACTTATTCTCGTTCCGAAACCGCCTGCTAATAATACGACCTTCATTCTTCTCCTCCTGTTTCTAATCCCTGTCAGAACTTCTCCAGTATTCAAGTGTTTCCTCAAGAGTCTGACGAAGCTCTATAACCGGCTCCCAGCCTACCTCTTTTTTAATCTTTTCAATATCTGGTTCTATTATAGGTACATCTACTGGACGAAGCTTCTTTTCATCCACCTTTACCTCTATATCCTTATCTGACATTGATACTATTTCCTTAAGGATATCTTCTATTGCTACTGCGTGGCCTCTTCCCACATTGTAGGTTTCGCCTCTTTTTCCGCCTTTTACTAAAAGAGCATACGCCTTCACAACATCCCTTACATCTGTGAAATCACGCTTTGCACTTAAGTTTCCAACATATATTACTGGTTCCTGTTTTCCTTTTTCTATGTCTGCAACCTGCTTACAGAAGTCTGCAACTACAAACACAGGTGTCTGGTTTGGTCCGATATGGTTAAACGCCCTCACCATCATAATATCAAGACCATATGCATCTGAATATATCTTTCCTAACATATTCTGGCATGACTTTGTCGCTGCATATATATTGCCCGGTCTTAACACATTATCTTCTATTATCGGACATTCGTCTTTCTTTATATGTCCGTATTCCTCACCTGAACCTATAAGAAGTACTCTCGGTTTCTTATCTGCATCTTTCACTGCCTCTAACAAATTCACGCATCCCTTTATGTTGACATCAACTGTCAGTGTTGGATTTTTCCATGAATAGGCAACTGATGACTGTGCTGCAAGATGAAACAGATAATCAGGCTTTTCTTCATTAAGCAGCTCTGATATCTGGTTCTTATCAAGAATATCCAGATTTTTTACAACTGCCCCATCCATAGCAAGTGTTTCTTTTTCTGTTTTTGTAACTGTCACCTCATATCCAAGCTCATCCTTTAAATGTCTTACAAGATATGGTCCGACAAATCCACCCCCGCCGACTACTAATGCCTTCATTAACTACCTCTCTTCTGCTACATCAAATATTGTCAGGACAGATTCTCTGCCCTGACTGTAATTTCGTCTATTTATTAATTAATTGTTAGCTGCTTCTTTCTTAACAAGTTCCATGTCGTTCTTTACCATTCTCTCAACTAATTCCTGGAATGATATTTCTCTCTTCCAGCCAAGCTTTTCTTCTGCCTTTGCTGGATTACCGATAAGAAGTTCTACCTCTGCTGGTCTGAAGAAATCTGGATTAACCTTAAGTACAACCTTACCTGTTGCCTTATCCTTTGCTATTTCATTAACACCTTCACCCTCAAACTCAACTTCAATTCCTGCTGCTGCAAATGCTGTCTTAGCAAATTCTCTTACTGTTCTTGTCTCGTTAGTAGCGATTACATAATCATCTGGCTCTTCCTGCTGTAAAAGTAACCACATAGCTTTTACATAATCCTTTGAGTGACCCCAGTCTCTCTTTGCATCAAGATTACCAAGCTCAACACAGTCCTGAAGACCTGCCTTGATACGTGCTACTGCATTTGTAATCTTTCTTGTAACGAATTCCTTGCCACGTCTTTCAGATTCATGGTTGAAAAGAATTCCTGAGCATGCATACATTCCATAGCTCTCTCTGTAATTCTTTGTAATCCAGTGTCCATAAAGCTTTGCAACTCCATATGGACTTCTTGGATAGAAAGGTGTCTCCTCTGTCTGAGGTATAGCCTGCACCTTACCGAACATCTCTGATGTTGATGCCTGATAGAATCTGCACTCTGGCTTTACGATTCTTATAGCTTCAAGCATGTTAGTAACACCAATAGCATCAATATCAGCTGTTGTACATGGAGTATCCCATGATGTTGCAACGAATGACTGTGCTGCAAGATTATATACTTCATCTGCCTGTGATATCTTCATTGCTGATATAAGTGATACTATATCCTGCATATCTGCGTAGATAAAGTGAATCTTATCCTTGATATGATCTACGTTTCCGTAATCCACAACACTCTTTCTTCTCATAAGACCATATACATTATAGCCCTTTTCAAGAAGAAGCTCTGCTAAGTATGAACCATCCTGTCCTGTTATACCTGTAATTAATGCGTTTTTCATAACTATTAACTATCTCCATTTCTTTGAATTCAAATATAGAATTTATAAATACTGATTCTTTCCCTCTTCTCTAAGCTTAGCAAGCACCTTCTTTATCTCGCCTGCGTTCTCCTTAGTAGAAATAAGTGTAGCATCCTTAGTATCAACAACTATCATGTCTCTTAATCCTACAGTTGCGATAAGCTTGTCTGCACCTTCAATAACACAATTCTGTGTATTGACTGTAACAACATTGCCATTCACAACATTACCTTCTGAATCATTTTCTTTGATTCTTCCTACTGCAAGCCATGAGCCAACATCATCCCAGCCAAAATTACCAGCAAGTGTGTATATATCAGAAGCCTTCTCCATGATACCATAGTCAACTGACTGTGATTCAAGATCAGGGAATTCCTTTTCAAGAGTACTCTGATAATCCGCTGTACCAACTGATGCTTTAATCTTTAATAATCCTTCATATGTTGAAGTCATATACTTCTTAAAGCATGAAAGTATAGTCGATACTTTCCATACAAACATACCTGAGTTCCAAAGATAAGAACCATCTGCAAGATATGCCTTAGCCGTATCGAGGTCTGGCTTTTCCACGAACTTCTCCACTGAAAAGCTCTCACCCTCTTTATTATCCTTGTTATACTTTATATAACCATAACCTGTTTCTGGGTAATTAGGTGTAATACCAACAGTTACAAGGTTCTCACCTTTCTCTGCTATATCACATGCATTAACAAATGTATCCTTAAATATATCATTGTGCTTTATAAGGTGGTCTGATGGAAGAACTATCATAACCGCATCTTCATACTTGCTTGCCACATGAACTGCACCAAGTCCTATACATGGAGCTGTATTTCTTCCAATAGGCTCACATAAAATATTCTCCTCTGGAAGACCTGGAAGCTGCTGCTTTACAAGTTCCTTATAATTAGCATTCGTTGCAATATATACGTCCTTAATATCAACTAATGGACTGATTCTCTCAACCGTAAGCTGAATCATTGTCTTTCCATCATCTGTTAATGATAAAAACTGCTTAGGAAGGTTAACTCTGCTTCTTGGCCAGAATCTTTCTCCTTTTCCACCTGCCATTATTAACGCTGTTTTCTTCATGATATACCTCGTTTCTTATATAACTGCATAATTAACTTTTTCATATAGGCGCACTTCACCCTTATATGTTGAAAAATTATATCCTATACTACGCATTTTGTCAATCCATAGCACATTTTTATATATCTTTAGTATAATGATTATTAGCACTGCTTTCCGGTCTTAAATACTTAATCTGCTTTAAGTAGAATATTATACCAAGCACAATCCATACTACAAGAAGTACGTAAGACTCTTTGCCAAAGTGGACACCACTTAAACCCGGAATAGGAATAAGCTGTAGCACCATAAACAATACAAATACAACAAAACCAACGAATGTCCAAGGTGCTATTGCAAATGTAGCAAGTATAGAGGAGGCTATTCCTATGCCACCATGTCTTGCAAAAGAGTCTATTGAAGTGTAACTTCCATCAGCCAAAGCCACCAGTGCATCTGACTTATGAAAGCCCCATAATGGCTGCATATTGCCAAATGTTGCCTTTGAGCTTACAAGTGCTGCTATAACAAGTGCTAATACAGAACCTAGGAACATTTGTAAGATAGGCTGCAACTAAGAACCAGCCGCATATGTAAGCTGCTGTCTTTCCAAAACATGCCTTTGTAAATGTAAACTCTCCGCCGGCTTTAGGATACTTAGGAACCATATAGGCGTAACTGAAGGCTATTATTATCATAACCAGCGCACCAAGCACCATAGCTATGGCAGTTCCTGCAACACCCGAATTAGGAAGGAACTTTTTGCCAGGATTAATAAATGAACCCCATCCGACAACACAGCCAAATGCAAAGCCCATACATGTGCCGGACTTAAATTCTTCTGTAACCCAGCCTATTTATTATTTTCTTTCATATATTATTACATTTGATATGCTTATTAAGACATAATCCTAGACATCATATATCTTATCAATAGTCTGTAATTCCCTGAATGTATCTATCTCGATTATGTCATCCTCATCACACTCACGTACATGTACTTTGTAGTGGTCCTTGCAGAATACAAGTGGAACCTGTTCCCAGTATCTTTCCTTACCACCCGGCTGTTCATAAGTTTCCTTGATATCGTTAGATAACTTATGCCCATCCTCATCATTCCAGTAAGATATGCCTACCATCTGCCAGCAGTCATAACCACCGACCTTCTCCTCAACAATAACATCATCCTTTACCACAAAGCACCAGTCATCTGTTCTGTCCTTCTTAATAGCAAGAAAATCTGATGTGTAATGATACTTTGTTATGATAGATGGATTAGATATAAGTAAATCTGCCTCAAAAACATATGCGTTAGAAAGCATATATCTTGCTACCATTGAAGATGATATATTGTTAGCTTCATTGTATACAGGGTTTTCAAGAAATCTTATCATAGGGTACTTATAAAGAAGCTGATCGAACTGTTCAGCAAGATAGCCCCTTACTATATATATTTCATTGATACCTGCCTCAAGACACGCATCTATAAGTCCATCGATAATCCTTTGTCCATGTACTCTTACAAGTGGCTTTGGTGTGTTAAATGTGATAGGCACCATTCTGCTTCCAAAGCCTGCCGCTATAAATATAGCTCTCTTTGCTCTGTATGGCTCAAGTGCTGACACACCATCATTAGTAATCTGACCATTCTCTACATACTTTAACTCTGAAAGTTCCTGCATTACCTTGTTGATTGTTCCTAATGAATAGCCTGTATTTTCTTCTATCTGACGCTGTGTAAATGCTTTTCTTTCTTTTTCAAGCAGTACTAATACGTCAAACTGCTTTTTGCTTAATGTATGATTCATATCCAACCTCCATAATCTTATGTATGATATCATTTCGTTTGTTCAATACCTGGCTTATTTTACCACACTTTGAACTGATTGTCATTGATTTTTTACATATAATTTATATTTTATTGTATAACCATTTATATCCTTATGTTGCGTTTTTATGTTAAATATGGTGATTTCTTAATTAAATCTTATATTTTCTTAAGTTTTCTATTGAACAGCTTTATTTTTCATTCTTACGTTTATAACTTCATACATTCTGATAAATCCTCTCACAAGAAGCACTGCAAGGATGAGCACTATAGCAAGATGATAATCAAACACATTTTTGAACAGACTGCACTGAAAGTCCATAACAATAAGAATAAGGGCAAATAATATCAGCAGGTCACTATATGAGTGCTGTTTTGCATTTAAAAATGCAATCGCTGCCGGAATAATGTATATTATACAATAATATCCTGAATGTGATGGTGTCACGATAAGAACCATCGAAACTGCCATTATAACCTCCCACTTTTCCTTATAGAAAAGTGACTGTATAAGAAGCAGTAAAGCTACAACATATGTTATATTCTTTAATACCTTGATTGAACCCTCTGTCGCCTTGACACCAAGCGCTACAAGTGAAGCTGTCAAAGTAGCTCCTTCTGTACTTACGTACTTATCTACATTAAGTGAGGCATTGTGGAACATTCTTCCTATATTGACAAGTCCGCCATGGAAAAAGAGGAATGGCACAATACCAAATATAAGTCCGTATATTATAACCCTTACTACCTCTTTCCACTGCTTATTATATATGAGCAGTATTCCGAGTACTGCCGGAGTAAGCTTAAATGAAGCTGCCAGTGCAAGTGATATAAGTGCAAGCTCTCTTCTTACTTTATTCTCACTGTCATAATTAAATATATAAAATATTATAAAGAATATTGTCATCAGAAGAAAGTTCGCCCTCTCCACCGTGAATATCACAGGCGATGACAGACAGAAGACAACCGCTGACATAATCTTTACAGCATTATTGCCATTCTTACAGCTTCTTATAAGTTCATATATAGCTATCATATTTACAATAAGAATAAGTATAAGTATTATGAGAAGCTTAGTATCTGTATACATATCAAGGAAGTAATTTCTCTCAAAATATGGGTCCATATTCACTATTCTTGATAACATATAAGCCATCAGATACACAATAGCCGGATATGCTCTCTCAGATGCCCCAAGATAATACGTTTCAACGTATGTATTCCTGTTTGCGGAATATCCTATTACATTAGTTATATCCGCAAAAAAATCCTGTGTATTCAAAAAGAATATATCAAACTGTTCTGATGAATTACCAGACAGTATTATCCCTGCTGCCCACGCGATTATACCTGCAAACGCACAGCATATAAATACTATTTCATAGAATTTTTTTGACTTCAGGTACTCACTTTTCATTGCCTTTTCTCCTTGCAATAATTATTCTCTTAATATTTTTATGATTTGTATATTTATATGCTATTTATAACTTTATCTATCTGTTTCGTATATTAATTACTTTTTCAGTGTAAGTTCATAATAATATATACCGCCCTGATAAGTTGATGCAGTTTTTCTTTCAGATATATCGTAATAACGGCTTAATACCTTCATTGAAAAGTCTACATTTACTGACTTATTAACATAATATGTCGTTACGACAAACACAGCCTTTTCCTTAAGCCCACCATTCTTTAAAAGTTCATCGCCCTTCTCATCAAGGTCGAATATGAGATAATAATCATTCATCTGCTTTGTATTCTCGTTCTGATAGAACACTCTCTTCTGCTTTGTCTTATCCCAGCTAAGATAATACAGAGGAACATTACCACATATGAACACACCGCCATCATCATAAAGGTATATATCAGTTGTATCAGGGTCATAATCTATGTCTTTAAGCATCTTATCCATAGACTTATCATAACTCTGGTACTGTGTATTATGGATAAGCGACTCACCATAAGTCATAAGCTCGTGCTCTCTTGTCATAATAAGTGTATCCATTGTTACAGAATCTGCATTAGTGAAAACAAGCTTTGAGAGCGGGTCGATTGTGACAAAGCACTCTGCTGCCACAAGAACTATCCAGATACCAAGCAATACCTTTCCGGCATACTTTCTTACTGTGCTGTTACCTGCCTTAGCTGTATTATCACCGGTCACACTCTGCTTATATTCATATACCTCCCTGAACCTGTCAATAACATATATGGCAATAATATACATAAGTATATCGCTTATTATATTATATCTTGTACAGGTTCCTGTTATATAAAGATAAGCAAACATAGAATGTGTCACAAGTGAACCAACAACGCTGCATATCATAAAGCTTTCACTTCTCTTATGTCCAAGCTTCTTAAGATATTCCTTATTCTTTATAATGTATATTGTTCCAGCTATTATTATAAGCACTACAATCCAGTTGAAGTTAAGTATAAACTGCTGTCTGAACTTCATCCATATATAGTAAGGATTAAGACCAAGACATTCTGAGCCGTGGTTGTTCCACTTAAACAGACCGCCAGCCTCCTGGTCGCCTGTTGCAACCCAGTTATTACCATACTTATTAAAGTATCTGAGCTGTAAAAGCGCTGCTATTAATGTCGCATATAATCTTAAGTCTGTAAATATAGGCTTTATACAGTTTTTCTTATCGCAGAGAATATGTCTTACTATCTGTCCAAGTGCGATACCTGCAACAACGACAAGGCCATTTTCCTTTGTCTGGAAACATAATATACTGAGTATTCCCACAAGCACAGGCTTTTCATACATATAGCTGCATATAATCATCACAACTATAAGCGCCATAGTATAATCAAGATTAAGATGTGTAGTAAATGTATACACGAGTGGCGCAAACGATATAAGAAGTGTATACACTGCACACAGGCTCTTTGATGCATGCCTTGTAATCTTTACTATTATCTTATAGATACACCACATTGCAATAAGTGTTAGTATAAGATTAATAACTGATATTCCTATTATATGTCTTGGATATATCATTTCACCTATCATATATGTCATACAAAAAAGTGATGCTGAATGTCCGCAAAGACTATAACTATGAAAAAAATCTGCAAGTCCTGAATAAGTAAAATTATTTCTGGCAAGCCCTATTCTATAGTAATATTCGCCTGCATCCCATCTTTGTGAAAGTGTCATTGATGGAATTCTTGAAACTAATACTATAAGCAGCACAACAAGCATTACCCTGTTATCCTTAAACCAGCTTACAAGCTTTTCCTTATTGTATGTCCTTACAAATGCAATAAGTGACTCAATAACTATGAAAGAATATACTGTAAAGAATACTATAAGTCCCTTTGAAAAACGTGATTCATAATCCCACATAGCATTGTTAAACAGAACTGACACAAGCACATATGCAAAAAATACAAACAGACCCGCCGATAACTGGTTGACAATACTTATATATTTTTTAGCAAGTATAGCTGACAGCACATCAATAACCGTTACTATAACAGCCATTATCAATGCCGCCTTTTTTCCCTGATAAAGCAATATATTATTTCCAAAAAGTAATGCAGTCATTAACAGAGTAAAACAATATATGATTAATTCTTTTTTATAACTGATTTTTCCCATATAACTCCCTTTAAACTATTATTAAATCTTTGCACAGCCAACAGCCATTATTATCAATATCTTAATAAGGTTGACAGCAACTAAAGCTATAGCCATTCCCCATAAGCCGAATGCAAATGTCATAGGAATTGCTATTACAACAAATACTATCAGGAATAATATATTAATAACAAGCTGGTACTTTTCATCTGTAAATCTTAACAGTATAACAGTGAGTGTATTAGCTATAAAGTAGAATACCTGACCTAAGTTGGCGCACCACAGGTATGGCTTTACAATGTCAAATATCTCAGCATACATTACTCTTACGAATATAAATGATGCTCCGAAGCAGAACACATTTATAATAAGACTTCCTACAACGCTGCCAAGACAGAGCTTAACAAATGTACTCTTCTTTATGCCGCCCTCGTACTTGGTAAGATGTCCGATTATAACTCCGTTAAGAGGTGTTGATATAAGTGAAACCATCTTTCCTATAAGCGTTGCCGCATAGAATATAGTTACCGATGTTCCTCCGTCTATAGCCTGTAATATAAGTCTGTCTGCATTAAGTATAACTGCTGCTATAAGTTCTGTACCAGACAGTATTAAAAGCGACCTCATATTATCCTTAAAGTACTTACTCTTCTTAAAAAGCTGTCCTCTGTATATGCCGCCTGTAGCCATAACAAAGCCTACTGCAAGACATTCTCCGCAAAGCATGGCGATAATCCACGAATGTGTGACAAAGAACAGTCCTATACCTGCTAAGTATCCAACTGATATAAGCAGATAGAATATAAAAAATCTTTTGTAATTAAGGTTAAGCCTGAATTCAACATCTGAGTAATATCTGAGCACTGTCACTATCATTAATATAAGATAGCCTGCCTCTGCTATGGCGCTGAACTTATGAAGCCACACAAGACCGCCTATCGAAACAAATACTGAAAGAACAGCTATCATTAAAAGGAATATATTATAATCCCCATTACTGTCCTGCCCCTTCATTCTTGTAACCATTCTTGAATAGTTGGCTGCCGTACCAAAGGTAGAGCCCATAATTGATATGAGTGATATAAGCGTAAGAACAACTCCGAATTCATCCGTTCCTAACTGTTTGCTTAAAAATGGGTATAATGCAAGCTGGATTACTCCATTCATCACAATAAGTCCCATCATGCTGTACATAAAATCGCCTGTAATACCTTTTAACTTATCTGGTATTTTCATATAAATCTCCGTTTCTGTCTATTTTTATACCATATAAATATCACTTACTGTTTATCTGGTTTTACATGCATAGGTACTCTTGTTTCTTCTGGCGGAAGCTGCATATAATCACCATAACATGCCCTTAATACTTTGTCATAGTCTACAGGGCAGTTAAAGTAGTCATCTCCAACCTGAAGAGGTACTGTTTCCCTGTACCAGTCCTTTTCAACCCACTTCTTAAGTTCCGGCATAGGATAATTACTGTAAAAGTAGTGTTTAGTATTTCCCTTTACAGACTGGCTGACTTTAGCATACTTTTCCCTAAGCTTATCAAGTGACTTGTGTCTTCCTATAGCAGCAAAAAATCTTACGCCAAGACCTGTGATTGTTCCGAATTCTGAATAATCAATAGAATCCCTGTGTCCCATACACTGACCATATATAAATGTAAGTCTCATTCTTAATATTAACTGCTTAAATGCTGAATCATAGGCATTATCAAGGATGAAACAGTCGAGCACCATCTTATCCTCATACTTCTTTACTACGTGTCCCTTTACTTTGTCATAGCTCTGAAGAGGAACTGACTCTCCAAGATATACAAGTCTTGCTGGAAAGTCAAAGAACGCATCCTTTACAAGGTCTTTAACTTCCACAAGTTCAAAATCCTCGCCCCATGCTTCCTTAGGTACTTCCTTAAGCTTTTTGAATTCTTCCCTTGTAAATGCGATATCAATATCATCATCCCATGGTATAAAATCTTTATGTCTTACCGCACCGATAAGTGAACCCGAGTCGTAATAATATGTAATTCCATATTCTTCACATACCGAGTGAAGCTTTCTCATAAGTATTCTGTTTATCCTGTGTGCTTTTTCTAAATTAGTCATAACCTCTCCATTCTGCTAATCATAAGTTAATTATGTTTATTACTTTTCTTCTTCAAAATTAAGTCTTTCTTCTTCAACTACAAGCGGTCTGTTCATAAGGCGCTTATTCATACTGAGTATATACTCTCCCATAAGACCTATGAATATAAGCTGCATAGCGCCTAAGAAGCACACCAATATAATAAGTGGTGCCATCCCTGCTGCAAATCTGTTCCAGTATACAAGTTTAAGTATAAGATATACAATTGCCACAATAACACTGACAACCCCTATAAATGCACCAACAAATGTTGCAAGTCTTAAGCCTATTTTTGTATATGATGTAAAGCTTAACATAGCTGCATCATATAATGTAAAGAAGTTATTATGTGTCTTTCCAGCTCTTCTCTGTGCCTGTGTATATTCGATTTCAGTCTTTTTAAAGCCCAACTCGCCAACTATTCCTCTTATGAAAGGAATAGGGTCTTTAAGGTCTCTTAACACCTGCACAAAAGACTTGTCATAAAGACCAAAACCTGTAAAGTGCTCTATCTGTTCAACCGATGACATCTTCTTTATAAGCTTGTAATAGCATGAGCGGAGAAAGTACATAACAGGATTTTCCTTGCTTGATGACTTTACTGCACACACAATCTTGTATCCTTCCTCCCACTTTGCAACAAGTCTTGGGATAACATCGATAGGGTCCTGAAAGTCTGCGCATACAGGTATAGTACAGTCACCTGTTGTCTGGAGTATTCCATAATAAGGTGAATTAAACTGTCCAAAGTTCTTTGCATTAAATATTGCTTTTATCTTTGGGTTATTCTTACATAACTGTCTTAACTTAACTCTTGTTGTATCCGTAGAATCATTATCAATAAATAATATCTCATAATCATACTTTGGAATGTCTTTTGCAAACATATCTATAAGCGCTTCACTAAGTGGTATAACATTTTCTTCCTCGTTATAACAAGGTACCATTATACTTATCTTTTTCATAATATCTCCAATCTGATGCTGTATTTTATACTTTTTATCTTTATGATAATACTATGATACCGAGGATGCTAATTAGAAAGATATATCTTTCATTCATAACCAGATTTTTGACTGTTTAACCATCGTATTGTATCATATTATACAAATACAGCACATCTTATTGTATACTAATTATTCCTCATCCATCAAAGGAATAAACATAATCTCCTTAAGTTCTTCTCTTGGAAG
>ULUQ01030810.1_pt1 | contig 12028 bp, 9 predicted proteins | sample 1958661 | NCBI WGS metagenome assembly ULUQ01 (sample SAMEA4835765, study PRJEB28245) | human gut metagenome | biome: gut microbiome; material: fecal sample | place: Denmark | collected 2008 | reverse complement strand
GGCAGAGCAGCCGATGGTGTGGAAACGCTTTGCGTCCTCCAAAATGTTGGCATCGCAGATCTGTGCGTAGACGCGGCCCGGCTGGTGAGCAGCAGCGTAGACGATATCGTTGTAGGGGCAGCTCTCGTTGGCAAAACGCTCGCCGTTTCGGTTCACCTTCAGGAAGGGCTGGGTGCCGGGGTTGTACTGGCGGATCTTACCGGGGAAGGCCTTGCCGCCAAAGGCGGAGTCGCTGTCCACATAACCGGCATCCACACCGGGGGCAACAATGCCGCGGTCAAACAGCATGGGAGCGGCTTCCTTGTCCAGATTAGCGCCTGCCCACACTGCGGCGCGGATACCGTAGCCCTTGTCGGCGGGGGAGTAGGAGCAGGCGGTGGTCACGCTGGTGCCCAGCGGGTCCAGCTGCTCCATCATGTAGGGGTTGCCGGGGAAGCCGCCGCAGGCCAGCAGCACGCCCTGATTGGCGTTGTAGCGGATGAAGTGATCATCCTCGGTGCTCTGGGCGATGATACCGGTAATGCGGCCATCGCTGTTCTTTTCCAGCTTTGCCAGACTGGTCTTGAAGTCTACATCATAGCCCAGCTCCTGAATGTACTGCAGCAGCAGCTCATTGCGGGGTGTGCCGGAAGCACTCCCGCTGGCCATGTAGTTGTGCTCCTGCACAGGGTAGAGGTAGTCGGTGTTGTGCTCGGCATTCTCTGCGGGCCATGCAGCCTCGCTGCCGGAGGTGAAATCGCACACCCAGCCGTACTTATCCTCCAGAATGCTGCGCATGAAGTCGTGCATAGCGGCAGACTCATTGATCCAGGTCTTGACCACGCGCTGGTCGCACTTGCCGGAGGCATAGCGGGAGATCTCGCTCAGCAGCTTTGCCTTATCGGTGGCGGGTTCGCCAGCCTCCTTAGCGGCAGCAGAATCAACAGCGCCGTACCAGTGACGGGTGTCCTGCACGTTGGCGTTCTGCTCGATAACACGGAAGTTCAGGCCGTTGGCAGCAGCATAAGCGGCGGCAAACATACCGCCGTTGCCTGCGCCCACGATGAGGATGTCGGTATCCACGGTCTCGGTGATGGCAGCCTCGTCGATGTCAGGCTCTTTGCCCAGCCAGTCGGTCTCATCGCCGGTGGGCAGCTGCACGCTGGAGACCACGGCCTCGCCCTTAGCTTGTGCGTAGCAGCTCTTGGCAGCCTTCATCACGGCGTCGGAGGTGATGGTAGAACCGGAAACACCGTCGATCTCGGCAGAACCAGCAGCCAGCAGCTGCTCGCGCAGCTCATCGGCAGCGGCAGCGCCGAAGGAAGCGGTCTCGCCGGAGGTATCCACCACCACGTCGGTGACAGCGCTGTCGGAGAAGGTCATAGTGACCTTGACGGTGGAGGAGATACCCTCGGCAGTGCCCTCGTAGGTGCCGGGGATGTACTGACCGGCAGCACCGGAAGTGGAGGCAGAACCGGAAGCGGAATTGCAGGCAGCCAGAGCACCGGCGGTCACACCGCTCATGGCGGCGGCAGCGGCGATCTTGATAAAGCCCTTACGGGAAATCTTGTTCATAGGTACGCTCTCTTTCTTTTTGTTCTTCTTTGTGTTCCTTCTTATCGTGCAGCAAAGTAAAAGGCACTTTGCGGAATCCTTAACAATTGTAGCGTAGAAGGGTGCTGTTTACAATTCATATTTTTTATATTATAATTTAGGCCAACCTAATGTATTGCGGGAGGGAGAAAAGCATGAACGAGAGCGCACTGGAAGGCTTTGTAAAAATCGTGGAACTGAACAGCTTTTCTGCGGCGGCAGAGGCACTGTATCTTTCCCAGTCGGCACTTTCGCAGCAGATCCGCACGCTGGAAGGGCAATTGCAGTTTGAGTTGTTCCAGCATGTGCCGCGCCGGGTGGTGCTGACCCCGGCGGGACAGGATTTTTACCCCAAGGCAAAGCAGCTGGTGGCTCTGTATCAGCAGGCGGTGCGCCACGCCCGCGCGGTGCAACAGCAGGAAAAACCGCCGGAACGGCATCTGGTGATTGCAGGCTGCCATGAGGCAATGCGGATGTTCGCATACGACTTGTTTTCCCTGACAAGTGACTTGTGCCTGCAGTATACCTCCATTCTGGGGTGGTGTGCCAACCGCAGCGAGGTCTGGCGCAGCCTGAAAAAAGGGGAGATGGATCTTTCCTTCCAGCTGGAAAGTGCAGAGTTCTACGCGCAGGGGCTTACCTTTGTGCCGCTGTTCTATATGCCAGAACTTTGCATCCCCATCCACCCGCCCGCTGATATGCCGGTGGGCAGATTGACCTTGGAACAGGCATTGCAATATCGCTGGCTACCCATCAAGGAGATGTACCAGACTGTCTACGAAACAAGCCTGCTGCAGGAGGGAATGGACCGAGGGGTGGAGTTTACGCCGGTGGGCGGTATCCGCAGTGCGGCCTACGGCGACCCGGCACTCAAGATGGTCCCGGCGGTCTATTACCGCAGGCCGGACCTCAGTTTTGTGCGGGTACTGGACTGGGGCAGGGGACACCGCTTCGGCGTTGTGCTGGGGCAAAAGCGCGAGGATCCGGTAGTAATGGCCTATGTCCGCGCCTTGCAGCAACAGCTGCCGCCCCTTGCGGAAAAGTTGTTCGGCCTGAAGCTGGAACCGGTGGAGGAATCATAAAGAAAAGACGAAAACCCTCTCAGGCACCGACAGATGTAGAAAAGCTCCCCCCTCTCGGGGGGAGCTGGCATCGCGCAGCGATGACTGAGAGGGTAAAACAAAGAGCACCTATTGCCCTAAAAAGGCGACAGGTGCTCTTTTTGCAATTATATTGTGACGACAGGTGCTTTAATCCACCACGTCCTCAAACTGGCTGTTGTACAGGTCAGCGTAGAAGCCGCCTGCCTCGATCAGCTGGTCGTGGGTGCCCTGCTCCACAATGTCGCCGTCCCGCATCACAAGGATGAGGTCGGCATCCCGGATGGTGGAAAGGCGGTGGGCGATGACAAAGCTGGTGCGCCCCTCCATTAGGCGGTCCATGGCGGTCTGGATGCGCTGCTCGGTGCGGGTATCCACGCTGCTGGTAGCCTCGTCCAAAATCAGGATGCGGTTATCTGCCAGAATGGTGCGGGCGATGGTGAGCAGCTGCTTCTGCCCCTGACTGACGTTGGAGGCGTCCTCGTTCAGCTCCATCTGGTAGCCGCCGGGCAGGGTGCGGATAAAGTGGTCGGCGTTGGCAGCCTTTGCGGCAGCAATCACCTCTTCATCGGTGGCGTCCAGCCGGCCGTAGCGGATGTTCTCCATGATGGTGCCCTTAAACAGCCATGTGTCCTGCAGCACCATGCCAAAGCCTTCGCGCAAGGCGCTGCGGTCAAAGTCCCGCACATTGTGGCCGTTCAGGGTGATAGAACCGGCGTCCACATCGTAAAAGCGCATCAGCAGCTTGACCATGGTGGTCTTGCCCGCGCCGGTGGGACCTACGATGGCTACCTTCTGGCCGGGCTGCACCGTGCAGCTGAAGTCGTGGATGACGGTCTTTTCCGGGGTGTAGCCGAAGCGCACATGGTCAAAGGTGACCTGTCCGTCAATGTCGGCGGGGTCGGCGCGGCGGGCAGGGTCTGCCAGCTGCTCTTCCTCCGGCTCGTTCAAAAACTCGAACACCCGCTCGGCAGCAGCAGCCATGCTTTGCAGCATATTGGACACCTGCGAAAGCTGCTGGATGGGCTGGGTAAAGTTTTTAACGTACTGGATAAAGGCCTGAATATCACCAATGGTGATAACGCCGTTTGCAGCAAAAATGCTGCCCACGATGGCCACCGCCACATAGCCCAGGTTGCCCACAAAGTTCATGATGGGCATCATCAGACCGGAGAGAAACTGGCTCTTCCATGCGGATTCGTACAGCTTATCGTTGGCGGCGTTGAAGTCTGCCAGTACCACGGCTTCGCGGTTAAACGCCTTCACCACGTTGTGACCGGCGTAGACTTCCTCGACCTGACCGTTGACCACGCCCAGCGTAGCCTGCTGTGCCTTGAAGTACTTCTGGCTGAACTTGACCACCACCAGCACCAGCGCCAGCGATACCGGTAAGATCAGCAGGGCAATCAGGGTCATGCGGGGGCTGATGGAAAACATCATCACCAGCACACCGATCATGGTGGTCACGCTGGTGATCAGCTGGGTGATGCTCTGGTTCAGGCTCTGTCCCAGCGTGTCCACATCGTTGGTGATGCGGGAGAGCACCTCGCCCACGGTGCGCTTTTCAAAGTACGCCAGCGGCAGGCGGTTGATCTTTTCGCTGATCTGGCGGCGGAAGTCGTAGCAGACCTTCTGGGAAAGGCCGGTCATCAGCCAGCCCTGAATAAAGCTGAAAGCGCTGCTCAGCAGGTACATCCCCAGCAAAAACAGCAGGATGCGGCCGATATACACAAAATCGATGCTGCCGGTGCCGCGCAGCCGGGCGATCCAGCCGGTGGCAAGGGCGGTGGTGGCCTTTGCCAGCACCTTGGGGCCTGCAATGTTGAAGATGGTGGACAGAACAGCAAACAGCATGGCTGCCGCAAGGGGCAGCTTGTAGTGGCTCATGGTGCGGATGAGCTGCCGCAGCGTGCCTTTAAAGTCCTTGGCACGCTCGGTGGTGGGACGTCCGGGTCTGGGCATATCACTCACCCTCCTTTTCCGTATTCAAGGTATCCAGCGCAAGCTCCTTCTGGCTCAGCTGGCTGCGGGCGATCTCCTGATATTCCGGGCAGCTGACCATCAGCTGGGCGTGGGTGCCCTTGCCCACCAGCCTGCCCTCGTCCAGCACAAGGATCTGGTTTGCGTGCAGCACGGTGGAGATGCGCTGTGCCACAATGATCACAGTGGCGTTGTCGGTCTGTGCCTTCAAAGCACGGCGCAGCGTTACATCGGTCTTGTAGTCCAGTGCCGAGAAGCTGTCGTCAAACAGATAGACCTTGGGATTTTTGGCAATTGCCCGGGCAATGGAAAGCCGCTGCTTCTGACCGCCGGATACATTGGAGCCGCCCTGTGCAATGGGGCTCTGGTAGCCCTCCGGCTTTGCCTCGATAAAATCAGTGGCCTGTGCAATGGCGGCAGCCTTTTGCACCTGTGCGTCGGTGATATCCTCACCGCCGAATTTCAGGTTGCTGTCAATGGTACCGCTGAACAGCACACCCTTCTGGGGCACATAGCCCAGCAGGTCGTGCAGCTGTGCCTGCGGCATCTCGCGCACATCGATGCCGTCCACGGTCACCTTGCCGCCGGTCACATCGTAAAAACGGGGAATCAGGTTGAGCAGGGTGGACTTGCCGCAGCCGGTGGAGCCGATGATGGCGGTAGTTTCGCCGGGCTTTGCGGTAAAACTGATGTGCTCCAGTGCATCGCTATCCGCACCGGGGTAACGGAAGCTCACATCCTCGAACTGCACCACGCCCTGCCAGTCGGTGTGTGCCTGTGCGGCCTTTGCGGCGGCTTCATCCGGGTCGTGGATGGTGGCTTTGGTGCGGATGACCTCGTCGATACGATCCGCAGCCACACCGGCGCGGGGCAGCATGACGGCCACCATCGCCAGCATCAGGAAGGACATGACGATCTGCATGGTGTAGGTGATAAAGGCGATCATCTCGCCCACCTGCATGGTGCCGGCATCCATAGCTTTGCCGCCGAACCAGACGATGAGCAGGCTGGTACCGTTCATGATCAGGGTCATAAAGGGCATCATGGCCACCATGGCGCGGTTGGTGAACAGCTGGGTGCCCATCAGCTCCCGGTTGGCCTTGTCAAAGCGCTGCTCCTCAAACTTTTCGCGGCTGAAGGCGCGCACCGGCATGATGCCGGTCAAAATTTCGCGGCTGACCAGATTCAACCGGTCCACCAGCTGCTGCATCACCTTGAATTTGGGCATGGCAACGCTCATCAGGAAAATGATGAGCAACAGCAGGATGGCCACGTCCAGCACCACGATCCAGGAAAGGCCGGAGCTGCTGCCCACAACGTGCAGCACACCGCCAATGCCCAGAATGGGCGCATAGGCCACCATGCGCAGCAGGATGACGCAGACGAACTGCACCTGCTGGATATCGTTGGTGGTGCGGGTGATGAGGGAAGCGGTGGAGAAGTTCTCAATCTCTGCATTGGAAAAGCCGATGACGCTGGAGAAGGTCTCCCGGCGCAGGTCACGACCGATGGCAGCGGACACCCGGGAGGCAAGGAAGCCCACGGCCACAGCCACGACCACCATCAGCAGAGTAAGGGCAAGCATCTGGCCGCCCACCCGGAACAGGTAACCCATCTGCACATTCCGTGCAACGCCCTGTGCCTCGTATTCCAGCTGCACCAGCAGCAAAGACTGGCTTTTCAGGTTTTCCAGCAGGGTGCTGTCCAGCTGGCTCATGGCACTGTCCAGCTGCTTTTGCAGCATACTGCGGTCAAAACCGGGCATCTGGCTCATGGCGGCAAACTGGCTGCAAACGGTGTCCAGATCTGCTGCCGTGGGGGTAACGGTCTCGGTGTTGGTGTCCGCAGCGGCAGAGGGCATCTCGGCAAGGCCGGTCATGCCCATGCTGTTCTGCCCAGCGGGGGTGTTGGCGGCCTGTGCAGCAGCCATATACAGCACGATGTCCGGGGTGGTCACGGCATCTTCCAGTGCGGTGCGCTCGTCCTCGGTCAGGTCAGAGCGCAGCTGCAGCACGCCATCGTCCTGCAGGTAGTACTGGTAGGCGTTTTGCAGCTTTTGTGCATCCTCTTCGCTCATCAGCAGGCTCAGCGTGTCCAGCGTGCTCTGGCGCACCGTCTGGGGCAGTGGACTTTCAATGCCGCCCTGCTGGATGCCGGTGTCCACGATCTTGCTGGTGTAGTCCGGCAGTGCAAGGTCGCAGTACGCCTGCACGAACAGCAGCGCGAACACCACAAGGCAGACCGCCCAGTGCCGGGCCAGCTGCTTAAAGATCTTTGTCATGGTTCGTTTCTCCCTTCGGGTCAATGTTGCGCGCGGCATTTTCCGCAAGAATGGCATCCATCAGCGCGCCGCGCAGCGCGTCCATCTGGGCTGCCTGCTCCGGCTCTAACCGTGCCAGCACGCTGGCAAAGTAGTCGCGCAGAGCCTGCTCACACTGGTGGCACAGCTCGTACCCTTTGGGGGTGATGCGCACCAGCGTTTTGCGGCGGTCGGCGGGGTCTGGCTCCCGCACCACGGTGCCGTCCTGCTCCATCAGCCGCAGCCCGCGCGAGACCGCCGGCAGCGGCTGACGGATCTCTCGGGCAAGGTCAGAGACATAAATGGCGCCGTCCTTTCCGTGGCAGTTGATGGAATGCAGCAGGCCTTCCAGCATATTAAAATGGCATTTGGGGCAATCGGCCAGCGCCGCCCGTATCCCGGCCTTGGATGCCTTGCTCAGCTGCCCGATATAATGGCACATCCCCTGAAAGCTGGGGGTGCTTGGCTCGGACACAACAGTCCCTCCTCGTTTGCATTTTTCAAATACTTAACAGCTGTTAAGTATTAACGCCTGATAAGCATATTCCTTTTGCAGCTGGATTGCAAGGGAATAGGGAAATATTAAACAAAAATTCACAAAAAACTTGTAGGTTTTGTCAATGCGCAAACCGGCTCTCGCTGCATAAAAATAAAGGACAGGCAGAAACGGAGGGTGCAGATGGAGCAGGGATCACAGGTACTGTTGCAGGTATTCGGCGGATTGGCGCTGTTTTTATACGGGACGGACAGCCTGTGCAGGGCAGTACAGCAGGGGGCGGGCAAGCGGCTGCGCAGCCTGCTGGCGCGGTGCACCGCAAACCCGGCGGCAGGGCTGCTGACCGGTGCTGCGGTAACGGCGGTGCTGCAAAGCAGCTCGGCGGTCACGGTCATGGTCATTGCCTTTCTGGCAGCGGGGCTGTTGCAGCTGCGGCAGGCGGTGCCGGTGGTGTTCGGGGCGAATATCGGTACAACGGTCACAGCACAGCTGCTGGCGTTCCGGGTGGAAAGCTGGCGGTATCTGCTGCTGTTTTGCGGGGTGCTGCTCTGTCTGGCCTGCAAAAACTGGCGGGGCCGCTGCGTGGGCGAGGCGGTGTTCGGCTTTGGGCTGCTGTTCGAGGGTGTCACGGTGATGCGCAGCGCCATGGAGCCGCTGCTGCAAAGCCCGTTGCTCCGGTTGGAGCTTGCCCGGGTGCAGCAAAGCCCGTTGCATGGGCTTCTGGCGGGCGTCTGCATGACACTGACGGTGCAGAGCAGCTCTGCCACGGTGGCGCTGCTGCAAAGCATGGCGGCGCAGCCCGGGGCAGACGGCGTACACAGTCTGCTGGGGCTGACGGCGGCTATCCCCATTCTGCTGGGGGATAACATCGGCACCACCGTTACGGCGGTGCTTGCCGCCATCGGGCAGGGAAGAGACGCCAAGCGGGTGGCGGCAGCCCACGCCATCTTTAACCTGAGCGGCGCGGCGGTGTGCTGCGTACTGCTGCAGCCCTTTGCGGCGCTGGTGCGGCTGTGCTCGCCCACAGGGGCAGAGTGTGCCGTGATCGCCCGGCAGATCGCTAACGCCCACACCCTGTTCAACGGGCTGTGTGCGCTGGTCTGGCTGCCCCTGACCGGGCAGATGGTGCGGCTGGTCTGCGCGCTGCTGCCCGATAAAAATCGCCCGAAAGAACGGTTGTAAACCGGAGCGGGGAATGGTATACTGAAGCAGACGGATACTATTATATAAAGGATGGAATGCAATGAAACGGAAAATCGGCAGGCTGTGCATGGTGCTGGGTGCGGTGCTGATCTTGAGCGCCGCCGGGCTGCTGGGTTACAACCGGTGGGATGCCGCCCGGGCAGAAAAGGCCTCGCAGGAAGTATTGGGCGAGCTGGAGCAGACCATGCAAAAGACCATCACGGAGCACCGGCAGGAAAACGAGACTGCAGCCCCGCAGCCGGTGCTGGACCCGGCGCAGGAGATGACCACCGTAGAGGTGGAGGGGCATGACTACATCGGGGTGCTTTCCATCCCGGCGGCAGGGCTGGAACTGCCGGTGATGGCGCAGTGGAGCTACGCCGGGCTGAAGGTCGCCCCCGGACGGTACAGCGGCACTACCTATGCCGATGATCTGGTGCTCTGCGGCCACAACTATGCAAAGCATTTCAGCCCCATCAAGTGGCTGGCAATCGGCAGCCCGGTCTACTTTACGGATGCGGATGGTCTGCGCTGGAGCTACGAGGTGGAGAGCGTGGAGACTTTGCACCCCACCCAGATCGAGGAGATGACCACCGCCACCGAGACAGACAGCTGGGATCTGACCCTGTTCACCTGCACCTCCGGCGGCAACGCCCGGTATGCGGTGCGCTGTGTGCGGACGGGCTACCCCGTCCGGGTGACGGACGCGGCAGAGTGATGCCATCTTTTGCGGGGCGGGACGATTTGGAATGCCCGCCGCGTGTGCTTTGGGCATGATCAGCGGAAAATATATTTTTATCGCAATTTTCAAAAATAGTGCCAATCAAAACGGCAGCTTTGCGATATGCAGTTTGCGGATGTTGCTTGTGCATTAAAAACGCAAACTGCTATAATTTCGGGATAGCGGAGCGTCTGCGGACGCTCCGCTATCCCATTTTCACGGGAGGGGGTCGTGACGGAAAACGGCAGCTCCGGCGCCTGTTTCCTGCGGAAATGCGGCGCTGCGGAGGGGAACTGCCAAAGCCCCGATTTCCAAGGGGGGGTGGCTGCGGACAGGGGGGGAGCAGACCGTGGGGAATCATCCGATTTTTGCGCAAAAAGTCTGCAAAAACATTTGAAAGTCCTTTTTATAGTATCCTTATTGTGCGATACTGTGTTCACCGGGGAAATCCCGGGAATAAAACAGACACACAGGAGGGAAACACCATGAAGGATTTTGAGTTGCGTTATGTGGGCAGTCATGTGGAGGTATACACCGGCAGTGGTGTGTTCCTGTTTTCAGCCGATACGGTGCGCGAGGCCATGGAAGAGCTGGCCGGGTAAGCGGAGGCATACCGCATCCGAGATGGTATAATGTAAAATGTATGTAAAATAACGGAAAGCTTTTTGTTTGCCACCCGGAAATATGTTGCGGAATGTGTGAAAAAAGTAATTTTCGTGTAAAATAAACCTTGTTGAGACGCCCCCTTTGATGGTATAATAAAAATAAGCGGCTGCCGGAACAGGGCAAGTGCTGTGCACGTGCAAGGTTTCGGCAGCTGTGTGCTGTAAAGGATAAAAAGGGAAGTTTCATATTAGGAGTATCGTTATGGATATCACACACATTACCTCTCTGCTGGGCGGCGTTGCGCTGTTCTTGTACGGTATGTCCATCATGGGCGCCGGACTGGAAAAGCTGGCAGGCGGCAAGATGCAGGGCGTATTGCAAAAGCTTACCTCCTCTACCATCAAAGGCGTGATCTTCGGCACACTGATCACCGGCGTCATCCAGTCGTCGGCTGGTACGGTGGTTATTTGTGTTGGTCTGGTCAACTCCGGTATCATGACACTGACGCAGTCGGTAGGCGTGATCATGGGTGCAAATATTGGTACTACGGTAACAGGTCAGTTGATCCGCATGGCGGATATCTCAGGCGACAGCCTGTGGCTGACCTTGATCCAGCCCAAGACCTTTGCCCCCGTGGTGGCGTTTATTGGCTGCATTTTTTATGTGTTCCTCCGCAATGCCAAAAAGAAGAACATCGGCCAGATCATGCTGGGCTTCGGTATCCTGTTTACCGGCATGAGCCTGATGGATACCGGCGTAGCACCCCTGCGGGAGAGCGCAGTTTTTCAGAATCTGTTCGTCACCATGACCAACCCCATTCTGGGTGTTCTGGTAGGCGTGGTGGTCACCGTGATCATCCAGTCCTCCTCCGCCTCCGTGGGTATTTTGCAGGCACTGTCCAGCACAGGGCTTGTCACCTTCAGCTCTGCCATTCCTATCATTCTGGGCGCGCATATCGGTACGGCGTTCACCCCGCTGCTCACCATCGGCGGCTCCTCCAAGGATGGTAAGCGGGCAGCGCTCATCCACCTGTACTTCAACGTCATCGGCAGCGTGATTCTGCTGGCACTGATCTATGCGGTGCAGTTTACCATCGGCATCCCCATGTGGGGCGATGTGATGAACAAGAGCTCCATTGCAAACATCCATACCATGTCCAGCGTGTGCGCTACGCTGCTGTTCCTGCCTTGCAGCGGGGTGCTGAGCCGCTTGGCGATGCTCACAGTGCCCAGCAGCGTGGAGGAAGCACAGGAACTGAGTATGCCGGTGCTGGACGAGCGTCTGTACAAGAGCCCGGCTGTGGCTCTGCAGCAGGCTAAGAACGCGGTGATCAAGATGTCCCGCCGCGCCGCCCGCAACGTGGGTCTGGCTGCGCCGCTGCTTTTGAAGATGGACGAGGAAACCGTGAGTGCCATCAAGGTGCGCGAGAACCTGATCGACCGTATGGAGGTGGAGATCACCAACTACCTGATCAAACTGACCGATCAGGAGCTGGGCGATGACGAGAGCCACGCAGTGACCGAGCTGCTGAACTTTGTCACCGAGTTCGAGCGCATCGGCGACTATGCCGTGAACATCATGGAAAAGGCCGAGGAACTGTACGACAAGGAAGCCAGCTTCAGCGAGAGCGCCAAAAAGGAACTGCAATTGCTGGATGCCGCATTGGAGCGCATTCTGGTTCTGACGGACGAGGCCTTTGAAAACGATGATACCCAGAAGGCTGCACAGGTGGAGCCGCTGGAGGAGATCATTGATGTAATGGTGGAGCGTCTGCGCGACCAGCACATCCGCCGCCTGAAGGACGGGATCTGCTCCATCGACACCGGCGTGGTGTTCCTGGATGTGCTGAACAACGCCGAGCGTATCTCCGACCACTGCTCCAACATTGCGGTGCGCATGGTGGGCATGGAGGCCGGCGATGATTACGACTCTCACACCCTGAAAAACATCATGCACCACAGCCCCAGCAAGGACTATATGCTGGAGTACGAGCAGTGCCGCAAGGAATACCTTGTGCCGCTGGAAGAAATGGAAGCCTGAATCATATAAATGCAATGAGCCGCTGCACATCG
>ULUQ01021179.1_pt1 | contig 12058 bp, 9 predicted proteins | sample 1958661 | NCBI WGS metagenome assembly ULUQ01 (sample SAMEA4835765, study PRJEB28245) | human gut metagenome | biome: gut microbiome; material: fecal sample | place: Denmark | collected 2008 | reverse complement strand
AAGTATATTATATATACAAATAAAAAAAGTAAACAGCCTTATCGAGAGTAACTGAGGGACAGGCCCTATGAAGTTGCAGCAACCTGCTTAAGTAAGGTGCTAAAACCTGCGGTACAACCGAGTGATGAGAATTCAGCATACGGTTCAAGGCCGTGTGCTTTTTTATTTAATACAGTACAGAGAGGTGCATATATATGTCTAAATATTTATTTACAAGCGAATCTGTTACAAAAGGTCACCCGGATAAAATTTGCGACCAAATTTCAGATGCTATTCTTGACGCTATGATTGAACAGGACCCAATGTCCCGTGTTGCATGCGAAACAACCGTTACAACCGGTCAGGTTCTTGTTATGGGCGAAATTACAACAAATGCACAGGTTGATATTCCTGCTATTGTCAGAAAAACTATTGTTGACATCGGATATGATGATGATGCTAAGGGCTTTAACGGTAACACCTGCGCAGTTCTTACCGCAATTGATAAGCAGTCAACCGATATTGCTATGGGCGTTGATAAGTCATTTGAGCTTAAACATGATGAGGAAGATAAGTACAACCTCAATGGCGCAGGCGACCAAGGTATGATGTTCGGCTACGCTTGCAACGAAACCGAGGAGTTAATGCCTCTTCCGATTTCACTTGCTCACAAGCTTGCAGTTAAACTTACAGAAGTTCGCGAAAACGGCACAATGCCTTATCTTTATTCAGACGGCAAAACACAGGTTACCGTTGAATATGATGACGGCAAGCCGACCAAGGTTACTACTGTTGTTGTTTCATCACAGCACAGCGCAGATGTTTCTCTTGAGCAACTTCGCGAGGATGTTATCAACAATGTTATCAAAACGACCGTTCCTGCCGAATTGATGGATGATGACACTGTATTTTATGTTAACCCGACAGGCAGATTCGTTATCGGCGGTCCTGCAGGCGACTCAGGTCTTACCGGCAGAAAGATTATTGTTGATACATACGGCGGATATGCCCGCCACGGCGGCGGTGCATTTTCGGGCAAGGACCCGACAAAGGTTGACAGAAGTGCTGCTTATGCCGCTCGTTGGGTTGCAAAGAATATTGTTGCCGCAGGTCTTGCCGATAAGTGCGAGGTTGAGCTTGCATATGCAATCGGTGTTGCAAAGCCTGTTTCTGTTCTTGTTGAAACATTCGGCACAGGTAAAGTAAGCGACGATAAAATTTCGGAGATTGTTAACAAGGTATTCGACCTTCGTCCGTCGGCAATTATTGACAGACTCGACCTCAGAAAACCGATTTATGAAAAACTTGCCGCATACGGTCATATGGGCAGGGAAGACCTCGGTGTTTCTTGGGAGAAAACCGACAAGGTTGATGAAATCAAGGCTTGCTTATAATTTAATTTATACAAAACAAAAAGGCGAGATTTTCTCGCCTTTTATTTTTTATATTTATTTATTGCTTATTATAATTTCGAATCCTTATCAACAGCTTTGTCAATTGCGTTGTGAATTGCAGATTCAAAGCCGTCTGCCTGTAATGATGTTACAGCCTCAATTGTTGTTCCGCCGGGGGAGCATACTTTGTCAATCAGTTCCCATGGGTGCTCGCTGCTGTCCAAAATCATTTTTGCACTGCCCAAAACAGTTTGTGCCGCAACCATAAGCGCAGTGTCCTTTTTCATTCCGTTTTTAACGCCTGCTCTTGCCATTGCGTCAATAAACATATATGCAAATGCAGGACCGCATCCGCCGATGACACCGAAGAGAGGGAAGTAGTTTTCGTCAAGATACATAACTTTTCCGACACCGCTGAAAATGGCTTCGGCAGTCTGCTTGTCCGCCTCGGTAGCATCGGCATTTGCAGTGTATGCACACATTGCCTCACTGACCGTTGCGTTAATATTCGGCATAACACGAATAATCCTGTTGTTATGAGATAAAGCACCTCTGATGAACTCTGTCGATTTTCCCGCCGCAATCGAGATAAGCAGAGTGTCGCTTTCTTCAAGCGTTGTGTTGATTTTGTTCAATACCTGTGGCAAAACATTCGGCTTAACAGCCAAAATAACGGTGTCGCTCGATGATACAACATCACATTCGCTTTCACACTTGTTGATTTTGTATTCGGCGGTGAGTTTTTCAACCGCAGGAGCGTAAACATCAAAAACATTAATTTCGTTTTCCTCAACAGTTTTGCTTTTGATTATACCTTTAATAATCGCCGTTGCCATATTGCCGCAACCAATAAATCCGATAGACATTTTTAGACCTCCTAAAACCTTTATTATTCCTATTCTATCATTAAATACTCAAAATATCAACTCTTCTTTAGTCGCATATATTTTTCTTTGGTCGCAATTCCTCCGCGAATGTGCCGCTCTGCCTTGTTTTTTTGCAATACCGTATTCACTCTTTGCGCAAGATTCGGTGAAATCATCGACAGCCGCTTTGTGACATCCATATGTACCGTTGATTTGCTGATGCCGAACACAGCCGCCGTTTGCCTCACGGTTGAATTGTTTTTGACTATATATTCTCCAAGTTCAATACACCTTTTTTCAACAATATCGTTCATTAAAATCACCATAGCCTTTCAGGCAACAAACCAAATTTTAAGCACCGCAACCGGCGTATTTGAGCAGCGTAATTTCTTACACTGCTCCTTTTGTAATCTATATGAACTCGTTGCATTTTCTATTACTCAATTTTGTGTCGACCGTTTGCAGAATAAATAATGCCGTTTCTTAAGAAATCTAAAAATAATTGACAAATCTTACCAACAATGATATTATGAATTTGGGAGATAGCGAAAACAAAAATCTCGGAGTGGAGTTTTTTTATTTATCTCTTAATTTCTTATCGGAAGCGGTAGAAAAATTTTTAATGGCATCTATATTAATTAAATTTATGAGAGGGAATCTAATATGTCTAATGTCAAAGAAAATTCTAAATTTAAAAGATTTATAAGTTTATTTATTTCGTTAATTATGGTTGTTTCAATTGCTGCCGGTGTAGACACGCTTGCTTTTGCGGCTGGTACATATTATCGACCTGTAGCAAAAATGCAAACAATGCTTAGAGTGGATAATTATTCATCCGGCGATGTAAAGTGCACTAATCTTGGAGGAATCTCTGCCGGAACTGCCAATAACCGTTTGTTCTGTATCAAATCCAATTATGACGAAGTAGTTTCAACACTTTATTATTACAATAACATCTATGATTCAAGGTTTAAGGCTGAAGATTCAAGTAAAAGAAAGAAACCAAAACGAATTGTGTTTAAAAATGCTTTACTCGGTCATGCAAATGCAATGGCGGTTGATGACAATTATCTTTATGTATGCAGATGGTACAGGTTTCCAGAACACGCAACAAGTAAATCAAGCAAGTCAGATATTTTGAAAATCAGCAGAAAGGCAATTTCTGAATTAAGTGACGGAGCAACTGTTACTTTAGATACTCAAAAGACAAGTAAGGGCACTCCTATTTGTGAAAATATTACTCCATACTATTCAAACGGTAAAGAATACACTCGTTCTATTTGTGCAATTACAAGGTATTCGTATGACAAAACAAATAATGTAATTAAGTTTTTGATTAATTACAACTACAAGTCAGGTGACAACGGCGAAAAAAATAAGTATCTGCAATATACGATTGCTACTTACAGTAACGGAAAATTCGTTGTTTCGACAGACCCAAAAGATATTTTTACAGTAGAAAACTGTTATGGCGATGCAACCATGCAAGATATTTTTTATGACAGTTCATACGGTATATTTATTCCGATGTGGTTTAACAGATATAGTGATAAAAATGTAAAAAATACTAATCGTGTTTTAATTGCAGACATCAGCAAGTTGAAATCAAATACAACCGGCTCATCTTTAACATTTAAACCAAAGACTGTTGTAACGGTTAACGGTTCAATTTCAAAATATGATCAATATGAGGTTGAGTCGATTGCATTTATTAACAGAGACAGTAATAAAAATTCTATTGTCCCGAAAATTGTGTTCTCGTGCAATACGTTGACAAAAGAAAACAAAACCGAGGATAGAGTTGAAATGATAACCAATTCTGCCGAAGTATTAAAGTAAACATTTGATAATATTATTAATGAGGTGATTTTATGAAAAAGATTATCAGTGTATTCTTAAGCGTGATTATGCTTGTGACATCGATCTGTTTTGCTGTGTCGGCTAATGCAAGTGTTAATAAAAAGAGCGGAGAATACGATTATACTTTTGTAAGTGCCGACAAAATCGCGATTATAAAATATACGGGCAGCGAAAGCACGGTTAATATTCCGAGTAAAATTGACGGTTTTACAGTTACCGAAATATCCGGTGCATTTAATGTAATGGACAGTCTCAAAAAGGTTGTAATCCCATCGACTGTTACAACAATCAGCGCAAGCTTTAAATATGATTCTAATTTGGCTGAGGTTACAATACCGTCATCTGTCAAAACAATTGACGCCTACTCTTTTTGTAAAAACACTGCTCTTAAAAGCATTGTTATCCCTTCATCGGTTACAACGCTCGATGCTTTTCAGGATTGTACTTCACTCACAAGTATTAAAATAGGTGACAACATTTCCGACATAAGCGCTTATGCGTTTGCCGAATCACCTGTATATGAAAATCAGTATAAAAAGGGCATTGTTTATATAGGCAAATGCTTGCTTTATTGCAACACCGAGGCATATAAGTCAAGCAAAGTTACCGTAAAAGACGGAACAAAGACAATAGCCAACGAAGCTTTCAGCGCTAACAACACAAATCCGGTAAAGACTAATAAGGTTAAAACCGTTGTATTGCCGAAAAGTGTTAAATACATCGGCGAAGATGCTTTTAGAAACAATTACAATATCGAGTCGGTAAACATTAACAGTTCGCAGAATATTGCATCAACTGCTTTTATCGGTACGAAATACTACAATAAAAACAAAACATATTATAAAGGCGCATATTATTTTAACAACTGCTTAATCTCGGCAAACCGAAAGGCAACATCAATCACTGTTAAAAACGGAACAAAGGAAATTGCTCCGGGTGCATTTTGCGGCGATGAGTTTGACAGTGATGATAAATCAAATCTTCAAAGTATCACACTTCCGTCATCTCTTAAAAAAATAGACGAAAGAGCATTTTCACAATGCACACAACTTAAATCAATCGTATTCCCCGACAGCTTGCAGTCAATCGGTGACGAAGCGTTCTATCATTGCTCAAGCCTCAAAAAAATCAACATTCCTAAATCGCTTTCATCAATCAGCGACAACGCATTCAAGAGATGCACCTCGCTTGAAAAAATTACAGTCAGCGGTGAAAATAAATATTTCACCACTAAACGCGGCGCTCTTTGCAATAAAGCATTGACCGAACTTTATTTGTATCCTGCAAACAATTCGGCTCTTTCCTACGGCACTCCGAACAGTGTCAAGTATATCGGCAACTATGCATTTATGGATGCGAAAAATCTCCGTTATGCAACAGTCGGCAGAAACACATTGTATATAGGAATGTTGGCATTTACAAACTGCAAGAATCTCAACAGCATAACATTGCCGGAGTCAATCAAGGTGATTGATGCGTGTGCGTTGGGCTGTAATGAATCTTATACCGAGGATGAAAATATTACAACCTCGCAAAAGAACTTTGTTGTTAAAGCCTCAAAGAACAATGCCGTTGCCGCTGAATATTGCTCGAGAGATTACAGCGACCAAAACTCAAATTCAAGTGATAATATAGTAGCACCGAAACTTGTTTATATTTGCAGTGATAATGCACATACCTATAAAAAGGTTGCAGAGAAAAAGGCAACATATACATCAACAGGTTATTCGGAACATTATGTTTGCACAAAATGCGGTGACAAAAAGGGTTACAGCATTTATTCAAAGCTTATCCTTAAAACACCGACAGTGAAGGTGAGCGCAAAGAAAAAAGCCTTCTCGGTTTCCTACAACAAGGTTTCCGACGCAAGCGGATATATTATTCAGTATTCAACAAGCAAGAACTTCAGCAAAAAGTCAAGAAAAGATGTTTATGTCAGCGCAAAAACATCATCAAAGACAATCTCAAAGCTTAAAGCAGGCAAGAAATATTATGTCAGAGTTTGCGCTTATAAGAATGTAAAAATTAACGGTCAAAAGAAAAAGGTTTACTCTTATTGGAGCGGTGCAAAGGCTGTCACAACAAAGAAGTAACTTGAATTGACATATTAGTTTCCTCAAATATAAAAAAAGGCACAGTTCGTTTGAACTGTGCCTTTAGACTGTCGATAAAGCGGTTAAACCGCGCCGATTAAAAAATCTAATAGGTAATTCGTAGTTCAGCGACCTGCTCTTGTCGAAGGTATTTGTTATAAATATTGACTTGAAAAAAGCGGCTTGAATATGGAGTTAAAGCCGCTTTTTGCGCTTTCCGTCTTTTACTCGGGGGCAATAAATAAGGCTTCCAAAAAATCAATTGATTTTTTGGAAAGAGGAAAAACATATGCAGTATAATTACAAAACTTTATTTTGTTCTATACGGAATATGTTTTGACGAGGTACAGCTCCCGCTCGCAAAATACGAAATTTATCTCGCTTTCTCGAAGTCTGCCGTTATTTAGAAAGTTGCAATCTGATTTTTTTCTACACATTAAAAGGCACAGTTCAAACGAACTGTGCCTTTAATGTTAATGTATGTTATTATTCGTTTTTGTTAACACAAGAGTTTTTAACAAAATATTTGTTGCCTTTGTACTTGCCGCTGTTAACGGTTATTTGTGTATAATCGGTTGATGTTTGGTCATCCTCGATTGATACTTCTGTTTTTTCATCGGCAAAAACAACATCGCTGTCTTTTGTCAATTTGTCGGCGTCATCCTGCTTGTTATTATCAATAGCGGCATAATAATTTCTTATTGAGCTTATGTCAACGCCCATAGGAACGCTGTCGCCGTTGTTTGTCAAATAGCCCGTTGCCGGCCGGCTTGCGGCATTTGACAATGCGTCAATAAGTGTCGGAACATTGATATGATCAACGCTTTTGTAAACAAATTTATCTTGATCCTCTTGCTTAACATCATCAATTGTGAGAAGCGTCAACGAAAGATTTTGACCGTTTATCGAATATTTATAAACAGCTGTTGATTTTGAACCTTTCAGAGTCAATTTACTGCCTTTTAATGTGTAATCGCCCTCAAGCGCGTAATCGTTGCCGGCAAGAGCGTTGTAGCTTTTGTATGTTCCGTCGTCATAGAACTCATATGCGCCGGTTGCCATTCCTTTATCGTCCTCGGTTTGCCACTTGCCGATAATTTGCTTTTCGTTGCTTGTGAACATATCCGCAATCATATCTGCAGGACTTTCCTGATGAACTGCGCAGTAGATACCCGGAATTGCAACAAACACAACCAAAACAACAGCAATAACAATTGCGATAATTTGTTTTTTGTTAAGCTTTTTAACCTTAAAGCTTAATGTGACTGTTTTAGTACCGTCATCACTTGCGGAGGATTTTGTCGACTTTTTGCGTTTTTTCTTTTTGTCGTCCTTTTTTTCTTCTTCGGGCGGCTCTATTTCTTTTTCGTCTTTGCGATAACCAACAGGCGGCTCGAGGTCATCGACCTTTTTGTTGTCATCAAATTTATCAAAATCGAAATCCATATTATTTCAAACCTTTTTTAACTAAAATATTGTTGATTTTCTGTGAGCAATCAAGTAATGAAGAAACCGAAAGGTCGTGGTTGATTGTGTCAAGAAAATATGCAAGATATTTTGAAAGTTCAACCGATTGATACCAATCTCTTGAGAGAAGTTCCGGAGTTTGATATACGCCGTTAGTTGTGAATACTTTTTCAAACACGCCTTCTTCGTGTGCTTTGTCAAACACATCGAGACCTGATGCAAAAAGACCGAATGTTGTGCAGACAAAAATTCTGTTTGCTTTAAGCTCCTTGAGCTTTTTTGCTACCTCAAGCATTGATTCGCCAGACGAAATCATATCGTCAACAATAATAATATCCTTGCCCTCAACGCTGTCACCGAGATATTGGTGAGCGACAATCGGGTTTCTGCCGTTTACTACTCTTGTATAATCTCGTCTTTTGTAGAACATACCGAGGTTAACGCCAAGTTGTGTTGCAAAATAGATACATCTGTGCATTGCGCCTTCATCGGGGGAGATAACCATAAGGTGATCCGGGTCAATATGTAAATCCGAAACATTGTTTACAAGTGCCTTAATCATTTGATAAGTCGGCATAACATTTTCAAATGATTTGTGCGGAATTGAATTTTGAACTCTTTGGTCGTGAGCGTCAAATGTAATAATGTTTTCAACACCGAGTGTTGTCAATTCCTGAAGTGCCATTGCACAGTCCAATGATTCACGAGAGGAGCGCTTGTGCTGTCTGCCCTCATAGAGCATCGGCATAATAACATTGATTCTCTTTGCCTTGCTTGATGCTGCCGAGATAACTCTTTTTAAATCTGCAAAATGGTCGTCCGGTGATTTCGGAACATCCATTCCGTACATTTTGTATTTAACAGAATAGTTGAAGCAATCAACAACGATATATAAATCGTATCCGCGGATAGATTCGTTGATAACCGCTTTTCCCTCACCGCTGCCGAAGCGTGCGATTGTGGTATCAATGATATAAGTATCTCTTTGATAACCGTAAAAAGCGATTGTGTCCTTGTGCTCTTCTGCTTGATCCTTTCTCCACTTAACCAAGTAATTATCAATCTTTTGCGCGAGCTCCTCGCAACCCGGCAATGCGATAATTCCTAAAGGTCCATAGGGGATAGTTTGTACTTCTTCTGCTGTAATTCTTGCCATTTGAGAACTCCTCTCTTATTAGTATCTACATTTTACAACAAATCACTACAAAAGTAAAACGAATATAGTGAAATATTTATTAAGAAATATTTAATTTTTTTATTCAAGTTTAACAAACGGACGATTTATCATTCTTTTTTCTAAATCTTTTAATCAGGCAGTATGCAATCACACCGAGCCAAGCCGCACCACTTATTGCAACGCCGTATTTCATTCCTTTTGGCGTGTATTTGAATTTTACGGTATGCTTGCCCTGAACAATTCCGCATGCAAGCTGACTGTTGCCGATTTTTATGGGTTTAACCTTTTCACCGTCAATGGTGATGCTCCAACCCTCGTCGTAGGGGATAGATGTGTAGAGCGTTCCATTGTAGCGTGCATCGATTGTGCCATCAATTTGGGTGTCGCTGTATGATGTCACATTAAGTTTGCCGGCATTTAAGAAATCATATGCCGAATCAAGCACATTTTTGTCGATGCTGTATGCGTATATTTCAAAATACGATTCGTTTGCATCAATTGAGCCGCAATCAAGTGAAACGGTGATTTTTTCGCCTTTTTTATGTTTACCGAGGTCCATAATATACGGTTCGTTTATATTTTGATATGTGTTCGCCTCGTTGCTGAAATAGTAGTTTACATTCTCGATTTCAGGCGAGGTGATATAGACATAAACGTCGCTGTCGGTTGTTGCTTCAATAGTCAGTTCAACCGTTCCGTAATCACTGTCAGTGTCCATTTTAGAGAAATAATATGTTCCGTTTTCGGTCACATCGTCGCAGTTGATATAGTCGCAGTCTGTCGAATTATATTTAAGCGGAACAAACATTTTGCTGACACCGCATGCAAGGTCTGCAAATTGCTCCTGAATTTTAAACGGATTGCCCTCTGCAGTGCTCCAATCATTAATGTCCGAAGAGGTTTCAAACGCTATCGGCAAATAGTATTTGTTTTTGTATGTTTTAACTTTTGAATCATCCGATTTGAATATTTGCGTATAATAATCGCTCGACAATTCTGCCGAAGATTGCGCCTTTGTGAGATATTTGAGCGCATACATCATATTGTAAAGCGGTGTTTGCGTGTTATATGTGTATGAGTTGATTCTGTTGCCGAACATACCGAGCGAATATTGTGTTTGCGAATAATCTTCGTATGCCATTGATGAAAATGTTGACATACCGTCATAGCCGTAAAGACAAGGGTCCATTCGAGTGTCGAGATAAGTCAGCTCTGTTCTGTAGAAATCCTTATCCTGCGACTTGATTTTATTGATTGATTCGGTGTACTTGTCATAATGCGCAATATAGTCCTTTTGTGCCTGCGTGAATACAAAAGAGTTGCTGTCCGAGACGATTACCTCGCAAAATGTAATTGCAACAACGAGCGCGCTTACAATAACGGTGTTAACCTTATTTTTCTTAACCAAAAGCAAAAATCCCGTCCAAACAATTATAAATGCAAGCGAAATATAAATTGTTTTTTCACTCATTTTGCTTGTCATATTCTTTTGGTAAAGGAAAATGATCAGCATCCAAACCATTCCGACTATCGCAATATCTTGATAGCGAAGCGATTTGATTTTCATTGCACCCTTGAACGCTACTATAAGAACAACAAACGAATAGATAAATGAAAATCTGTACGGCAAATCGTTCGGGAAGTGGAAAGCGTGCCAAACGAAGTTTGCACAATTGTTGTTGAACGAGAAAACAAAGAAAATTATCAGCAATACATACATTGCCTTTTCCTTTAACTTAATGTCTTTGTTCACAAAATAAAGCGGTGCCAAAATCACCGTCAGCATTGAGCAGTAAATATTCGGCAATACATCGTCGCCTGATGACCTGATTGTTGTTTCAAGCGCCGCAAGGTGTGACGAGAACAAATCAAGCAAATCAAAATAGCTGTTGAATGTGTCGGGGAAAGTATCAGAGGTTGCACTGCACGCCTGCAATATGAAATAAACAGGGATTAATGTGCAAGCGCATAGAGCCGCACTCAAAAGAGATGCGCCGGCAAAACGCAGTCCGCGGTTGATAAATTTTAAATTGAAAAATCTCTTTATAGAATATTTCTTCATTTTAGCAGTAGTGCAAAGTTTGTCTGCAAACGAATGATTTGAAATATAGTAAATAAAGAAATATACAACAGAGAATATGCATACCATATATCCCATATAGTAACTGCTGAACAAAAGTAAGGTCAGCGACGCGATATATGTCAGCGGTTTTTTACCGTCAATGATTTTTTCAATTCCGAGTACGATAATCGGGAGTAAAATCATTCCGTCAAGCCACATTATGTTCCAATAGTACGCAAGAAAATATCCGCAAAGAGAATAGAAAACGCCGAATGACGCCGATAAATACGAATGTCTGCCGAGGCTTGATTTAAGGTAGTATGCAAATGTGCCTGCCGAAAGGCACCCCTTAACCAACACAAGCGTTGTAATTGCGTATGAAATATCTTTTCTGTCAAACAAAAAGATTATAGCCGACAGCGGACTTGAAAGATAGTTGAAATAGTTTCCGAGAAAGCTTGAGCCGCCGCCGGATTGCCATGAATAGATAAAGCTTTTGTGCTCAACCACTCTGTCATAAAGCTCTGCGAAAAGAGGGCCGTATTGATGATAAAGGTCCATTCGCATAACAGTCATATCGCCAAACGGAAACAGTCTGAAAATAAAATACACAAATGCTATGCAAACAGCAGAGAGCAAAAGTGAAAATACAACAAATCTGTTGTAAAAAAATGTTTTGTAGCATCTGCCGTTCATATTTGATTTTGCATTTGCGCGGCTGTCAAAAACAAGCAGCTTGTCAAAATAATAGTTGAAAAACAGATAAACCAAATATGCTCCGAAAAATACAAATGCTTTTGGTCTGTGCAGTGTGGAGCAGAACAAAAAGTCCATTATTTTGTAAAATCCGAAGTCAACAGCGCATCTGAAAATATATGCAATTATTTGCGTTGCGCCGCTTCTGCGTGAATTTTTGTTAAACACAAACTTCTTTTCACCAAAGAAAAGCACAATGGCACAAATCACCGCACTGATTGCTGTTGATACGCCTGCGCCGATGCCGAAAATTAATTTAAAAGCCTGCTTTGATACCAAAAGCAACAGCGAAACGGCGGAGAACACAACGATATAATTAACTGTTTCTCCGTTTATAAGTTTTGTTGTATATAGTTTTTTTGCCGATTTTGTAATATCCATTAAAAAACTCCGAACATAAATTA
>ULUQ01040854.1_pt1 | contig 12069 bp, 12 predicted proteins | sample 1958661 | NCBI WGS metagenome assembly ULUQ01 (sample SAMEA4835765, study PRJEB28245) | human gut metagenome | biome: gut microbiome; material: fecal sample | place: Denmark | collected 2008 | reverse complement strand
ACAAAATGTATATTTTACAAAAAATAAATTAAGTGCATCGGAAATGAATGTTATGGTATTTTTTTACCATGTAAAGAGTAATCCGGAATGGATGTGGGACGACCCAGATAAAGACAAATGGCCAGACTATAGTAATTATACGATAGAACCAACAGAGGATACCGAGAAAGTGGTAACGGTATTGAATTATGAATTAGCAAATGAATTATATAGTACGGAGCAAGAGGCAGTTGAGTTATTCAAAAAATACGGATTTTCAAAAGAAAATCCCATGACGGTTGAATGGATTATGGACAATCCTCAAAAGGCAGTAAAAATAATGAGGTTAATTAGTGGAGACCGACGATTCCTTACATTGAAAAATGGAGTATATCCAACATATGAAAAATTAACAGGAGAAACAGAGGACATGTCAGAAAGCACGGAGGATACTGTATCAAACGAGGATGAAATTGAAAAATAGAGCATGAAGGAACGTATTTTAAAAAGGAAAAGGCAATACTTGGGTAATTCAAAGAACAATTCCAGGAAATGGATGACATTGGAAGGAGTAAATATATGTTGGATACAAGGTATTATGAAGGATATGAAGGCGAAGGAGAAGTAAAAGTATGGAGTGAAGAAAACGGCAATGAGGATGGTATAGTTATTTGGATTGGCTTTTTTAATACAATTTTAGAGGGGTGTTTTAGTTCAGAATTCCAGAAAAATGGAATTATTGAGTGCTATTTTAATAATGATGGATTCTATGATGAAAAATGGGAGATGAAATATCCACATATTGTATTGGAAGAATTAAAAAGATTTAATGAAAAGTTATTAGATACGAGAAATGAAGAAATTATCAAAGAATCTAAGGAAGTTGTTGAGCAATTAGTCTCTTTTATCAATATGGCTGTTAGAAATGAAAAAAATATATATGTTGAATATGATTAAAAGTAATATTTATTAGGGTTATACTTTAGGACTCGAAAGTAAAAAAATTAATCCTACTGAACTAACATAAGCAGATAGAGGGAGAGGCTACCAGTTTTGACTGGATTGTGCAGGATACAGGAAGCACACTGGCAACCTACAAGCGGCTGTTTATTCCCAATCCATTGTGCGTATTTACGATAAAGTAAATTCAAGGTTGCAAGGCGGTTGGGTTATGAAAGCAGAGGATATTGTTGGATTAACACCACAGGAAATACAGAATAAATTTGCATTGCCCAATACACATAAATATATATGTGATGTTAATTTGGAAGCAGGAACACGATTGAGAACTAGAGAAGTTAATCCTCTATTTGGATTTGATGGTGGTGGACAACAGTATGATTTAATAATAAATGGAAAAAACGTTGGTACATGTACTAATGAAAGGATTATTGGACAATGATAGAAATTCAAAATAATAAAATATTGTTAGATGGAAAAGAATTGCAATTTGATAATAAAATTATTGAGGCTGCAGAATATGAAGGGAAAGTAGTTATCGTGTTTGAAACTGATGAAGATGGCGGACATGATAATGTGTTTTGTTATACGCAAGATTTACAATTGCTTTGGAGAATAAAACCAGCACCAGTCGCTATTGGCGGAACTGCTAGAAGTCCGTATGTGGGAGTTGATATAGTAGAAGGTAATTGTAGAGCAATTGATTTTTATGGAAGGCGATTTAAGGTTAATCTTGAAAATGGAGAAATAATTTCAAAAGATATAGTTCGATAGTATTTATTTTGGATATACTGATATACGCACTTTTAGCAATAGAATGTTGTGAAGGATATGGATAAATTAAGTAGAGAAGAAGTAAAAGAATTGGTTGAAAAAATAAGTTATGGTATGGGAAGTGATGAAGAAATTTCAGAGTGGATTCAAAAGATAATGGATAGTGTGCCTAATAGAAATGTAGTGGAAGCTATTATGTCAGGTCCGAACGCAAGTATAGAAGAGATATTAGATAAGTTATATACAGGCAATGTAATTCGTTTATAATTTAATCCTTATATGTAAGGTTTACTTTAGAGATATCTAGGGCGGATTTTGCCATATGGATGTACCTAATAACATCCGAAATCAAAACGGAATATTGTTTCTTCAAAAATGCAGAACGCATTGTTTTCATAGCACATTGTGCTGTGGAAACAATGCGTTTTTTCTATGATAATTTCCAATTCTTTTCCAGATTGTTGATATGGGGCTACTTCTTGCGAGTATCATGCCCAGAGTCTGCCTTTTGTCATCTTACATAGAGAAAGTGCTCAGCTGGTTCAAGAAATCGTCAAGTTAGAAATCTTGAGTCTGATGTAGTTTTTCTATTGAAGATGCTCCATCCGTATAAGGAGGAGTACATTTGAGTAAGCAGAAGGTAACTATAAGGATTGAAGAAGGAAAAGTGGAACTATTATTGGAGTTGGTGTGATGAATAAAAGAACAAGAGCAATCGATGAAGATACCTACAAGCTGATTATAGCCACTATGAAGAATGTTAAAAAGCGGTACTGAGTACCATATGCCAGTAGTGGAAAGTACTGGCGAAAATATATAGTGAAAAAGGCAAATATATGGTAGAATTTTAAGCAGATGCAGAAGTCGGCTTTGAGAAGTGTATTCATTTTTTTAAAGAGTGGTATCGGCTTGGATAATTATAATGGATAAATTAGGATTTGAAGATACCCCAGAGAATAGAGCATATTTTGAAAAGTATTCCAGTGATGTTTTTAATGATTCCAGTAATATTGTAGGTAAACCAAAATCAGCATCATATGTGGAAAATGGAATCACTTACAATTATACAGTTACTATTCGTGAGAGTTTCTTGATGGGTAAATATGGTGGCGCAAAAGTAACAACATATTGGGATGGAAATAGGCTATTGACAATTAAAATAAGTTCAGACAAACAGACAAGGTATCGTCATTATTAGACAAGGGTGTATATGAATAGGAAAAATATTATTAGTTTGGAACAGATAACAGATTATGAAACCTATAGACCAATATTACTATTTAGTGAAGATTTGGATTTTGATAACAAATTTTGTGTACTAAATACAGATGTAGGGAATATTGGCTTTTCTTATTATGATTTAGGGATTGCTCCAAGTTATATAATACAGGACACAATATTGTTTTTAAGTTGTGGAAGTAGTTATTATATTGTGAATTTAAAAGAAAAAAAAGTCATATATGAATCACGAAATTCATTATCTGTGATATTTGAAATTGTGAAACCGAATAAGCAATCTTGTGTGGTGTTTATTGGGGAATTGTCTTTAATATGTTTTAGTTTGAGCGGACAGAAAATGTGGCAAAATGATTATAGAAAAATAGTATGTGATTGGTCTATTATGAATGAAGGAGTCAAAATAATTTTTGAAAATAATGAGAAATTGTTGGTGTTGTTTTCAAATGGAAATGGGATTCCTGTATTGTAGAATTTATAATGGAAAATGATATATCAAAAATCTAATCAGTGAGTACACGTATAACAGCAGGGATCAGCGATTCGTTGTGGGCAACAAGATTTGTGAGGATGCTATTTGGGAAAGAGTGTTACGTTGTCTGAGAATGAGATGGCGAAGTTAAAGGAATTGTTGTAAGGATGGAATGTAATCGGGGCAATTCTGATTGGATTTATTGTCGGAATCACAAGTGCAAGGGATGGAGTATCCAAGAATATGATTCTGTATCGTGCGGTTTTGCAAATGTGCGTGGTGTGATTCTTAAAGAAGGATGAAGCTCATTCGCGTGTTTTTGTGAAGGTAGCTGATAACAAGCTTTTTATTCATTGGATTATGGCAATGGGGGATAATTTTAAGATAATAGGCCCGGAAAATCTGGTGAAAGAGGTTCATGATGAGCTTAACAGACTGGCAAAACAATATGGGCATACAGACTAAATCTTGAAGAAAGTGCCATATTGTACAAACAAAATCTTGAAGAAAGTGCCATATTGAGGAAATAAAATCTTGAAGAAAATGCCGATTTTTAAGCTTGTAATCTTGAAGAAATGACTTTTTTGTGATATAACATACTTATATTTCGGGAGGTAAGCTATGTATTATAAGCGAAAAGTATATAAGAAGCTATTAGAATGGAAAGAAAAATATGCTGACAATTATGCTGTTTTGCTCGAGGGTGCAAGACGAGTTGGAAAATCGACTATTGCAGAATTTTTTGCAAGGAATGAATATAAGTCATATATTTTGATTGATTTTTCTAAGACAACAGATAATATAAAGTCCTGCTTTAATGATATCGGAAACCTGAATATTTTTTTTCTAAGATTGCAGGCTGAAACAGGGGTGACCTTGTATGAACACGAATCATTGATTATTTTTGATGAAGTACAGCTATTTCCCAAAGCAAGACAGGCAATCAAACACCTTGTGTCGGATGGAAGATATCATTATCTTGAAACAGGTTCTTTAATATCAATTAAGAAAAATGTGAAGGATATTTTAATTCCGTCTGAGGAAATGAAGATACAGGTTCATTCAATGGATTATGAAGAATTTTGTATGGCAACAGGCAATAATTATGGTCTTTTGCAGCAAATCCATGAAATGGGGACTTCAATTGGACAGGCAACAAATCGGAAATTGATGAGAGATTTGAGAGTTTATATGGCGGTTGGGGGCATGCCACAGGCTGTTGAGGGTTATATAAACGGAAAAAACTTTTCGGATATTGACATGATAAAAAGACAGATTATTTCTCTATATGAAGATGATTTCAAGAAAATAGATGCATCCGGTAGAATTTCTGCGTTGTATCATTCAATCCCGGCTCAACTTTCGAAGGATACGCGAAAGTACAGAATCAAAACTGCAATCGGAAAGAAAAGTAACACTCAAACTGAGGAACTGGTTTATGATCTTATCGATTCAAAAACTGTTTTGCCATGTTATAATTCAACTGATCCAAAAGTAAGCCTTTCCGATACAAAGGATTTCGACAGCTACAAGCTGTATCTTTCTGATACAGGATTATTTGTAACACTCATGTTTATTGACCGTCCTGTGACTGAAAATGATATATATGCAAAGCTTCTTTCTGATAAATTACCTGCAAACCTGGGCTTTCTATATGAGAATCTGGTTGCACAGATGATTGCATCTGCTGACAGGGAGTTGTACTATCACACTTGGGAGAAGACAGGAAGTACACATTATTATGAAGTGGATTTTTTGATATCAGAGGGAAGCAAAATAAATGCCTTTGAAATAAAGTCATCCGGTTCGGGTAAACATGAATCAATAACTGAATTTTATAAAAAGTTTTCCAAAAATGTGCACAACATTTATTTGATGTCGCAGAAAGATGTTGGAAAAGAAGAGAATCTATTGTTCAGACCGTTTTATATGATGCCATTTTTGATAAATCGGTGACTGGTATTTGATATTAAGAGTATATGGTGTACACAGAGATAAAAGGTTGTTTATATAATGATAACAGGCCATTAATAATGCATTTAAAAGGAAGGAGAAGTTGTTTATGAAGTACATCTTGGCATTAGACATTGGAATCGCATCAGTTGGATGGGCAGTATTGGATAAGGAAAGCGAAACAGTTATAGAAGCGGGATCAAATATATTTCCTGAAGCATCTGCTGCAGATAATCAGCTCAGACGTGATATGCGTGGGGCGAAAAGAAATAACAGGCGTCTTAAAACCAGAATTAATGACTTTATTAAATTATGGGAGAACAATAATTTGTCAATCCCACAGTTTAAGTCAACTGAAATTGTTGGATTGAAGGTACGTGCAATTACAGAAGAGATTACATTAGATGAATTGTATCTTATTCTGTATAGTTATTTAAAGCATAGAGGTATTTCATATTTGGAGGATGCCTTAGATGATACAGTATCTGGCAGCAGTGCTTATGCTAATGGTTTAAAGCTCAATGCCAAGGAACTTGAAACTCATTATCCGTGTGAAATACAGCAGGAACGCTTAAATACAATAGGCAAATACAGAGGACAATCACAGATCATTAACGATAATGGCGAAGTTCTTGATCTCAGTAATGTATTTACTATTGGTGCATATAGAAAGGAAATTCAAAGAGTTTTTGAAATCCAAAAGAAATATCATCCTGAGCTTACAGACGAATTCTGTGATGGATATATGCTTATATTTAACAGGAAGAGAAAGTATTATGAAGGTCCTGGAAATGAAAAGTCAAGGACAGATTATGGCAGATTTACAACAAAATTAGATGCCAATGGAAATTATATTACAGAAGATAATATTTTTGAAAAATTAATTGGTAAATGTAGTGTATATCCGGATGAGCTTCGTGCCGCTGCTGCATCATATACAGCTCAGGAATACAATGTGTTAAATGATTTAAATAATCTGACTATTAATGGACGTAAATTGGAGGAAAAAGAAAAGCATGAAATTGTTGAGCGTATAAAGAGCAGCAATACCATTAATATGCGTAAGATTATTTCTGATTGTATAGGAGAAAACATAGATGATTTCGCTGGCGCAAGGATAGATAAATCCGGCAAAGAGATATTTCACAAATTCGAGGTATATAATAAAATGCGTAAGGCTCTTCTTGAAATCGGAATTGATATTTCAAATTATTCAAGAGAAGAGCTTGACGAAATTGGTTATATAATGACAATAAATACAGATAAAGAAGCTATGATGGAGGCCTTTCAGAAGTCATGGATTGATTTATCAGATGATGTTAAACAATGTCTCATTAATATGAGAAAAACTAATGGTGCATTATTTAATAAATGGCAATCATTTTCATTAAAGATAATGAATGAGCTTATTCCAGAGATGTATGCACAGCCGAAGGAGCAGATGACACTTTTAACAGAAATGGGTGTTACAAAAGGAACACAGGAAGAATTTGCAGGATTAAAATATATTCCGGTCGATGTTGTTAGTGAAGATATATTTAATCCGGTGGTGCGCAGGTCAGTTCGAATATCATTTAAAATCCTTAATGCAGTATTAAAGAAATACAAGGCTTTAGACACAATAGTTATTGAGATGCCAAGAGATAGAAATTCAGAGGAGCAGAAGAAAAGAATCAATGACAGCCAGAAATTAAATGAAAAAGAAATGGAATTCATTGAGAAAAAGCTTGCTGTTACATATGGTATTAAGCTTTCACCATCCGATTTTTCGTCTCAGAAACAGCTTTCTTTAAAATTAAAGCTTTGGAATGAACAGGATGGAATATGTCTGTATTCAGGCAAGACAATTGATCCAAATGATGTAATCAATAATCCTCAATTATTTGAGATTGACCATATAATTCCGAGATCAATATCGTTTGATGATGCCAGAAGTAATAAGGTTTTAGTTTATAGTTCTGAAAATCAAAAGAAGGGTAATCAGACACCATATTATTATCTTACTCATTCACATAGCGAATGGAGCTTTGAGCAATATAAGGCAACAGTCATGAATTTGTCAAAGAAAAAGGAATATGCAATTTCAAGAAAGAAAATTCAAAACTTACTATATAGTGAGGATATAACAAAAATGGATGTACTTAAAGGTTTCATAAATAGAAATATCAATGATACTAGCTATGCATCCAGACTTGTATTAAACACAATTCAAAATTTTTTTATGGCTAATGATGCAGATACAAAAGTTAAAGTAATTAAAGGAAGCTATACGCATCAAATGAGATGTAATTTGAAGCTTGACAAAAATCGTGATGAAAGCTATTCACATCATGCGGTTGATGCGATGCTTATTGGTTATTCAGAGCTTGGATATGAGGCTTATCATAAATTACAGGGTGAATTTATTGATTTTGAAACCGGTGAAATTCTTAGAAAGGACATGTGGGATGAAAACATGTCGGACGAGGTTTATGCAGATTATCTATATGGAAAAAAATGGGCAAATATCAGGAATGAGGTTGTAAAAGCAGAGAAGAATGTAAAATACTGGCACTATGTTATGCGCAAATCAAACCGTGGTCTTTGTAATCAGACTATTCGCGGCACAAGAGAATATGATGGTAAGCAATACAAGATAAATAAGCTTGACATAAGGACAAAAGAAGGAATAAAGGTTTTTGCCAAGCTTGCATTTAGCAAAAAGGATAGTGACAGAGAACGTCTGTTAGTGTATCTGAATGATAGAAGAACATTTGATGATCTTTGCAAGATATATGAGGACTACAGTGATGCCACAAATCCATTTGTGCAGTATGAGAAAGAGACCGGAGATATTGTCAGAAAGTATTCAAAAAAACACAATGGACCTAGAATTGATAAGCTTAAATATAAAGACGGAGAAGTCGGTGCCTGTATAGATATATCTCATAAATACGGATTTGAAAAGGGCAGCAAAAAGGTAATATTAGAGAGTCTCGTTCCTTATAGGATGGATGTCTACTATAAAGAAGAAAATCATTCGTACTATCTTGTAGGTGTGAAGCAGTCAGACATTAAGTTTGAAAAAGGCAGAAATGTAATTGATGAAGAAGCATATGCTAGAATATTAGTTAATGAAAAGATGATACAGCCGGGACAATCGAGAGCTGATTTAGAAAATCTTGGATTTAAATTCAAGCTGTCTTTCTATAAAAATGATATTATTGAGTATGAGAAGGATGGTAAGATTTATACAGAGAGGCTGGTTTCAAGAACTATGCCAAAGAAAAGAAACTATATAGAGACTAAACCAATTGATAGGGATAAACACGAAGATAGTAAAGATGGACGAAAAAGAATAGGACTTTCAGAAACAAAATTGGTAAAAAAAATTAGAACAGATATTTTAGGAAATAAATATTCCTGTTCAGAAGAAAAATTTACAAGTTTTTGTTAATATTTATTGACATAACGTGCTCTTGGTGATAAAGTTTAATTGTAGAGAAAATTTTATAGTCACGTAAATTATTTAGATCTACTAAAACAAGGCTTTATGCCGAAATCAGGAGCACCGACGGGTGCTCCTTTTTTTGTGTGTTGGAGGGGAAAAATGGCATTTAGAGTTATACTTATAGAGAATGAAGTGACTATAAAGGTTAAGCTGAACAACCTGATTATTACAAAATGTGGTGAAGATATATGGATTCCGCTTGATGATATATCAATGATAGTTCTGGATAATCTGGCCTCAAATTTATCTACCAGACTGATGTGTCAGTTAGCTGAGCAGGTGATAGGATTGATGCTTTGCAATCAGCAGCATCTTCCGACTGGTTTTTATAGCGCATATTTTGTATGTTTGATTTGCCTGTTGAAACAGAAGAACAAAGAAGAAATTATAGAATATTCAGAAAAGAACTTATTCAGGAAGGGTTTGTTATGATTCAGTATTCTATATATGTCAGAGTCTGTCCCAGCAGGGAATTTGCCAACAGAATAGAAAATAGAATTAAAAAAAGTCTGCCACTGGAAGGAAATGTGCGTCTTCTTTGTGTTACAGAGAAGCAATATGATGATATGAAACTGCTGGTTGGCAGCAGACAAACTTCTGAAACAGCAATAGGTACAGAAAGGCTGATTATTATATGAATGTAAAAATTACAGAATTTGAAAAAAGATTTTGTTTTGAATCAAAAAACAAGTGGAGAGATAATGTATTTATAGACAATAATCAGGTAGGCAGAAAGTTCTTTAGTGTTCTTTCCATCAGTAATAAAACAGACATTATTCATATGATTAAATTGACAAAACAGAGTCTTCTTATGGAATATGTCAAAAATATTATACAGGATTTTGACTGGCAGCTGCATCTGCGTAATTTGAGTGAAGAAATAGAAATAATGTTTCAGATTATTAATGATCAAGTCAATAAAGTCGGTGATATAGAACTGTCATATTCTATGTCTGATGTTTGGGATATGGTCCAGAAATCTGAAGTGTCAGGTATTGATGATACTGAATTATCTGATAAGTCCAATGCTGAGCTTATATTAATATTATTGAATATTGTAGATAATGTTTTGAAAAACAATCCTAAAAAAACATTGATTCTTTTTGAAAATTTAGATCATTTAGTAAGCCTGAAAGAATATATTGAAATTATTCATGCAGCAGCAACAATATCAAAAAAATATGATTTATATTTTATATTTTCATCCAGCTTGAATAAGTATGTTTGTTGTGATATAGATTTTCTTGAGGGAATATCTGTTTTTGGTGATGTGCATTTTCAAATGCCTGAATATAACAGATTATATCTATTCTTAAAAGAAAATTATCCTTATGAAAAAGAATTTTCAAATGAACATGTTCAAGAAATTATATGCAATATAATACAAAATATTGGTCAATCAAATTTTTTGAATACTGTAGAAGAAAATGTAGTATGCAAGTTGATTAACCAAACTTTGCTGCTGGATGATAAAATACCAGATGAAAAAATGCCGGAAATGGCTTTCTTAAAGGCATAATATGTGCTAAAATAAAGGTTGTAGAAATTAGAATATTAGGTTAATTTGAACAAGAGACGTCTTGTGATGATTAGATTTGATATTTTAGTAACTGAATAATTTACGTGACTGTAAAAGTAACACTTTAACTTGTTTGTTAGAATATCATTTTAGTAACTGAATAATTTACGTGACTGTAAAAGAATGCAAAGCACCATTCCGGGTGCTGGTGTATTTTAGTAACTGAATAATTTACGTGACTGTAAAAGAATGAGTGAGAAGTGTTGCCATTGTCAAGTATTTTAGTAACTGAATAATTTACGTGACTGTAAAAGGTGTTCAGACTTTCGAGAAGGATGGGAAAAATTTTAGTAACTGAATAATTTACGTGACTGTAAAAGTATAGCGGATAGGGTGTACTCTATAGACTTATTTTAGTAACTGAATAATTTACGTGACTGTAAAAGCATATTTCTGTCCGGTAGCCACATCTGTCCATTTTAGTAACTGAATAATTTACGTGACTGTAAAAGGCGCAGATGATATAAGACCAATGACGGATAATTTTAGTAACTGAATAATTTACGTGACTGTAAAAGATTTACCCGGAATTATTGACGGAGTTATTGATTTTAGTAACTGAATAATTTACGTGACTGTAAAAGAATCATACCTATCAACTTTATTATTGTCATATTTTAGTAACTGAATAATTTACGTGACTGTAAAAGGATTACCTACAAGAACTATATCGAGCTAAATTTTAGTAACTGAATAATTTACGTGACTGTAAAAGGATAACGACAGCGTGCCTGAAGCGTACGATATTTTAGTAACTGAATAATTTACGTGACTGTAAAAGGCCCCCTACTGTCAAGTACGAAGTGCGAGGATTTTAGTAACTGAATAATTTACGTGACTGTAAAAGAAATGCAGATGATAAGCGGTCCTCATGGAATTTTAGTAACTGAATAATTTACGTGACTGTAAAAGCTGTATCTGCGTGGGTTAACCCCTTTTCAATTTTAGTAACTGAATAATTTACGTGACTGTAAAAGTTTTGGTGAGAAGGCTATAGGAACATGCCATTTTAGTAACTGAATAATTTACGTGACGCTATATAAAACCAAGACAACAAACAATATTATGTCAGTGTTTTGTTTTATCAAAAATTAAACTAGACGATTTTGATTCATTAAAGTAATATATAAGAATACGAAGTTAAGTTTTCACAGTTATTAGATTATCGACACACTGTGTCGACAATCTGGAAGCAGTATACTTATTTCATTGATGAATATTATATGAGATTGCGAAATAAAAGATTTTCCACTCTCTGAGTGGAAATATCATCTAACAACTAATGATTAACAAATATAATATTATCAATTCTAACAGAAAGGATTTATAGAAATGGCAGATTTTAAATATGAAATAGTAGAACACATCGGCACCCTCTCAGAAAGTGCCAAAGGATGGACAAAGGAACTCAACAGAATTTCATGGAATGGTGGAGAACCAAAGTATGATATCAGAGACTGGGCACCGGAACACGAGAAGATGGGAAAGGGTGTTACGTTGTCTGAGGATGAGATGGCGAAGCTAAAAGACTTATTGTAAATATCATTTGAATTACATGGGAGGAACAAAATCATGAGCAAAGTAATAGAAGAAATGAAAACCAGAAGAAGTATTCGCAAATTCAAA
>ULUQ01030886.1_pt1 | contig 12351 bp, 12 predicted proteins | sample 1958661 | NCBI WGS metagenome assembly ULUQ01 (sample SAMEA4835765, study PRJEB28245) | human gut metagenome | biome: gut microbiome; material: fecal sample | place: Denmark | collected 2008 | reverse complement strand
TAAAAATTTAAATTTAAAAAACACTTTAAAAAATAGAAGAACTTCGATATGGGAAAATGATGATTTGGAAATAAGTATTGATAGAACTATAATTAGAGTTTTAATTTTTAAGTCAAAAGACATTTCGTATTACAATGAATTTTTCAGAGGGAAATAGTGTGAAAAAAGAGATATATGATGAAATTACTCAACATTTGATCAATGTATTTAAAGGTTCAAAATTAATTGAATATATGAAAAGAATTCCCCAAAGAGAAAAGAAGTTGCATGTCAGATAAAAAAGAGGTTCACGGAAGAAAAACTTTTAGATAGAGGTACATTTATATGGAACAGAGAGAAATCATATTAAGACAAAAGTTAGGTAAGCATAGCTATAAATTAAAAGGTGCAAACAAAAGATTCTTTGTTAAATGCACATATACAGACAAGGTAGCATCACTATTAAATGATAAGAAACAGCCAGTTTATATGACATTGGATGAAGTAGAAAAATGGCTGAACGACAGAATCAATGAAGAAAAGCAGAAGGAGCAGCTATGGAAAGACAAGCTCAATAAATATAAGAGCATTCTGAAATATCCACAGTATGCCATGTGGTGCAAGGATGTTGTATTTGATATTTTGAAGGAATATAAAACAGTTATAAATGAAAATATCGACTTTATCAAAGCAGAGGTATTTAATTCCGAAAGTGAATTATACGCTTTGGTGGGATATAACGTAGAAAATATTTTGGATGAACTACAGATTCACAAATACGATATGTCAATGTCAGAGAGAATCAGAATTGTTTTTTCGGAGACATATTATAAAAAGTATGAAGAACTGAATGCAGATGTACTTGAAAAAGAAGTGGACGATGGAGAGTATATTTTACAGGATTTGGTAGGCGATGGCGAACTGACAGAGAATGATTTATTGGAGATTGCTTTCAATGACATTGGTGTTGATGGTCTGAAAAAAATATTTTGGAATAAGATTGGAGGAATGAATTATTATTACAGAAGAAAGAACAGACTATATGGATTATCTGAATCCATGCAATAAAAATCAGACAGCGAAGGTATTGGAGAGATTCTTTTATGTTTCAAATGGAAGAGAGTACATATCTGTTATACCAGATGAAGCAGAAAGAATAACGAAGTTACCAACACTTGATGAAGTGGAGGAAGATACAAATAGAGTAGTCACATATGCAAAAGAGATTATCCTGAATGCTGATAAATATAAGGATATGGATATAGAAGAAAGTGTCTTAAAACAGTATGCGTGCGACATAGATCCTTTGCTTGATAAGATTATTGCTATAAATATTGCCGATATTTTAAGCCAAAACAACAAGCCTCAGAATAAGGAACAGTTGAAAAATGTATGGGTTAAATCTCTTGAAGAATTAAAAAAGGATTTTATACAAGGATTTGAAGAGGATAATAGCTTATTACTACCGCAAAATGCTGTAGGCGGTATTGATATATCGAAACTTGAAATTGGTATGACTGTTAAAAACTATAAAATGCTATGTGAATTGCTAGGGCAGGAAGTTAAAAGCGGTAAATCAAAGAAATATCAATTAGAAGATTTTGCACGTTACTTTGAATGGGAAAAGTCCGGACAGAAATTTATTATTTCAGATATATATGATACTCCATTAACAAAAGAAGATAAGCGCAAATTAGGTAATAATTCAATTTATGTGCAGTGTATAGAAGTGATTTTATTACAGTACCTATCAAAACAGGAAGGCTATACAAGAACATTTACGAAACGCAATTGGTGGGAAATGTTAGGTATGGCAAGTCATAAATATGGAAGAACACCAGAAAATAAATTAAAAAATCTTGATTATAGAATTACCTCATGGGAAGTTAGACATTTTTATCAAAGATGTAATAAAAAATTAGAGCAGATTCTTTTTTCAGCATTGAATAGTTTGAAGAACAGAAAACTAATTACTTATGAAATTCAGACAGTTATTGTCACAAAAGACAAAAGAGGTAAAGAACAGTATTTTGAAGCTACTGATCTTCAGAAAAAGCAGATTCTTGAAGTCGAAAGACACATCTTACATAACATTATGGGATATGAAAAAATGTTCCAAGTCTTTATCAGATTCCAACAAGCAGATTTTTATCAACAAGTGAATGATTTATTGTATCAGCAGTACGGATGGAATCACTACTTTAAGCAGATAAAAGTGATTTATACATTTGATGGAGTTAAAGAGGCATTACCAGAATTGGAAATGAAGCTACAAAAAGAATTATTAAATAAGAAAGTAGTTGATTATCTAAATTCAAATGCGAAAGACCTGTATGAAAAAAATAAAGCAGAATATCAACAACAGATGAAAAGTCTGATTGAAGAATATTGGGGTGATACTCCAAGGATTGAATCGCATAAAAAGAAAATGTGGAATCCACCAGATACATATTTAGATGCACAAAGTATTTTGACTGATGAACTAATAAGGATAGGTCATAAGGATAGAACATTTGTAATGGAAGAATTTCTGGAAAGTAATTCAGATATTGATGAATTATTTGTATTTGACCAGTGATTATAAAAAGTTGGCACTTTAAAACGGGATATATAAACAATCCTTTATATGGCATTATAAAGTGCCAACTTTTTAAAAAGAGATGATTTTCGCTTGATTGGACTGACATATTGCGTAAGCAATGTGGCAGGACACATCAACGAAAAAGGCTGACAGATTAGATTGACACCCTTCAAGGGTGGCAAGCTAAGATGGCTGACTAACAGGGTGTGGGATATTCCCACTAATACATTATGCCACAAGCAGTTGGTCATTTCGCTTCTTACGAAGCTCATGCCCTTGCATCCGTTCTTACGAACGTCTGCAAATAAAATCAGATAGAAGAAGGAGAATATTTAAGATGAAAGTAGAAAATTTAACAGTAGGCAATATCTATTATGTTTCAGTTACAGATTATAAAGGAATAGCAACTTCTTTTAAGGTTGGGAAGTTAGTAGAAATTGTTAATAAAAGTAGTGTAATTCTTGAGGATAGAAAAGGAAAACAATTTAAGTGTGCAGTAAAAAAAATACATAAAACAGTAGATAAGGCAGTTCAGACTAAAAAAGGAAAGCAGTTAGCAAAACAGTATATGGCTGAATTGAAGCAAAAAGAGGAAGAAAGTCTGGTTGATAAGAAAATACAAAGCAGAATAAAACAGTTGGGAAAATCAATATATGTAACAATGGTAAAAAATAAATACATTGTTAAAGGTTATGAGCAATCAATATCTTTTCGTACAGTAGAAGAATTAAATGCATGGATAGATACCGAACTTGCAAAATTTGAGATTATCAAAGCAGAAATATTGAATAATGGGTATAAGCATTTATGTGTAACCTGTAAAGATGGACATAAGGAATACTACACCATTATCAATATATCATTCAAGAAATTTGAAATATTTTGTAAGCATTTCAGAGGAAACAGCAAAGACCTTGAGAATGAAAATTTATTGATGCGTGAGGATGTAAGAGGTCTTAAATTAAGGATTCATAAATAGAAGGAGATTTTATAATGGCAAATAAAAATAACGAATTTTGTTGTATGTGTGGAAGCAAAAAAGATGAAGTAGACAAGCTGATTAGAGGTAAATATGGATATATCTGTGATAGCTGTATCAGCATTGCAAATGACTTACTCAGTGATGAGGAAGAGGAATCTATCACAAATAATATGCAGTTGGCTACACCTTCACAGATAAAAGCACATTTAGATCAGTATGTTATCGGACAGGACGAAGCAAAGAGAACATTAGCAGTTGCAGTCTACAATCATTATAAGAGATTGAAGCAAAATCATAAATCAGATGTAGAGATTCAGAAGAGTAATATTCTTATGATTGGTTCAACCGGCAGTGGTAAGACATATCTTGCACAGAGCCTTGCAAAATTTTTAGGTGTGCCATTCGCTATTGCAGATGCAACAACTCTTACTGAAGCTGGTTATGTTGGAGACGATGTAGAAGTCATGTTACGCACTCTTTTACAGAATGCAGATTATGATATTGAGAAAGCACAGAGAGGCATTATCTATATTGATGAAATAGATAAGATTAGTCGTAAAGGTGAAAATGTATCTATCACTCGTGATGTATCTGGTGAGGGAGTTCAGCAAGCATTACTTAAAATTATCGAGGGTACAATATCAGAAGTGCCAGTAACAGGCAGTAGGAAACATCCACAGGGAGAGACAGTTAAGATTGATACAAGTAACATTCTATTTATTTGTGGTGGTGCATTTGATGGAATTGATAAGATTATCGGCAAGGAAGAGACACATAACAGCATTGGATTTGGTGCTAATGTTGCCGATAAAAAGGAATCAGTTACCGACTTATCAAAGGTTGAGCAGCATGATCTTGTGAAATATGGTCTTATGCCAGAACTTATAGGCAGACTTCCTATTATAACTGCATTGAATCCGCTATCAGAGGATGATTTGGTTCATATTCTTACAGAACCTAAGAACGCTATTACAAAGCAGTATCAAGAGTTATTGTCTATGGATGGTGTGAAGCTGGAATTTGAGGATGAGGCATTAAAGAAGATCGCTGAAATGGCTATTAAAAAGAAAACAGGAGCAAGAGGTCTTAGGAGTATCATTGAAAATTCTATGCAGAAGATAATGTTTGATGTTCCCGACATGACAACCGCAAAGAGAGTTGTTGTAACTGCTGCTTGCGTGGAAGGAAAAGAGGATGCACTTGTGTATGGTGCAAGGAATAAAAAGATAGCTTAGTGCCATTTGGTGCTAAGTTTATCTAGGGAGGAAACACATGGATTATACGAAAAGTGGTTCAAGAATTGAGGACAATTATAGAATGTATTCTGGCTTGAATTATAAAGGAAAATGCGAATATTGTGGTGATATATTCAGAAGTAGATACCCACTCAGTAAATATTGTTCTCAAAGATGTAAGAATGACGCATACATGGAACGAAGAAAGAAGAAACATGATGAAAAATTAAAAAAGGTATGTCCTATTTGCAATACAGCATTTACATCAAAAAGAAAAGATGCTCTTTATTGTTCAAATGCGTGTAAACAAAAGGCATATAGAAAAAAGAATTTAGACTGCACTCCAATTGGAGTGGACACCAAATAATTGTTACGGATATGAGTTTACCCATTTTTTCTATAACTGAAAACAGTAACAGAAGGAGAATATATTATATGGGAACAGTTATTAAATTGGAAGATACAAGGAAACGAAAATTGAATAAAGCCAAAATAGATAAACTGGTTTTTGAAAAAGGTATGATAATCGGTGATGCTGAACTTACAGAGATGGAAGATGGAGATATTCTAATGGATGCAATATCAGAGGCAAAATGTGAAGAAATTGACAGGCTGATACATCTGGAATATTTGAAAGCTGGTTATACGATGGAGGAATTATGCTTATGAATACATTTACAGTAACAACAGGAAATAAGAAAGAAACAGAATTAGCAGAACTTACAAGACTGATTACATTACACGACTTATGGTGCAGGCAGTATCACAATGTTGTAACAAGCATATTTGAGAAGCACAGTAAAATTGATGATTGGTCACAGGATGAACTTATGAAAGCTGCTCTATGCGGTGTGAAGTACATAAATTATGCGATTGATATTGATTCTGCAAATCATAGGTTGGATAACACATATCAGACACTGTTTGAAGTGAAACAGAATGCCTTCAATCTGATAGATGCTTTGTTTGGTCTTATTGGTCGTATCAAGCTGAAAAATCTGATTAAGATATTTCCGATAGATAAAGATTATGATGGGGATAAATGGGGATGCAAGGATTACTTTTTCACGATGGATGTATTGAGAGAAAAGGGACTTGATAATGCAGTTGGTCGTGATGGAGTATTTGACCTTATGTGGGATTATGAGAACAGAGATTTGAGAGAGTTCACAGTATTCTATATGAGTTGTATGAGTGCAATGTACAAACAGCAGACAGGTGTTGGTATTGCAGAAAAGTTTTGTGAAGATAATGGAATCGGTACATATACGATGGACAGAGAAAATGGTTTAGTGATTGACAATCAGACAGGCGAGATCGCAAAAGTGAGCTATAAGCCTAGTTTTATGCAGATTGTGAAGTGAAATACTGAATTTTGGAAATTGAAGTTGCTGAAACCCTTGTAAATAGGGTGTTTCAGAGGTCGAAATTGCCGATGAAATCAGACTTTCATATTAGGTGGTAAATGTACATTGATAATTGAATATTGACGGTTGAAATGATATAATTAATTCAAATTCCATTACAGAGGAGAATGAATTAATGTACAATGACTTATATAGTAAAATGATAGTGGTTTTTACGTTAATGCTATTAATTTACGCTTTAATAATTCCGTTTATATTGAATACAGATGATAAAATAAAGCATATAAAATGGAGTGCTTTAGCATTAAAAAATGTTTTGAAGAATTGTGAACAGAAAGATATTAAGAGTATTTCAAAAGAAGTGCAATTATTGTATGATGAGTATGTACAAGAAAAACCAAGTGCAAAAAAATATTTTTCAAATGTCATCGTATGGCTTGATACCATTATTTTGAGAATAAACACGGAAACAAAAAGTGTTAAATGCGTTTCGGGTTATTATGAGGTGCTGAAAAATGTAAGGGAGTTACTGGATGAAACTATCCCGTATAGTAATTGTACACAATATCAACAAGGTATTTTAAATGATATGTATGGATTAAGAACTGACAAAAATAAAGCAATTGTAGATAATATTATTGGAAGAACAGAAAGTGAATTTTTGAGACTTCAAAGCGATATAAGAAAAAATGATCGTTCTAATAAATTATCATTGATGATAGGAATACTTGGAATAGCTATATCAGTATTATTAGCAATAATAAAATTTTAATTTCTACCAACCGTCAATATTCGATGGTTGGTATTTTTTTGCGCAAAATCAGAAATCAGATGGAGAATATTATAAGTGTAAGGATAAAAATACGATTGGAGAGAAAGTGAATGAACGATAAGAAAAAATTTGAACCAAGAAGATTTAGGATATATAAGTTAAGTACGTTTGACGCTCTTACAGATGAAGAGCGTAGTTACCATATATTATATAAAGAAGCAAAAAAAGAAAAAGTTTTAGCAAAGAAAACACGAGATAAATGTATAGCTTCTTATAAAGGTGTTAGAAAAATTGATAGAAACCGACTATACTTATATGATTATGATGATAAAGGTAAGATAATTGAAGGTTCAGAGCGTGAAAATATTGATAAACAAGTTGCACTAGCTGAAAGTGAGATTGCTAGAATGGCTACAGATTTTTCTGAACCTGAACCTTTTGTAATGGAGATTGTATATCTTAAAACATCAAAGCTCAATGAAGCATTGCACCAGATTATTGAGCGAGGTTTAGATATTGACGGACAGCATTATATCTTTTATACAAGCACAACAAATCAGATGAAGCGTGGAGAGAGTATTCTTTTAAAAGAAGATTTTTACAAGGAACATGAACAGGAGATTATGTTGGGGTTGACAGATCATGTAGTAAATGCAAAGGGCGGTTGCAATATTGGAAAGAGACTTGCATATAATGGACTGCTGCTTTCTACTTCATTTATACCGAATGATTATCAGCTAACACTTGATGATTGCTTGATTGTGCCAGATTTTGAGACTATTATTAATGAAAAAGTTGAGTGTATTGACCATGACGATAATAGTATCACTAATATATCAGTAAGGAATGAGGACATTAAAATACCGCAGACAGATGGTGCAGGAATGTTTCTGCCGGGAGTGTTACCTTATTCTTGTCAGATTCGTTGTGGTCATATTAAAGGCTGTGTATTTCCTTTAGATTTTAGAAAGTTCTTACAACTAGACGAAGTTGAAGGTGTTAAGCCAAGTGCAATAGTTTCTGATCCATGGGGCAAAAAGCATGATATTATAAAAGAAAACATAAAAATCATACTGACTGCATCGCAAGTAAAAATGTGGAAATATTATGATTCGTGGGAAGAATTGAAAGAAGCATATAATGCTCATAATAAAAAGATTGCAATAAATAATTTTGCCGAAGAATCTAAAGGATGGGAAAAGACAGGTTATCAATTTAATCAGACTTTAGATGGCAATAAATTAACAGATGAAAAAATTAAAGATTTGTGTGCTGATACCTTAGATTATCTCAATGAAATGAAAACTGACGCAAATAAGATTGCAGAAATATTAAGTGAACCAAATCTTTCTAATGCTATTAAAGCATATCCAGAGCTTATTCAAGACAAATATATTCAAAAGAAAATGGAAAACAAATTCAGAAGTGAGAGACGTGAAGCGTGTGGTAATAAGCTGATACTAAAAGACTCATTATATGCTTATATCTGTCCAGATTTATTTGCTTTCTGCGAATGGCTGTTTTGTGGTATTGAGAATCCAAAAGGTATTATCCCAAGAGAACAAGTGTATTGTAGCTTTTATAATGAGGAGCCGTATAACAAGTATGAAGTAGTTGATTGTCTTAGAAGCCCACACCTTTATATGGAGCATGGAATCAGAAAACTTGTAAAAGATGAAGTATTAGACCAATGCAAAGAATGGTTTGTAGGTGATGATTTAGTTGTTAGCAGTCACGATTTATTGTGTAGAATACTGCAATTTGATGTTGACGGAGACCATGCACTGATTACACCTAATAAGACATTAATTGAGTGTGTACCCACCGACAAGAATATACTATATTATGAAGGATTTGATGCGGATAAACCACAGATTACAAAGGAAGCAATCTATAAGGCACTTGTGGCAAGCATGGATAATTCAAATATTGGTGATATATCAAATGCTATGACCAAAAATTATAATAATGCACAGATTGATGATACATTTAATAAAGTAATGTGTTGCTACAATAATTTGACGATTGATTTTCAGAAAACACAGCAAAATATTTCTCTTGGAGAGTATGAGGAAACATATAATGAGTTAATTAGTCAAAAGCCACCTTATTTTTTCCAGTATGCTAAAGATAAGAAGCGTGATAATTGTAAAAAGATTTCTGACAGTAATTGTGATCGCATATGTGCTTATATTCGTAAAGAGACCGCAAATAAAAAATATAAGTGGAAATCAGATAATAAATTCAATGTTGCTATGTTATTAGATAACAGAATCAAAGTGGATATTAAGAGCGAAGAATATAATGATTTGAAAAATCTTATGTTTGATTTGAAGCGAAAAGAACAGTCATTGACATTTAGAATCAATAATGAGATTAATCAGTTAGATAAATCCGATGCTATTCGTGAAAAGATAAGCAAGTATGATGTTTTCTATGATATGTGCGAAAAAATGATAAGTAGTATCTTTGATGGTAACAGAGAACGTGCAGCAGCATATCTTACAGAATTTGAGTATTTACAGAGAGAAAATTGTGATAGTGGCAAAAATATATTGTGGAATTGCTATGGTGCGATTATTGTAAAAAATATTGAACATAATACAAAGAATCCTAATGAAGTGCTTAAGAGAAGAGGGCATTATGAACCATGGACTAAAGAGAAGCAAGTAGCAGTTAAAGATGTAGGAAATAAGGTTATTGAAAAACTCATAGAAGATAAAGAAAATCTATCAACAGTATCTATTTATAAGTCAGAATTGGAATGGATTGACAATCTTCCTTATAGAAAGAACTGTAGTAATGATAGAGAGCTTTTATTTATCTTAATGGTTCAGCAGAAACGTAGCAAGTCTGGCAAAGTATGGATATATGCCAACAAAAGGTCTGCATTAACTTGTAAAGGAATTGACAGAATGATTGGTGATGGTGTTTGTATTGCTAAAAAGGGCATTAATCGTTTAGCTGATATGAAAGTTGTTTCGGTTATAGCTCATGGGAAAGATATGGAGCTAACAGTAAATATTCCAAAAGATGATAAGAGCGAGTTTACGTATGAAATAGAAAGTACACAGAGGAATCCTATCATATCATTCTATGAGCATAATAATGATAGACCGATTGCTAAATGTCCATACTGTAATACAAAATTCATAAAAGTAGGTAATATGAAAATCTGTAAGAATCCAACGTGCAAGACACAGTTAGAATATGATAGGAAACATGGAAAATAATTTAGCTATTTCACCATGAAAAAATAATATTAAATTTAGCTATAAAAAATAAGGCTAAAATGCAACTGCTTTTAAAAATCGTCAATTTATAATAGGGAGAGAAATAACTCTTACAAGAATTATTATAAAAAGATATAGAGGAGGCAATATGAGTCAGAATGACCTTAGAATTATGTTGTCAGACATTATATCAAGCGGTTTGTCGGCAGTTGCAATTTCTAATGTGACTGGGATCAGCAAGATCGATTTGAGCAGATTTAAAAACGGACAAATCAATTTGATAGATGCTGATGCAGACAAGCTTGAAAAATACTTATCGTTGGTACATATTCCAACATCTATTTAGGCTTTCCAATTTGCCTATAGACATAATACCTCTATAGGATTTTACTATTTTTACACTATAAGTGGGGCGTAAGTCCCACATGATAATATCACTCGAAAGAGTGTTTATTATACATTTTGAATATCATACTATGGGCAGGACGTTGATGCCTGCCCTACAAAAACGATAATAATGATTGTCACCTTGAGCAAGTGATGATTTTTATTATAAATTGCTGATGCATTGTCCTCAAACAGCAGTGTGTTGGTAGAGTACCGAGTGTATTCAAACAATTTACAATGATTGACCGGACAGACTGATTTCAAACTAGGTCTGTTCGGGAAGTACGAAAAACGAAAGAAATAGAAAAATAAGTAGTATTCTGTCGATTATTGGTATATAATGATACTATATTACTAAATGATTGGTGGAATGATGATGCCTAGAAGAAAGAATAAATTAAAAATTTTTATTTCATATTCTCATAAAAATATAAAGTATAAAGAAAAATTGTTAACATCTTTGGAAGCACTTAAACAATCTTATGAGATTGAACCGTGGCATGATGGCATGATTGATGCAGGTGGCAATATAGATGAAAATGTTAAATGTGCTTTAAAAACATCTGATTTAGTTTTATTGCTTATAACAGATAATTATTTGGCTTCTTATTATTGTATGGAAAAAGAACTATCTGAAGCAATAGAACGTGAAAAGAATAATGAGTGTAAAGTTATACCTGTGATGTTTCAAGAAAGCGTTTTGACAGCGGAATTATCTTTTTTTGGACATAATCGAGTGCCGGAAGATGGCAAACCTATAGCTACTGGATTTAAAAATCAAAGTCTTGGATGTACTCATGCTGTTCAAATGATACAAAGACTGATTGATAGTAATTTTCCACAATATAAAAAGTCACTGTCTAAAAGAGCCACAACAGTTACATCTAAGACAAAAGATAAAAAGACATCTGACTTATATATTGATTTATATAAAAATGGTAAATTATCACCTATACCAATAAATCAAGACTTTCTTGACTTATTACCTAAATATCACGAGTCAATTCTTTCATTTTCTATGATGATGGATCAATCACTGTTGGAGGCAAAGAAAAGGTATAGTCAGTGTTGTAAAAATTATAAAGGGATTGAAATCCCAGAGAATGAAAAAATGCAACAGATTCGATTATTTCTAATGGATATTTGTGCATATACGAAAACGTATATAACAGAACCAACAGGTATAAAAGTGCATTTTAGAATTTCTAAAGAAAAAAATTATGTTGGGATTATTGCAGCTACTGATGAAGATGTTTCTATTGATCTAGCATCTGATTGGGCAGTAAAAATGACACCCATACCAGTTTATAATGGGCTAATTTATCATTCAAGTCGATTAAATGCGCCCTTGATTAAGTCACTTAATCAAACTTTAAATTATAAATGCAAAAATAATGATATTTGGAAAGATTATATGACATTTACTTTTCCTAATGTTGGGACAGGACAAGCACCATTAATATCATATTGTATATCTATACATAAAGATTATTATAAGGTTAAATCTAATATGTTAAAGATTCTCGCCTATCTTAATTTTGGAAATGTGGTAGAAAGATATGTTATTGAGTATTGCAAAATATGTAGAAAATTAGATAAGTCATTTGATCTAGAAGAAATAATAAAATCTTTGTGATTTGTGGAGGGGATATGGAAGAAGAAATTTTATATGTAAGAGAAGTTGGAAAAAGAAAAAACAAAAGAAAAACAAAACAAGCTTTTCCTGTTATAAAAAGAACAGATATAATGGAGGCTATTTTGTCTTCGGAATTAGATAAAACATCACGTTCAAAATTATCTAACTTATACGCAGAG
>ULUQ01053698.1_pt1 | contig 12643 bp, 10 predicted proteins | sample 1958661 | NCBI WGS metagenome assembly ULUQ01 (sample SAMEA4835765, study PRJEB28245) | human gut metagenome | biome: gut microbiome; material: fecal sample | place: Denmark | collected 2008 | reverse complement strand
GAAACCATTTCCACATTACGGGAAGAACGAAGCACATTGCTCAAACTTACGTTTTGCATCCGGGATTGCGCGTCATAACTTGCCCAAAAACTAAGCAACACATATTTACCTTTCAAATTACCCAACTTAAAAGCCGGTTGCCCATTCGACGCAGATTCGATTTTAAAATCAGGGGCTACGTCACCCTCACTCAAACCTCCGGTAGGTTTGTCTTTCTCAACGAAAGCGGTCAAGGAACAAATCAGTAATACAACAAAAATCCATTTTACATAAGAATTCATGTAATGCGGTTTTAGTTAATACTATCCGGGGACTGTCCTTAAACAGTGGTTTCTTCCCGAAACGTTGTCTTTTCAGGCATCAGGCGAAGAGGAATCCGCTGATTATCAGTGCCTTTAATTTTGAAACCGGGTGCAAAGGTAAGTAATTATTAAATTAACTTCCAAAAAAACAAGCCATTTTCTTACTTTTTGGGTATAACTTTTTATGTTATTTAGCATAAAAACGAACTTTTTTCCCTACTTTTGCAGCGTTAAAGTCTATTTTCTTATGCAACCATCAAATACTGAATTGATTCTGATTCGAGTTACCGGCGAAGATCGTCCGGGACTTACCGCTTCCGTAACTGAAATACTTGCCAAGTATGACGCTACTATCCTTGATATCGGACAGGCGGACATCCATAATACGTTGTCGTTAGGCATTCTTTTCAGAAGCGAAGAAAGGCATTCCGGATTCATAATGAAGGAGCTGCTGTTTAAGGCATCTTCATTGGGAGTAACCATTCGTTTCGAACCGATAGGAACCGACCAGTATGAGAACTGGGTAGGTATGCAGGGGAAAAACCGCTATATACTGACGGTATTGGGCCGCAAACTGTCCGCCCGACAGATCTCTGCCGCTACCCGCGTACTAGCAGAACAAGACTTAAACATTGATGCCATCAAACGTCTGACGGGGCGTATTCCTTTGGATGAGGACAAAACGGATACCCGTACCCGTGCCTGTATCGAGTTCTCCGTACGCGGTACCCCGAAAGACCGTATCGCCATGCAGGAGCGACTGATGCAGCTGGCTAGCGAACAGGAGATGGACTTTTCTTTCCAGCAAGATAATATGTACCGCCGTATGCGCCGTCTGATCTGTTTCGATATGGATTCTACCTTGATCGAAACTGAGGTAATCGACGAGCTGGCTATCCGTGCAGGTGTAGGTGATGAAGTAAAGGCCATTACAGAAAGCGCCATGCGTGGAGAAATAGACTTTACAGAAAGCTTCACACGTCGTGTGGCCCTGTTAAAAGGACTGGATGAATCAGTCATGCAGGAAATAGCAGAAAGCCTTCCTATTACGGAAGGAGTAGACCGCCTGATGTATGTACTGAAAAAGTATGGATACAAAATTGCTATTCTTTCCGGAGGATTCACCTATTTCGGTCAGTATCTGCAAAAGAAATACGGCATAGATTACGTATATGCGAACGAACTGGAAATTGTAGATGGCAAATTAACCGGACGCTATCTGGGAGACGTAGTAGACGGCAAACGAAAAGCCGAACTCCTCCGTCTGATCGCTCAGGTAGAGAAAGTAGATATTGCTCAGACGATAGCCGTTGGAGATGGTGCCAACGACCTTCCTATGCTGGGAATCGCCGGACTGGGAATCGCCTTCCACGCAAAGCCCAAAGTAGTGGCAAATGCCAAACAATCCATCAATACCATCGGGCTTGACGGAGTGCTCTATTTCCTGGGATTCAAAGATTCTTATTTGAATATGTAATTGAGACCAAAAATTATTTTATCTTTGTCGGCAAATAAAAAGAAGTAATGAAGTTTTCCGAACTAAAACTAAATGCAAATGTGCTTGATGCGCTTGACGCCATGCGATTTGACGAGTGCACGCCTATACAGGAACAAGCAATTCCAATCATACTAGAAGGTAAAGATTTGATAGCAGTTGCACAAACGGGCACTGGTAAAACAGCAGCATTCCTGCTGCCTATCCTGAATAAGTTATCCGAAGGAGGACATCCCGAAGATGCCATTAACTGTGTCATTATGTCCCCTACCCGGGAATTGGCGCAGCAAATCGACCAGCAAATGGAAGGCTTCTCCTATTTTATGCCCGCATCGAGTGTTGCCGTATACGGTGGAAATGACGGAATCCTTTTCGAACAACAGAAGAAGGGACTTACGTTAGGTGCAGATGTAGTAATAGCTACTCCCGGACGGCTGATAGCCCATTTAAGCCTTGGATACGTAGATCTTTCCAAGGTTTCTTATTTTATACTGGACGAAGCAGACCGTATGCTTGATATGGGATTCTACGAAGATATCATGCAAATCGTGAAATATTTGCCGAAAGAACGACAGACAATCATGTTCTCGGCAACTATGCCTGCCAAAATACAGCAACTGGCAAAAACGATTCTGAATAATCCGGCGGAAATCAAACTTGCCGTTTCAAGACCGGCAGATAAAATCATTCAGGCAGCTTATGTATGTTACGAGAATCAGAAGCTAGGTATCATACGCAGCCTTTTTACTGACGAAGTACCCGAACGTGTGATTATTTTCGCTTCCTCCAAAATCAAGGTTAAAGAAGTAACAAAGGCTCTGAAAATGATGAAACTGAATGTAGGAGAAATGCATTCGGATCTTGAACAGGCACAACGTGAAGTGGTCATGCACGAATTTAAAGCCGGAAGAATCAATATTCTGGTTGCTACGGATATCGTTGCTCGTGGTATCGATATTGACGACATCCGATTGGTTATCAACTTTGATGTCCCCCATGACAGCGAGGATTATGTGCACCGTATCGGACGTACAGCACGTGCCAACAATGACGGAGTAGCACTCACCTTTATCAGCGAGAAAGAACAGAGCAACTTCAAATCCATCGAGAACTTTCTTGAAAAAGAAATATATAAAATTCCCGTTCCCGCCGAATTAGGAGAAGCACCGGAATACAAGCCCCGCTCTTACAACAATAAGAGAGGTGACAGTTCTAAAAGAAGAAGCTTCGGAGGAAAAAGGAATAACAACAATGGAAAAAAGGCAATAACCGCCCCTCTTCTCCTGCAAGAAACTAAAAAACATTTGGCTATTTCGTCGGAGTAATAGTCAACTTGCCGCTAAAACTGACAGTCAAATTTGCTATACTGTAAATAGAACTTTCCGGAATGGATAAAACAGCCTGATAATGGAAACCATTCCGGTCTACCTTTACAAATTTAGTATCAGATAAAATTGCCTGCACCAGGAAATCCGCAGGAACCACACTTTCAAACATCTGCTTGGTAATATCACTGGCAAACAGGCTCTTCTTGCCTTCATACACACAAATGTGCATCACATTATCGTAGTACACATTATCCATACTAATACCGTCTTCAGTATATATCGTCTTGATCACCCTCATTTTGGATGGATTGATATACACATAAGCACGATAGCGGCTACCATTATAGTTCACAATACTATCGCGCTTCGTTACTTCCGTATAGGTGGGAATAATCATTTCCTGACCGACAAAAGATAACGAATCATTAGGATCTTCAGATTTATGCAATCTGATCATATTATCTGCAATCGAATGAAACCAGAAAATATGCTCCCCCTGCTTATCTATCTTATAATAGGTAGTATCATTGCCATAAGTATAAAGAGTATCCCGTATAATTTTGAATGTAATAGGAGCGCTCTGCGAATCTGCATAATAGATGGTATCCCCTTCTATACGCATCAACGGGCTCTCAGTCTCATCATCCAGCCAGATTCCTTGCAGCAGTTCTTTCGCACTCAAATCCTCCTCTTGTCCGGAGGAAGAGTGCGGATTCTTACTGCTGTTACATGCTGCGAGCAAGATCGCTACTAACGATATCGCTACATATTTCGTCATTTGTCTAAATTTTGTGTATAAAGATACTCTAATTATCTTATTTACCAATGCATGAATAAATAAATCCGAGCTCTTCCATTTCTTTTTTATCATAGATATTGCGTCCATCCAACACAATTTGCTGATTCATAGTCTTTTTGATGACAGCCCATGAAGGCAGACGGAATTCTTTCCATTCGGTAATTAACATCAGGACATCAGCATCAAGTACCGCATCATACATATCGCGGGCGTAATAAATAACATCACCGATACGACGTTTACACTCATTCATTGCAGCCGGATCATATGCGCGTATCTGACAACCTGCTTTCAGAAGTTTATCAATCAATACCAATCCCGGAGCCTCACGCATATCATCCGTTTCCGGTTTAAAAGCCAATCCCCACAAGGCGATGGTCTTACCTCTCAAATCACCATTAAACTGCTTCATCAGTTTTTCAAACAAGACTCCTTTCTGCGCCTCATTCACATCTTCCACCGCACGAAGTACACGCATAGTATACCCGTTTTGCTCGGCAGTCTTGATCAATGCTTTCACATCTTTAGGAAAACAAGAGCCACCATATCCGATACCTGGGTATAGGAACTTGCGTCCGATACGAGTATCAGAACCGATACCGCTACGTACCATATTTACGTCGGCACCTACCAGTTCACACAAGTTCGCGATGTCATTCATAAAGCTGATACGGGTTGCCAACATAGAGTTAGCCGCATATTTCGTCATTTCAGCCGATGGGATATCCATGAAAATAACACGGAAGTTATTCAATAAAAACGGCTTATAGAGTTTCGACATCAGTTTCTCCGCACGAACAGACTCCACTCCTACCACTACACGGTCCGGACTCATAAAGTCGCTGATAGCATTGCCCTCTTTCAGAAATTCCGGATTGGAAGCCACATCAAACTCAATGTTCACTCCTCTTTTATCCAGTTCTTCCTGTATAGCGGCACGAACTCTGCGCGCAGTACCTACAGGAACCGTGCTCTTCGTCACTACCAATTTATATTGATTCATATTACGACCGATGGTGCGGGCAACTTCCAGCACATAACTCAAATCAGCACTGCCATCTTCGTCCGGAGGCGTACCGACAGCACTAAATATAACCTCAACATCGTCCAGGCAACTCTCAAGCGAAGTCGTGAATTTCAGTCTTTTTGCCTTGACATTGCGAAGTACCATTTCTTCCAATCCATTCTCATAGATCGGAATCACTCCTTTCTGCAAAGATTCTATTTTCTCGCTATTCGTATCTACACAAGTTACATTTACGCCAATTTCAGCAAAACATGTTCCAGTTACCAAACCAACATAACCGGTTCCGACAATCGCTATTTTCATATCTATCGTTTGTTAGAGTTTATTCAAAATATACAGCATCTCTGAAAGCCATGCCCTCTTTATCCTTGGGCGACAAAAGCATCTGCGACTCCCCAAGCATCCAGTCGATGCCTAACGTTTCATCATTATATACTATAGACGCTTCCGCTTGCGGAGCATATTTATTGTCTACCTTATACATGAACACAACTTCTTCGCTCAACACCACAAAGCCATGAGCAAAACCACGGGGAATAAAAAACTGCCTTTTATTTTCTTCACTGAGCAATGCGCTGACATGTTTTCCAAAAGTCGGTGACGACCGGCGCAAATCGACAGCAACATCCAGCACCTTTCCTTTCAGAACGCGAACTAACTTTGCCTGGCTGTATTCACCCTTCTGATAGTGCAGTCCCCGCAATACGCCAAAGGACGATTTCGATTCATTATCCTGCACAAAGTCTACCGGACCGATTTTCGCTTCAAACTCCTCTTTCTTAAAGGCTTCCATAAAGTAGCCCCGTTCATCAGAATAAACATTGGGTTCTATCAGCCACACCCCATCTATTTCTGTCTGTATATAGTTCATCGTTAGTAGTAATAAGTAAAACGATGCAAAAGTAGTGATTTTTTCGAAGTTTTCTGGGATATATTCAATTAATCTCTTAATTTTGCACTATGATTGAATTAGCACAACACATAGAGGCTCTGTTGTTAGAGAACGATTGCGTAATCGTTCCTAATTTTGGCGGATTCGTAGCACACTACGCTCCCGCAACCTATGTAAAAGAAGAAAATCTTTTTTTACCTCCTACCCGTATCATCGGTTTCAATTCTCAGCTTAAACTGAATGACGGCGTGTTGGTACAGTCCTATATGTCTGCGCATGACACCAGTTTTGCCGATGCTACCCGTATGGTGGAGAAAGAGGTGAACGCATTCGTCGAGATTCTTCATGAAGAAGGTAAAGCCGATCTGGAAAACGTAGGTGAAATCCGTTATAACATTTACGGAAACTACGAATTCACTCCTTATGATCATAAGATAACGACTCCTTCATTATATGGATTGGATTCTTTTGAGATGCGTGAGCTCTCTGCGTTGCAGCGAAAAGAAAGAATACTGGTACCTGCCAGTCTGACGAAAGAAAAGAAAACGTATGAAATCAGCATCAGCCGTACCCTTCTTCGTAATGCTGCGGCAATGATTGCCGTTATCGTTATGTTCTTTGCATTCTCTACTCCTGTAGAAAATACGTATGTCGAGAAGAACAATTATGCCCAGTTGCTGCCTGCCGAGCTTTTTGAGCAAATAGAAAAACAATCGGTTGCAGTCACTCCTGTTTCTGTAGAGACAAAGCATAATCAAAAGAATGCGACTGGTCAGACGAAGAAAGTTACCGCTGATAAAGCCAGAACTTCAAGACCTATCGCTGTCAAAGAAGTCAAGGTTGCCAAACAGGAAACAACACCGGCCGCACCGACAGCAACAATTCCGGCTACGCCGACAGTGACAGCTCCAGCTACACCCGCAGTTCAGCCACAGGCCAATCATCCCTTTCACATTATCGTAGCAGGAGGAATCGGTCTGAAAGATGCTGAAGCAATGGCAGAACAATTAAAGGCAAAAGGATTTGCCGAAGCGAAAGCCTTGAACAGCGATGGCAAAGTACGTGTCAGCATCCGTTCATTCGGAAATCGCGAAGAAGCTACCAAACAACTACTGGAGCTTAGAAAAAACGAAACTTATAAGAATGCCTGGTTACTGGCAAAATAAATCCCCTTTTGAAGCATGAAACGAGTTCTTTGTCCTAAATGTGAGAATTACCTTTTTTTTGATGAAACCAAATACAGCGAAGGTCAATCGCTTGTATTCGAATGCGAACATTGTGGCAAACAATTCAGCATCCGTCTCGGAAAAAGCAAAGTAAAAGCCCTTAGAAAGGAAGAGAACCTGGAAGAAGAAGCGGAGGCTCATAAAGAAGAATTCGGTTATATTACGGTTATTGAAAACGTGTTTGGTTTCAAACAAGTACTTCCGTTGCAAGAAGGTGATAATGTGATAGGCCGTCGTTGCGTGGGTACCGTTATCAATACTCCGATCGAAAGCGGTGACATGAGTATGGACAGACGTCACTGCATCATTAATGTAAAGCGTAACAAACAGGGAAAGCTTGTCTACACATTACGGGACGCCCCCAGCCTCACAGGTACCTTTCTCATGAATGAGATTCTGGGAGATAAAGACCGCGTCCGCATGGAAGACGGAGCAATCGTAACTATCGGAGCTACCACATTCATTCTTCATACAGCTGAAGCTGAATAGAAAGAAAACTGTTTTTCTCCTTGTATCAGAATTATCTTCAATAGCATATATATAAAAAACAGCGTCACCATTCACAATGAACAGTGACGCTATTTTTATATGATAGTACTTAATTAAAGGATACCCTTTACCGTTTCAAGCATACCTTTCTCCTGAATAGAGTCCAGATCAGCCTTTACAGCTGCTGCCAGTCCCGGAATCTTATTCAAATCTTCTCCCCAGATAAACTCTGCTCCCAGCACGCCTTCAGTAACCTTCTTCGTGCAACCGGTAGCCCAAAGCTCTTTCAGCAAGTTCATGATTTCAGGAGCATCGTTCGGTACAATTTCAGCCCCGTCTGCACGTACACCACCTTTATAATAAGTGATAATAGCAGCCAATCCGAGTACCAGTCCTTTCGGCAGTTCCCTTTTACGTTCCAGATAAGTCTTCAATCCCGGAAGATCACGAGTTTCATATTTCGGGAATGAGTTAAGCATAATGCTTGTTACCGCATGATCGACGAATGGATTGTTGAAACGTTCCAATACATCCTCTGCAAACTTCTTCAGTTCCTCTTTCGGAAGATTCAATGTCTCCATCAATTCATCAAACATCACTTTATGAATGTACTTGCCGATTACCTCATGCTGGCAAGCATCGCGCACGATATTCACACCCGACAAGTATGCTACCGGAGAAAGAACTGTGTGAGGACCATTGAGCAAAGTTACTTTGCGTTCGTGATAAGGAGCTTCCGACGGAACAAACAATACATTCAGCCCTGCCTTATCAGCCGGGAATTCTTTCGCCACTTCCTGCGGAGCTTCGATTACCCACAGGTGGAAGATTTCAGCCTGCACAACGAGGTTATCATCGTACTGTATCTTTTCTTTGATAGCAGCGATATCCTTGCGAGGGAATCCCGGAACGATACGGTCTACCAATGTCGCATATACTCCGCAAGCTTCCTCAAACCAAGTCTTGAATTCATTGCCAAGATTCCACAGGTCGATATACTGATAAATCGTTTCTTTCAGTTTGTGGCCATTCAGGAAGATCAGTTCGCAAGGGAAAATGATCAGACCTTTCGTCTTGTCACCGTTGAATGTCTTAAAACGATGATACAGCAATTGAGTCAGTTTGCCCGGATAAGATGAAGCGGGAGCATCTTCCAGTTTGCAAGTCGGATCAAAGGCGATTCCGGCTTCTGTAGTGTTCGAGATAACAAAGCGCATTTCCGGTTGTTCAGCCAGCTTCATAAACTCGTCATTCTGCGTATAAGGATTCAATGCACGGCTGATTACATCAATCATTGTCAGGCTGTTAACCACTTCTCCTTTATCCAATCCTTGAAGGTTGACATGGTACAAATCATCTTGTGCATTCAGCATATCGACCATACCTTTATCAATCGGTTGAACCACTACCACACTGCTGTTGAAGTCAGTCTTCTGGTTCATGTTATAAATAATCCAATCTACAAATGCACGTAAAAAGTTACCTTCGCCAAATTGGATAATGCGCTCCGGACGTTGTACTTTAGGAGCTGTTTCTTTGTTTAATGCTTTCATGTTAGTTGTAATTTATAAAGTTGATATTATACAAATTCGAAATAAAAATCAATATTTTCCTTTATCATAATGTCGATAGGCATGTACTTTACCGGTTCAACGGATTTCTTGAAAACGACGTGGTCGCAAAGAGCTTTTACGCCACAATATCCCTGCAGCCCCGGACGTTGTCCGATCAGATAATGCACATCACCGGATTTCAGCAATTCCACGTTTGCTTTCAGAAGGTCATATCCTATCAGCCCCTTCATGCTTCGTCCCGCACTACGGAGATATTCGCCCAGCTGATAAACTCTGGAATTGAATACGACACCCAACGTAGCTTTCGGATGCAGCCGGAAAAATTCATCCAATGTCTTTTGATTATTCTCCTGATTAGACTTGTTCAGCACCACTTCATGAATCACCAACTTTTCATACTCTTCGGTGATAAAGCTCATAAATCCTGCCAAACGCCGTTGCATCTGTATTTCTGCCGGACTGTTCTTATTATTACTCAAGAACAAAACCAGCTCCTGCCCCTCGCCAGCCTGATAGTTGCGCATTAATATTTTGGCGGCAATGTATCCGCTTTTATAAGAGTCCTGTCCGATATAGGTCAGTGCGTTCGCTTCCTCCATATTGAAGTCAATGAATGCATAAGCTATTTTTTTAGCTTGCAGATAGTCTGTCAAAGCCAATGTCTCATTTCTGAAGTTCGGAGCGATCAGTACAGCATCGACATTACTTTCTTCAACCCTGCGACACACTTCCTGATAACTCTCCTTGTCCCCTTGATGGTAGCAAAGATAATCCACACTCACATTGAAAGGACGCAATTCCTGACGTGCCCGCTCGATGCCTCCCACTACCGAATGCCAGTAGTCGTGCTCTATAAAATAAGGTATCAGACAAACGAAAGAATATTTCTTCTTGGCAGCCAGTCCGATAGCAAATACATTAGGCTGGTAGTGAATTTCATCCAATACCTTTTGTACTTTAGCCTTGCTTTGAGGAGATACGTCGCCGCGATTGTGCAGCACTCTGTCAACCGTTCCGGCGGAAACACCCGCCATACGGGCAATGTCTTTGATGGTATAGTTCTGGTCCTCCATAGTGCTAAAACTTAAATATTATAAATAATCGCTGCAAATATACGAATTATTTTGTTACTCCAAGTAAATTTTCTACTTTTGTGTTCGATAACGGTTAATAAAACTAAAACGAAGATTTACACCTATTAGCTTTAAAATCAATACTATATAGGTATAAATGCAGAAAGTAATAATTTTATATACTAAAAACACAGTAACAATGAAGAACTTCATGGATGAAAACTTTTTGCTGCAGACAGAAACTGCACAAAAGTTGTATCACGAGCATGCGGCTAAAATGCCGATTATTGACTACCACTGTCATTTAATCCCCCAAATGGTAGCTGACGACTACAAGTTTAAATCACTGACTGAAATCTGGTTGGGTGGCGACCACTACAAATGGCGTGCAATGCGTACAAATGGCGTAGACGAACGTTATTGTACAGGAAAAGATACCACAGACTGGGAAAAGTTCGAAAAATGGGCTGAAACCGTTCCTTATACCTTCCGCAACCCGTTGTATCATTGGACACACCTGGAATTGAAAACTGCTTTCGGCATCGACAAAATTTTAAGCCCGAAGACTGCACGCGAGATTTACGACGAGTGTAACGAGAAGCTGGCTCAGCCGGAATACTCAGCTCGCGGAATGATGCGTCGCTACCACGTAGAAGTAGTATGTACTACAGATGATCCGATTGATTCTCTGGAATATCATATCCAGACACGCGAAAGCGGTTTTGAAATCAAAATGTTGCCTACCTGGCGTCCGGACAAGGCAATGGCGGTAGAAGTTCCTGCCGACTTCCGCGCTTATGTAGAAAAACTGTCTGCAGTAAGCGGTGTGACAATCTCTAATTTCGACGATATGATTGCGGCTCTCCGCAAACGTCATGACTTCTTCGCAGAACAGGGTTGCCGCCTGTCCGACCACGGTATCGAAGAGTTCTATGCAGAAGACTATACCGACGCAGAAATCAAAGCTATATTTAATAAGGTATACGGCGGAGCTGAATTGACTAAAGAAGAAATCCTGAAATTCAAGTCTGCTATGCTGGTAATCTTCGGCGAAATGGACTGGGAAAAAGGATGGACTCAGCAGTTCCACTACGGTGCTATCCGCAACAACAATACGAAGATGTTCAAGTTGCTAGGTCCCGATACAGGCTTCGACTCTATCGGCGAATTTACAACAGCCAAGGCAATGTCTAAATTCCTCGACCGCCTGAACGTTAACGGCAAGTTGACCAAGACAATCCTTTATAACCTGAATCCTTGCGCCAATGAAGTGATTGCCACTATGCTGGGCAACTTCCAGGATGGCTCGATAGCCGGCAAGATTCAGTTCGGTTCCGGATGGTGGTTCCTCGACCAGAAAGATGGTATGGAAAAACAAATGAACGCGTTGTCAGTACTTGGACTTTTGAGCCGTTTCGTAGGTATGCTGACAGACTCCCGTTCATTCCTTTCCTATCCACGCCATGAATACTTCCGCCGTACATTATGTAATTTGGTAGGACGTGATGTGGAGAACGGAGAAATTCCGGTATCTGAAATGGATCGCGTAAATCAGATGATCGAAGACATCAGCTACAACAACGCCAAGAACTTCTTCAAATTCTAAAACAAGAATTACTAAATAGTAATACCGCTGTCGGGGCCCGATGCTCCACAGCGGTATTTTTTTTAAAACTAACGCTCCTCTCCCTGCAGTTTCATATACGATTCTATTGTCACTTGTCACCTTTTATAGTTAAAGAGTTAGTAATCAATAAGATTGTGGTGACAATAAGCGGTGATAATAAGGTGATAATAGAATTTATATGAATTCATTTATCACCTTTTATTATCACCTATATCCCCTACTATATTGATTACCAACATTTAAACAGAAACTAACATCTTTTTCTCTTTATCACAGAGAACTGCATTTTCGGCCCGAGAATTGTATTTTCACCCCCTTTTTGCCTTCTATAATTCCTATTAATCCATTATTTCTCCCTTGAGCCAACAACAAAATTTTATTTGCTAAAGCATTAAACGATGCTTCTTTGGCCTCCTAAGAGATTTTAGATGGCATGTATAATAGTTAAAGCCAGTATACCTAATACATCAACAAGCCTTGGTTAATACATTTTGCAGGATATATGCTCTCGTTTCACGTACGTGAAGCATTCGGACTACGCACGTGATCCCATCAGTCCACGTACATGAACCGATGGGATCACGTACCTGAAACTTGTTCTTATTGCTTTCAGAAGACATTAACTTAGCATACAAAAGGGATTAATCAACGAAGCATAGACTATTAAACCAGGCAGGTCTAATTAAATCGGCAAGCATCTTTCGGACTGCCTCCTTACAAGGAAGTTCATATAAACAAAAAAAAGAAGTAACTAAGTTACTTCTTCATCCTTTGTACACCCTCAGGGATTCGAACCCTGGACCCACTGATT
>ULUQ01032201.1_pt1 | contig 12761 bp, 9 predicted proteins | sample 1958661 | NCBI WGS metagenome assembly ULUQ01 (sample SAMEA4835765, study PRJEB28245) | human gut metagenome | biome: gut microbiome; material: fecal sample | place: Denmark | collected 2008 | reverse complement strand
GGCTGCCATATTTATTTGGACATTCGTGTTCTTGTATCAGAAGTCCCAACCTAAGGTAAAGGTGTATGAAACGATTGTCCCGGAAATAGCCGATTTGGAAAAGACAACCGTAGCCACCGGTAAAGTGGAGCCAAGAGATGAAGTACTCATTAAGCCGCAAATCTCCGGTATCATTTCCGAAGTGTATAAAGAAGCCGGACAAAACATCAGGCAGGGCGAAGTGATAGCCAAAGTAAAGGTTATCCCCGAACTGGGTACACTGAACTCCGCCGAGAGTCGTGTCCGCCTGGCAGAGATCAATGCCCGGCAGGCAGAAACGGACTTTGCACGTATCGAAAAGCTATTCAATGACAAGCTCATCAGCGACGAAGAATACGAAAAGGGTGAAGTTAGCGTGAAACAGGCACGCGAAGAGTTGCAAACAGCCAAAGATAATCTGGAAATCGTGAAGGAAGGCATCACCAAAAACAGTGCTTCGTTCAGCAGCACACTGATTCGATCCACTATTACCGGATTGATTCTGGACGTGCCTATCAAGGTCGGCAACTCCGTTATCATGAGCAACACCTTCAATGACGGAACAACCATTGCCACCGTCGCCAACATGAACGATCTCATCTTCCGGGGAAATCTGGACGAGACCGAAGTAGGGCGCGTACATGAGGGGATGCCGGTGAAACTGACTATCGGCGCCCTGCAAGACCTGTCGTTCAATGCCACATTGGAGTACATCTCTCCCAAAGGAGTGGAAGAAAACGGAGCCAACCAGTTTGAGATCAAGGCAGCCATCCAGGCACCGGATAGCGTGCAAATCCGTTCCGGCTATTCCGCCAATGCAGAAATTGTACTGGAGCGTGCACTAAAAACGCTTGCCTTGCCCGAAAGCACAGTAGAGTTCAGCGGAGACAGCACCTTTGTATATGTACTCACCGACAGCATACCTCAGCAGAAATTTAAACGCCAGCAAATAGAAGTCGGCATGAGCGATGGCATCAAGATTGCCGTCAAAAGTGGCCTGACCGCCAAAGACAAGGTGCGCGGTGCCGAGAAAAGCGACAAATAACCAACATTATTATATGAAATAGGAACGCTATGAAAAAGAATATATTCATATGTCTGGCTATTCTGAGTTGCACGCAAGTCCAAGCACAAAACCGCTGGTCGCTGCGTCAATGTATAGACTACGCCATTGAGCACAATATCGATATCCGCCGGACAGCCAATGCAGCCGAACAAAGCAACATCGAAGTGAACACTGCCAAGTGGGCACGATTGCCGAACCTCAACGCCAACGCCGGCCAGAACTGGAACTGGGGACGTACGCAGACTGCAATCAAAGACGAAAACACCGGTGATTACTCCACTGTATACGTCAATACGGCCAGCCATGGAACAAATATGTCTGTTTCAACCAGCATCCCGTTATTTACCGGACTTGAAATACCCAACCAATATGCCTTGGCCAAGCTGAACCTGAAAGCGGCACTCGCCGATTTGGAGAAAGCCAAAGAAGATATCTCCATCAATATAGCCTCGGCTTATTTGCAGGTATTGTTCAACGAGGAATTGCACCGGGTATCTTTAGGACAAGTGGAACTGAGCAAAGAACAGTGCAACCGCATAGAACGGTTGGCCGAAGTAGGGAAAGCCTCTCCGGCGGAAGTTGCCGAAGCCAAAGCACGCGTAGCACAGGACGAAATGAATGCTGTGCAGACCGGCAACAACTATCAATTGGCCCTGCTTGATCTCAGCCAGCTCATCGAGCTGGAGACACCGGAAGGATTCCTTCTGGAAGATCCAACCGCAAACATAGAACTCATTCCGCTAACCCCTCCGGATGAAATCTTCCAAACGGCACTGGTCAGCAAAGCCTCCATACAAGCGGCACAGTATCGCCTGGAAGGAAGCAAACACAGCATCCGCATTGCCCAAAGCGCTTATTATCCGCAATTGAGTTTCAGCGGAAGTCTCGGAACGAACTATTATTCGACAATCAACCGTACTTTCAGCCAGCAGATGAATGACAACTTCAACAAATACGTCGGCTTCAATCTGAGTGTGCCTATCTTCAACAGACTGGCCACACGCAACCGGGTACGCACAGCCCGCCTGCAGCGCGAAAACTATTCCTTGCAGCTGGATAACGCCAAAAAGAGCCTCTACAAAGAGATTCAGCAGGCATGGTACAACGCGGCGGCATCCGAAAGCAAGTATACGAGCAGCAGTACGGCAGCATCGGCCAGCGAAGCATCCTTTAAGCTGATAAGCGAGAAGTACGAGAACGGAAAAGCAAATGCCGTAGAATATAATGAAGCCAAGCAGAACTTGATGAAAGCGCAGTCTGACGAGCTCCAAGCCAAATATGAATACCTTTTCCGCACCAAGATACTGGACTTCTATAAAGGAGAACCCATCGAATAAATGCAACTCACCCGCAATGGCATCCCTGACCGGAGAAGGAACAAACCTACCTTTCTCCGGATGTTCCGCCCACTAAGGCACATTCATACTGCAAAGAACCGGGATGCCTGCAAGGGTAAACCGGAATATCCTTAGGAGTGAACTATCATTAAAAGCCTTTTAATATGATATTATAAGTCTTTTAATACTATATTAAAAGGCTTATAATTATAGATAGGTATAGGAAAGAAACCACGAAAGAAAGATTATCAATCGTAAAGATCACCGGTCAAAGGGTATATCTATAAAAGCGGATAACCAAATATATAATTTTAGTTGTTGTGTGTTGATACGCCCCTTTCTCTCTGCTCATACGGAGGGAAAGGGGCGTTCATCATAGATACATGACAAGGGCTTAGTTACGCCTCATCGCGCCGTTATCCTTATCCGACGAACGGGAAGAGGCACGTGTGCTGCGCGTGGAGGATGAGGAGGAACTGCTGCGTCTTACGCTCTCCTTTTGAGAGCTCCGCTCACGTCTGGGCCTACTTACTTCTTTCTTGGTATCGGAACGGCGCGTCGAACCATTGACACCCGGACGGCGATCGGACTGCCCTACGCCAGGGCGTGCACCGGAATTTGGGCGCGTACCGGAGTCGGGACGCATATTGGAGTTAGGACGGATATTGACCGAACCGAAATCCGCACGCCGGCTCGTATGGTACGATTTATTATCACGAATGCGGAAAGGGCCGTTGTAAGCAGGATGATTATGCCGTCCCCGGTAATAGCTCACATTGTGGTGATGGGTACGATAATGCCCGCCGCAGTAGGTGCGATAATGATGAGGACGCGGATAGTAAAAATGGTTCGGGTTGGAATAAGTGACATAAATCCGGAAAGACCAGCGCCCGCCGCTCACATAAATCGGACGGAAGAAGTAGGCCGCCTGCATGAAACGGGAGTATTGCCGGCTACTCAACACCCAACGCAAATCGTCATTGCGCACATCCAGATAATCATAGTAACGGTTCAACGCCCATTCCTCACCCCGCAACACATCATCCATCAGATAACGCACACCGGAAATGAAGTCATAATTAATTTCATACACATCGTTATACTGTGCAGTATTCAGGTTCAGTTCATAAGCCATCTTATCCGTAAGGAAACGCGTCTCTTTACGTACTCTACTGTTGCTCATCGCAGCATGGCAAACGGTAGTGCTCATTATTGCTGCAAATAATATGAATAATATTCGTTTCATGGTAACGTTCTTTATAGGTTTAATATTCCATCAACTTTTTAGTGAAAACAAAAATAGGGGAATATTTTCCCCCATCCTTCTGTTTCTCTCTAATATATTATAGGGAAAACCCTATCGCCTTTAGGGGTTAGAGGAGTCTACCAGCTCAATGCCGTTTTCCAACAACCGTATCAGATGTTTCTTATACAGATCACCGACCGCCTTTTTAAAGGTTTTCTTACTGACGCCAAATGTTTCGTAAATCTCCTCTGCAGGGCTCTTGTCATGCAAAGTGATCCGCCCTCCCTGTTCACGTATATAGTTCAGGAGAGTGGCAGAAAAGTCTTCCACCTTACCCGCTCCCGGCTTTTGAAGCACCAAGTCGATCTTGCCATCCTCACGAACCTGCTTTACATAGGCTTTCAGTGTCATGCCTGTATGCAGAGGTTGGAATATCTCGCTTTCATAGAGCAATCCGCTATATCGGTTCTCTATGATAGCCTTAAAGCCTAAATCCGTTTTCTGCCAGATGAGTATGTTTACTCCCTGTCCGGGTTCATAAGGGGCTTTCTCTTTCGAGAGATAACGGTCTACTTTCGCAGAGGCCACTATCCGGTAACTCTCATCATCCAGATGTGCATGGATTACGTACTGCTTTCCAACCTGCATCTTCATCTTCTGCTCACGAAAAGGAACAAACAAATCTTTCATCAGCCCCCAATTGAGAAAAGCGCCGTATTGATTTATCCACGCCACTTCCAAGCAAGCGAATTGCCCAACCTGCACAAACGGCGTCAGCGTAGTAGCAACCAGCCGCTCCTCATTGTCCAGATAGATAAACACCGTTAATTCGTCTCCCGGCTTACAGTCTTCGGGTACATAACGCGACGGAAGCAAAATTTCCCCTTCTTCACCTCCATCCAGATACATACCGAAATCGACTTCTTTCACCACCTTCAAGGTATTGAATTTCCCTAACTCTATACTCATATAATTTATATTTCGTGACGTTTGCAAAAAAAGATAATGCCAACAGGTCCAAACTTATCTTTCCATTCTGTGCAAAGATAAAGATAAGGAATAACTTTTCACTCTAAAAGATAACTTTTTTATATGAACAACTCCACAGGGAAAATGGTTATCTTTGTAGCACAACAATTCAAAAGAATGTTTGTTATTCACCTTTAAATAATATAATTATGGATTTTCTTACAAACGAAAAACTAACCATTGTAGGAGCAGCCGGCATGATTGGCTCCAACATGGCGCAGACCGCAATTATGATGCGTCTCACCCCAAACATTTGTTTATATGACCCTTATGCTCCCGGACTGGAAGGTGTGGCCGAAGAAATGCTTCACTGCGGATTCGAGGGACTGAACCTTACGTTCACTTCCGACATCAAAGAAGCGCTGACCGGCGCCCGATATGTAGTGTCTTCCGGTGGTGCCGCCCGTAAAGCAGGCATGACCCGCGAAGATTTATTGAAAGGCAATGCCGCCATTGCCGAAGAATTCGGAAAGAATGTGAAAGCCTACTGTCCGGACGTAAAACATGTAGTCGTTATATTCAACCCTGCGGACATTACCGGTCTGATCACATTATTATATTCCGGATTGAAACCTTCCCAAGTCACAACATTGGCAGCGCTTGACAGTACCCGCCTGCGCAGCGAGCTTTCCAAACATTTTGGAATACTCCCCGACAAGATAGAGAATTGTCGCACTTATGGCGGACATGGCGAACAAATGGCCGTATATGCCTCCACTGCCAAAGTGGACGGCAAACCGTTATTGGACATCATCGGAACTCCCGCCTTGACTAAAGAACAATGGACAGAGATACAAGCTAAGGTTATCAAAGGCGGCGCCAACATTATTGCCTTGCGTGGCCGCTCTTCATTCCAAAGCCCCGCCTATGTCTCTATCGAAATGATTGCTGCCGCTATGGGCGGAAAGCCTTTCCGCTGGCCGGCAGGCACATACGTACACAGCCATGGTTTTGACCATATCATGATGGCTATGGAAACTGAAATCAACAAAGAAGGCGTACATTACAAAGAATTAAAAGGTACACCCGAAGAAGAAGCCAAACTGAAAGAGAGTTATGCACATCTCTGCAAACTGCGTGATGAGGTTATCGGAATGGGCGTGCTACCTCCGATTAAAGACTGGCACAGCATCAATCCTAATATAGATTAAAAAAGCCGTATCGAAATCTATTTCAATAAGTAATACCAACATCCCCTTTGTCTTCATTCAGTAAAGTTGCAAAGGGGATTTTTCTAATAAATTTCCCAAAAAGCCTTGCAATATAAAAAATTCTCTTTATCTTTGCACCCGCAAACAAAAAAGGTGCCATAGCTCAGTTGGTAGAGCAAAGGACTGAAAATCCTTGTGTCCCCGGTTCGATTCCTGGTGGCACCACTTTTTTGAAAGGGCATCGGAATGTAGCGCAGTTGGTAGCGCACTACGTTCGGGACGTAGGGGTCGGGCGTTCGAGTCGCCTCATTCCGACAATAAAAAAACGACAAGTTGTATTATACAGCTTGTCGTTTTTTTTATTCCAACTGAGTCAATATTCATTCTCCGCATCAGTCTCCCTGCCAAAAGAACGATATTCCAATGGAGTGAAACCGGTACGCTTCTTAAATGAGGCAAAAAAATGTTCGGTGGATTTATAAGCAAGCATAAAAGAAATCTCCTTGACGGACTGAGAGGTACTAAGCAATAATTGTTTAGCTTTCCGCAATTTCAATTCTTGGAAATATTTGGCAGGAGCATAACCGGTATAGTCCCTAAACACCTTCCTGAACCAAGAATAACTAATATTTAGCCTCATAGCCAATTCTTCCGGATCAATATTATTAAAGACATTTTCATTCATAATAATCTTAGCCTGCTCTATTTTCTGATCAATATCGCCTATCTCAAAAATCTTATTCTTAGAAACAGACAGTATCATCCCCATCATATGCAAAACGATACCGGCAAGATATTGCTGGGAAGATATTTTATCGGCTTCCGCAATCTCCAAAGCCCGGGAAAAAAGAGATACCAGTTCTTCGTTCAAACCGACTTCAAGCACCTGGTTATCCTTAGACAAGAAACCATTTTTCATCAGATTGTCAATAACAGGCCCTTCGAAACCTATATAATATTCATTCCAGCCGGTCTGCCGATAAGGGTGATAAGTATGCCATTGGCCGGGGAAAAGAACTATCAAACGACCTCTGCATAGTGGTTTCTCCGGTGTATTCTCCGAAGCAAACACCCCTCGGCCTTTTGTTATATAGACAAACTGATATTCGCGTAGGACACGCCCTTTCTGTGTATTAAAAAAATAACCCGAGGGATGATCTCTTAAAGGATAGGGAGAATTCGGCTGAATGGACTGAAACCCCACAGTATTCACCCACAGGCCATACTTCCGGTCCATATCATTTACAATAAGATACTTGAATTCTACTCCTAAATCATTGTAGTCCTTAATCATAATGTGTACACTTCATAGTAGGTGCTTGACAAAAATAGAAAATATTTATGAAAGAAGAGGCATTTATGAAATCTTTAATAAAAAAAACACAATAGAAAACGAAGGTAGCCAACAAAGCGGTATGTGCAAAACAAGGGGGAGGGTAAAATATAAGCCTCCCATAAATCGTATAATTATTTATAGGAGGCTTTGCTGTAAAATTGTATACAGTTACTGCCTTAATATAACGTGAGTCCGATATAAATTAAAAAGCCTTACGGTATAATTCTTCAATTTCCTCGACAGAAGTGGAACGAGGATTACCCCCTGTACAAACATCATTGAAAGCGTCAATAGCCAATTGATGCAAGTCTTCTTCTCTCACATTGATTTCATGCAGCTTTTGAGGAATACCGATACTCAACGATAAGTTCCGGACTGCCTCCACTGCTGCACGCACACCTTCAAGCTCGGTCATGCCATCCGTATTCACTCCCATAGCTTTAGCTATATTGATATATTTCGGAGCAGCCGGAGATTCTGCATTATATTCCATTACATACGGCAAAAGTAATGCATTGGCAACACCATGCGGAGTGTCATAATGAGCTCCCAACGGATGCGCCATTGAATGAACGATGCCCAAACCGACATTACTGAATCCCATACCGGCAATATATTGTGCTTGAGACATAGCTTCGCGGGCAACCACATCATTACCATTATCGACAGCCGCTTTCAAATTGGCAGCAATCATTTCAATAGCCTTCAGTTCAAACATATCCGACATAGCCCAAGCCCCCGGAGTTATGTAGCTTTCGATAGCATGCGTCAAGGCATCCATACCTGTTGCCGCCGTCAGACCCTTCGGCATAGAATACATCAATTCAGGATCTACAATTGCCACAGCCGGAATATCATTGGGGTCTACACAAACCATCTTCTTCTTTGCATCTTCATCAATTATCACATAATTAATAGTGACCTCAGCCGCAGTTCCTGCCGTTGTGGGCAAAGCAAAAGTCGGAACAGCCTTATAGCGGGTTGCAGCCACACCTTCCAGCGATTTCACATCTGCAAAATCCGGATTATTCACTACAATGCCAATGCCCTTTGCCGTATCAATGGAAGAGCCTCCACCCAAAGCCACAATAAAATCAGCACCCGATGCCTTAAAAGCATCCACACCTTTCTGCACATTAGCAATAGTAGGATTAGCTTTTACATCGCAGAAAAGCTCATAAGGAATATGATTCTTCTCAAAAACTTCAATAATCTTATCTGCTACCTTGAATTTAATCAAGTCCTTGTCTGTCACAAAAAATGCTTTCTTGAAACCTCTGCGCATAGCTTCCACCGCGATTGTCTCGCGACAGCCTGCTCCAAAATAAGAGGTTTCGTTCAATATCATCCTATACATAATTATGCTCTACTTTTATTTAGGTAAATTAAAAGCCTTAGTCATCTTTTTCATCTGCTCCCGACTCATACCATCCGGTTCGAAGCCCATGTTCTTGGAAGCAATGTAAATCAACGCAGATTTATTCAATACATCTATCTGGTCGAAAGCAGACATTATATCTACATCCACTGCAAAAACCCCATGCTTTTCCCACATGGCTACATCATAATCACTCAAAGCCTCGATAGTAGCATCGGCCAATTTCACAGAACTCGGCAACTCGTAAGGAATCATTCCCAAGCCACGTGGACAGAAGGCTTTTGTTTCCGGAATCATGCTCCAAAGCAAATTAGTAGCCACATCTTTTTCCATGAACTTCTTACTGTGGGTCATAGCAATAAGCTCAATAGGATGCGTATGCAAAGACGCTCTATAAGGAGAACCCTTTCCAATCAGATAATTATGAACCGCAAGATGGGAAGGCAACTCCGATGTCGGCATCACCGGTTTATCGGCAATAATCACATAACTGGAACAATCGTCCAGAATACGAATTACCGAGCCATTCTCCATGGGCCAGCGCGCTAAATCGCGCATGCGCATCTGAGTCCCTTTACAATAGAAATAACATCCCTTCAGAAAAGGAAGTTTTTTCCCTATTTGCTTCACCTCACTGATAGCCGGAAGGCTTCTGATTTCATCATCTATATATTCCGTAATATTCAGAGTTATATTACCTCCATTACGTTCCGCCCACCCTTTTTGCCAAAGGTAACCAGCCACTTCTGCCACCTGATTGACTTCACGAGCCAAGGCAGGACGATTTTCAAGAATTGATTTCATGTCTTTTATTTTTAATGATTATATTTTATATCATTTTATGCTTGCGCCATTGCCACTACAATAATGGAAGTGACAAGAATCACCAATCCCAGCAACAACACACCAATGGTACGAGATCCACACCCTTTCCACTCTTTCAGCAAGATTCCCCAAACATTGCTGAATGTCACATTCAACGACATCAGTATGCTCCAGGAAAAAGCAAGCAATATCGGACTGCCGCCCAAAAAGCTCTTGCCCATTTCCAGTCCAAAGAATTGTGAATACCACAGAACACCGGCAAGGGCACAGAACAAAAGGTTATTTATAAATGTATTCCCCTTAACCGACAAATATTCCTTACCGGTCTTGTTTTTTACATTCTGCTGAATACAATAAACCGCATTGGTAAAGAAGCCTCCCAGGGTTACCAGGAAGATAACAGGAAGCCCGGCATACAACGGAGCAACACCGCCCGCCAATGCCGCATCTTTAATAGGTGTTCCGGCATCCAGCCCAAGAGCAAAGCATGCACTCATCACCCCCGCCAGCAAAGCGACCAGCAATCCCTTTGTCAATGCGAAGTCCTTTACTGCCGCCTTTTTTTCCTCTTCACTCATATTCTTGGAGCGCAAACTGCCGGCATAACCAATAACCGCAATTCCCGCCAAAGTAATACAGACACCAATAAGGAGCATCAACCCGTCGCCATGCAACAAATCCTTTCCGGCAAACAAAGCAGGAAACAGAGTTCCAAAACCGGCACAAGTGCCCAAAGCGATACTTTGCCCCAAAGCGACACCCAGATAGCGCATACTCAATCCGAACGTCAGGCCGCCTACTCCCCAAAGGACGCCATAGACAATGGCCGGCAATGCGCCACCGGTTCCCCAGAGTTCAATCAGATTGCTGCCAGCCGGAATGGCAAGCAAGGCTCCCAACAACGGAAAAACAAGCCAGGCAAAAACACCCTGTATCAACCAGAAGCTTTCCCAAGACCAACCTTTAACTTTATTGATAGGCACATATGAACTGCTTTGTCCAAAACTGCCAATAGCGATGATCAACAATCCTATTAGTGTATTCATAATAATCAACGATTAATATTCGACAAGTAATAAGAGTAGCGGGCAAAGGTCTACTTTCCCCGCCAAGCACTCTCACTAACTCTACTTGGTTCAGTTACGTTTTGATGTAACTTCAACTTCATATTTCTCTATCTCAGGTATAAACTCTTCGCCTACCGGAACATTATTCTTCAAGCAGAACATATCCCAAACAGCATTCCAAGGCAAGGCCTTTGCCTCTTCCAACAAAGCCAGGCGCTGGAAGCCCTGACCGGCGGCTTCATACTCACGAAGTTTGGCCAATGGCTCCAACAACGCACGCAACATACACTTTTGCGCAGCACGAGTACCGATGACATAAGCGCCAATACGATTAATGGAAGCATCGAAATAGTCGAGACCAATATGTACGCGATCCAAAGCATTGCAACGAACAATCTCTTGGAAGAGTTCCAATGTAGGATCATCCATAATAGTCACATGGTCGGAATCCCAACGTATCGGCCGGCTGACATGAAGCATCAATTCCGGAACGAACAACAACATAGACGATACCTTGTCTGCGGCACTTTCCGTCGGGTGAAAATGTCCCGTATCGATAGTGATGAGTTTCTGATGTTGCACGCTATATCCCACACAGAACTCATTAGAACCTACCGTATAGCTTTCCAAGCCGATGCCGAACACTTTAGACTCCAGACAATCCTTCATGTTTTTATACTCCGTAGCAAAAATCCGGTCGAGAGAGTCCTTAAACAGTTCACGATATTTCATACGATTAACCGTAACATCTTTGCTGCCATCGTGCACCCAAAGGTTCATGATACAGGGATCCCCTTGCCTACGTCCCATTTCCTCTGCAATGGCACGACAACGCTTGGTATGCTCGATCCAGAAATCACGAATGCCCTTATCGGGGTTAGACAAAGACAGGTTACCACTTTTCGGATGCGAGAAAGATGTTGAGTTGAAATCCAGCTTCATACCATTTTCAGCAGCCCATTGCATCCAACTCTCAAAATGTTTCACTTCTACCTGGTCGCGGTCGACAAACGCACCGCCAAAGTCACCATAAATCTCGTGCAGATTCAAGCGATGCTTACCCGGGATATAAGAAGCGGCTTTCAAGATGTCATTACGCAGTTCTTCCATGTTACGGGCCTTACCCGGATAATTTCCTGTCGTTTGGATACCACCGGTCAATGAGCCACCCGACTCAAACCCGATAACATCATCGGCCTGCCAACAATGCATGGATATCGCCACCTTCTGGAGTTGCTCCATCACTTTTTCTACATCCACACCCAAAGCCGCATAGCGTTCTTTGGCTACCTCATAGGCTTTTGTTATCAATTCTTCTTTCATGATACTGATTTTTTTAATTATAATTTAATTGTTGGTTATCATTGTCATCTGCTTAAAGTGCAAGTACGCAGCATCCCACATTTCCGTATCTTCCGGATAGAAAGTTTTTAAAGGGATGGAGCCGTTGATGAGCCGGCGCATGGAGGAAATGTCTTTTGCCGTTCCGGCTGTTAATGCCTGAATCATGACGTTGCCGATTGCGGTCGCCTCAGAAGGACCTGCAACAACAGGAATACCAATTGCATTAGCGGTCCATTGATTCAACAAATCATTACGGCTTCCGCCGCCAATCACATGAAGGGTTTCTACCTGACAAGGAGAAAGGGTACGAAGATTGTCCAATACTTGACGGTAGCGCAAAGCAAGGCTTTCGAATATGCAGCGTACTACCTGCCCTCTCGTTTGCGGAACAGGCTGGCGATGATCCGAGCAGTAGTTCTTTATGGCCTGTTCCATATCGGCCGGATTGGCAAACAGAGCATCATCCGGATTGATCAAACTACGAAAAGGCTCACTTGCATTTGCTTCGGATATGAGCTCCGGATAAGAAGTTTCCCCCCATGCAGTGCGGCAACGTTCCAACAGCCACATTCCGCAGATGTTCTTCAATAGACGAATCGTTCCTTCCACACCGCCTTCATTGGTGAAGTTCAGAGCCTCTGTTTCCTCTGTAATAACCGGAGCATCCGTCTCCACTCCTATCAGCGACCAGGTGCCGCTACTTAAATAAGCAAAATTACGATTTACGGCAGGGACTGAAGCAACTGCCGAGGCTGTGTCATGCCCTGCCACAGCTATTACGGGTATAGCGCCAAGCCCGGTCATGGTCTGTACTTCTTTTGTCAAGACACCGACTTTGTCTCCCGGATAGACGAAGCGGCCGAAATTGGATCTTGTAAGACCTATTTCATACAGTAAAGCATCTTCAAACTTACGGGTTTTCGCATTGATCAACTGTGCAGTACTTGCAATGGTATACTCTGTC
>ULUQ01030000.1_pt1 | contig 12869 bp, 9 predicted proteins | sample 1958661 | NCBI WGS metagenome assembly ULUQ01 (sample SAMEA4835765, study PRJEB28245) | human gut metagenome | biome: gut microbiome; material: fecal sample | place: Denmark | collected 2008 | reverse complement strand
TCGGCAGCGGATGGGCTTTCTGATCTCAGCGGCGCGGAGAGCATCTCCGTCAGCCTGCTCGTGCCGGTCTCCGGCGCTGAGGTCACGAACACGCAGGACCCCAACAGCAGCAAAACCATCTACTTCATCACCGCATGGCGCACGCCGCTCGACACATGGCGCGGCGCATTCGACAAAACCGGGGGCACCCCGAACACACACAGCGCAAATGATCGCACACAGCGCGAGGCGGACGCACTGCAAGGTGTGCTCGCCAAGGCGGAGTCCGCGCGCACGCTCTTTACGCTCGACGCCGCGAACTGCGCGGCAGTCTGCTATTCTCAGAACAACGGGCAGGACGATGTGCTGCTCTGCGGCAGCATGAACGGCGGTGTCATTTCGCTGCCGAGGCTGGCGTTGGGCTATTACGTCTTGCTATCGTTAGCACTCCTTATTACGCTGGGTATTGCATTTTTCGTCTGCCGCAGGAAGAAAACGGGCAAAGCGCTCGGCTATCTCGCGCTGATTCCCGCGAGCTATCTTGCCGGTCATCTACTCGTCAAGGGTTTCACGACGACGAGCTACCAGATGCAGCGCGACTTCTCGCTCATTATCCTCGCCGCCGCGCTGATCTACGCCGCGGTCATGCTGGCGATCAACCTCTGGCGGCAGAAGCGGGAGAAGGTGTAAAAGAGGAAGAGACGCATTCGCGTCTCTTCCTCTTTTGCAATCAAATTCGAATGCTCAAGGCCCTTTGAGCAAAGCCGTGATAGTCCGCAAATGCGCTTTTCAGGCCGTCGATTCCCTGCGTTTCCCATCGGTCTGCCAGATACAGCATACCGCACATACAGGCAAACTTTTCATAGTACGATCCGCAGACCGCCTCTTCAAGAAACTGCTTTTGCCTGTCTGGATCCGTCTCCATAAGCGCGAGGCGCAGTTTGGCACGGCTTGCTGCTGCGGCCTCGGTAAGCTGCGGTGTATGCCAGTCCACACAGTCGATTTCTGTCGCCTGATAGGAGAGAAGATGGGCGAATCCCTCATGAAATGTGTAAGCATCCAATCTTGTCAAATAGTCTGTACTTTCCAATGCGGCATCTGCCGCCGGATAGCGGTGTCCAATCAAGAGATGCGTAATCTCATGCGTCAGCAGATTCCGAATGATGCTGTCGAGCTGGTCGAGCTCCGCATAATTGCACCAACGGATGAGGTCAAAGATGAGATGTGCCTGCCCGTCGGGCGAGTGTGCCGCAACGGCGTCGTAAGGCTCGGGATAACCGACGATCAAATCAAGTGTCGGCTGTACCGCCTCCCAATCGGGGAAAAGCGCGTCCCAAATCGGGCGGTTGACGGGGACAAAGTGCGCAGCCGCTTCACAGATGCGGCGTTCGAGCTTGCGCACAGTCTCTCGGAGAGCAAGATCCTCAGGCGGCGGAGTAAATGCATTCCTGCCAAGATCTGACGAAACCGAGGTGTGTTCAAAGAGCCATGAAGCACGAAAAGCGTCGACGCAGCTGCTCTCGATATATGCCTGTGCGATTGAACTGTCAATCAGCATTTTCAGTCCCTCTCTTTACGAAAAACCTCTTTTGCCGTAACAGACAAAAGAGGTTTTTCCTTGGCGCAGCGGGAGGGATTCGAACCCTCGTGAGGTTTCCCTCAAACTGATTTCGAGTGTTGTCTATCATTGGCAGATTTACGTCTGGGGTAGGTCGTTTCAGGCCGCTTCGTCAAGAGGCGAAAAACCAGGCGCCGCAAGGGGTTGCGGACGTTCCGACCCGTTTCGGCCAGAGCTGATTTGAACCAGCCCGGAGTTCAAATAAAACCGCATTCTTGCGTAAAAAGTCGCCGTTCTTGCGCGTTTGCAAGAAGTCAGGCAAGAAAACAGAGACCCCGACAGCGCCGATGAAGCGCCCTTTCGGACCAAAAAATGGAAAGGAGCTTCGCCATGACATACGATGCAAAGGAACTCGCCCAATACCCAGAGATTATGAACAAGGAGCAGCTGCGCAAGGTCTGCCATATCAGCAAGCGGACGGCGCACTATCTGCTGCAGTTCAATCTAATCCCCCATGTCTGCACCGGGAAGAAAACCCGCTGCTACGCCATCAAGAAACGCGATGTCATCGACTTTATGATCAACCGGGAGGTCAACCCCAGCCGGTACATCGTACCAACCGGCTGGTACAAATACGGAAACGAGGACGTGAAGCCCTACAAGATCCGCATTCAGCCCCCTTTCCCTGGCGATCCGCAGAAGACTCGGCGTTACTATGAAAGCAAGCTCGCCTCCTACCCGGACGTGATCGACGTGGCCGCCGTCGTGGATTTCCCCGGCTACAACCGCCACACGGTCTGCGAGTGGATTCGCTTCGGAAAGCTCCGCGCCCTGGCGCTGCAGCACAAGTACATGATCCCGAAGTGCTATCTGATCGACTGGCTCTCCACGGACGAGCACAACGCGACCCTCCGCAAGTCCCGCCGCCACATTGACCGGCTCTGGGAACTGCAGAAATGGAGTGACGGACAATGAGGGGAAGTATCATCGAGGAGCTGTACTACGGCAACATCGATCCGCAGGATCGCGGCTATCGCCCTAAACTCCCTGCGAAAAAGGCGTCCGACTCTCTGAACGATCTGGAGGAAAAGCTCACCGAGCAGCTCGCCGGCGAAAACAAGGCGCTGTTCCTCCGCTTCTGCAACGCCTACGCCGAGTTCATGGGCGAATCCGAGCTAGACACCTTCATCACCGGCTTCCGCTTCGGCGCACGGTTTATGCTGGATACCTTTTTGAGCGACGACGCGCCGTTCGAGAGCTTTCTGGAAGGGTAGCATCAGCGGTAGAATTTGAAAAGTGCATTTTTCAGCACCGTTTTTCTGCTGAAAAGTGCGATTCACTGCTTCTGCGACTGAAAATTCGCCGAATATTCACCGAAAATTCGCTTTATTCGCTCTTCAAGGGTGAATAAAGCGAATTTTTCGAATCAAGTGGGCTGGAAACCCATTCTATCAAAATCATATGCTCCTTTTTACGCGAGCAATCTTAACAGAAATGCTTTACAAGAATACTTTGTAGCCGTTGACTGTCCGATGGTGCTATTGCTTCCCCGTCCAATGTAGTTGCTATGGCTACTCGAACACGCTCTTTAACCTTGGCATTTTTCGCTATCTGTTCCAACGTATGCGGATAAAGGTTTAATAGCCATGAAACGTCAAACCGGCTAAAGTCAAATTTCGCATATTCGCAATAGAAGTCAAACGCCTCACTATTGCCGAGGAACTCCTGGAAGTCCTTTGCTTTGAGAACATTGAGAAGACACCAATAACCGACCTGATCTAATTCTTCATATGGTTGTTTAGTTGGATATACGACTACGCCATTGTTATTTTTATTTTTAGTCGCATCTATTCTTTGCTTAAGGTATACCTTCAGTTGCGTTTTAGCTGCTTTACTAATACGCGCATCACATTGCACAAGCATTTTAAACAAATCAAAGCTAAAATTCATTTGTATTAGTTTGTTAGCCCATGTGATAAGTTTTTTCTGTTGATTCTTTGAAACATATCCGCAGTAGTGCTGAGTTATCTGATAATACATCTGGGACAGATTATTATTTATAATCTGCGAGATTCTCATAGACAGTCTTCGCGAATAGTATTTCTCCTCTGGTGCAGAAATGTAATGGACAAGATTGCAATAATTGATACCCGTGCTTGCTGAGAACAACTCAAACCTCTCGCCCTTTTTTAAGGCAGCAATATGTTTATCCAAATACGAAATCAGAGTATTCTCTACGATTTTGCTCGTTGTTTTGCTGTACATTTTCCTGTGCACCAGTTGGCGATCAAGGAATAGGACCTTATCATTTATCAGTATTTCCCGAAACTCTTGTGTAAGGATGAAGCCGCATATCTTATCAACCAAACCCTGTGAAATGCTAACATATCTGAGTAATGCGAGACAATTCTTGATTTGCGTTTGTAATCCAATAACATCAATGTTATTTTTTGAAGATTTGACCGCATAACTGTAGTAATCCAGCAAGTTGTTTACAGCGTTCTCTATCGAAGCCATATTCTGAAACTCGATTGTTTCAATATGGTATTTGCTTAATAGTGCGATTATTTCTTTGGCGTCAAAATACTCTATGAAACAGTGGAAATCAATTTCATCAAAATAAACATCATTTCCATCAATAAAAGGAAATGGCTGCTCATGTAATACTTTCTTTCCCTGTGTGGAGTATTTGTATACTAACAGGGACATCAGATTCTTCACTGCACTTCTATACTCGGAGAACACATCCGCTATGATTCCATTTCCGAGCAAGAAATGCAAATAATCGTTTACTCTGCAAATCGCCTTACCGCTGCTTGTCATGCCAAATTCTGTTGATCCAGACTCAATCGCTTTTTGAAGCTTTTGTCCGTCAGTAAAAGCCTCATACGAATATTTATATAGCATATTCGCACTATGAATATCTCTGAGGTTGTCATATATATTTCGGAATTCTACCGGAAGGCGTCTAAACAAGTTTTCAGCCTCTGAGTCATTTGGAGACAATGCTTCGACAGCATCAAGATCATAGCAGCGATACCATGTATTTACATTCTTGATTACTTTCCGTAGGCTGATGCAGTTGGACTCCGCAAAATAGTACAGCAGATAGTCCGAATCCTTAAAAGCTTGCTTTGCGATCTCAGAAAAGTGAAAGAACGCTTCGTCATAACGCCTTAGCCGAGATAGATAAAATGCTTTTTTATAGTTTATATCCAGTGATTTATATGTCTTTTCTGAAAATGCGTGCATAGCAGAATAATCGAACAGAATACAATTCTTATCTGCAAACGGCACCTCGCCAGCAACAAAACGCCTGTATTTGTGACCATCTTCTACCTCAAGTATTCTCGCTTTTCTGAAGACATTGAGAATGCAATGGTATTTTCCCAATACATCTTTTGTAAGGTTATTCTGTTGAGAATCTGGCATTAGATTAATGGCAAAGAATCTCTTTAACAAAAGATCGTCCCTTTGAGATAAGCCAATAACTCCGTCGTCGCGTATTCTGATATATGGATACAGTCGTTTTGAAACGTCCTCGATTCGAAGGGCATTCAAACGGTCTAACGGTTGAAGCAAATTATACAGGATCTCAAATGCTTCGTCCTCTGATTTCCCCTCCAATGACAACTTAGATTGATTCTTTAGTGCAGCAAAGATCGCATTGTAGCGATCTAAATAATCGTCGGTTGAAGTAATGAGTTTATTCCATTCGACAACTGTGAGCCCCTTCGACTGCTGATAAATAAGCTCAGTATCTGTAAGGGCTGAGCTGCCAACATAAAGGAAGATAGGCTCTCGGAAGCTACCCTTAAGTAGCGTTTTCGTCCAGTTAAGAATCAGTTTAATATTATAATCATTCAGGCTGTATCCTATAAAAACAACGGTGTTGGTGGAAAAAATGGATTTCACCAAAGTTTCAATTAATTTAAAGTTCTCACTATAGTTGAGGTAATCCTCTTCTTTGAGCACAAAATTATTGTGCTTGAAATCTCCGTGTAGTTTTAGTATAAATCTATCTCCAAAGATAGTCGGAACATCTTCATCTTGTGAAACAACCTTAAAGCTTTGGCAATACTGGACTGCTGCGTCTTCCAATAGCGTGTCATAGTTGGTGGTAATAAAGGATACTGGATTTAGGTTTAGCATTTCCCGATGGATGGTATTGGGCAGCAAGGAAGCAGAGTACAGCTGTTCTTTGACAAACCTATAGTATTCTTCCTTGTTTTCCCCTAAAGAATAATAAAACATCTGCGGAATTTGAAGATTCTCATCGGAAGAGTACTCATCTTTTCGAGTTCGTCCCAGTTTATCGCTTATTGCGTGGATCAGGGCTTTCCAGGTTGGTGCTCCGGAGAGTGCCGATACGCCTGCACCGACGAAAAAAGTAAGCGCATTGTTTTGTGAAGCATTCAGTATTCTCTGTAGTTCTTTCTCATACATATACTAACCCTCATGCCGCAGCAAGTAATCATCTTGTTAGAATACAGTTGCTTATCCTTCCAGTCGGTGCCGGATATCGTTCAGCCATTCGCCCTTGTATTTGAAATAGCGGGGGCCGGCGACGGAGTATTTGCTGCCAGTGAGAAGCTGGGCTAAAGAAGAAAGCGAATAGCTCTGCCCCTGATAGCTAACTGTCTTATCATCTACGACGGTGCACTTGATTTCTGGGTTATTGCAGTATTCGATCTCTTCGCCGGGCTGGATATTACACATAGAAAAGCGGAAGGGCGACTGGCGCTCTTTGTGCTCGGCGTCGATCTCCTGGGCGGTTTCCTCTGCCTGCTTCTGGGCCTCGTCCATATCGATCCGTTTCAGCTTGTCCGCACAGCCGTGAATCTCTGCGATGGCCTCCAGGATGGAATAGGCGTCCTCCGGCGACATGGCGTAGAACTCACGCACGCGCTGCTTTCCGTTGAAGTTCTCGATGGAGCGCAGGTTTGGATTCAGCTTATCGATAATGCTATGGATTTTCAGATCAGAGAGCCGGGAATTGACCTCATATGTCGCATAGACGCGGAAGGCGAAGGGAATACACTCGCTCCGGTTCAGCTGCTGCAGCCGCTTGTCAATATCATCCGCATACCCGATCTTCACATATTCAGGGAAGGACGGGTTGGTCAGTATGTAAATCACGCCTGTTTTATCCATCTTGGACACCTCGCTCTCACATAGTTAGTCGATTATTATATGAGAATACTCACAACTTATAATAATCAATTAGGCGGCGCTTTATCTCATTCTGAAGCGTTTGGTAATCTCCATTAAAGCGGATTTGCTCAAACATTCTGATATTGGACGGGATGTGTTTTTCAGCCTCTTCTGATGTTCCGTTATGTACAAGAATTAAATCTTTTTTTAACCCCATTGCGTAACCAATCTCGTGCGGGACATTCAACTTGCCACTACTAAGATCGGCTATGACTAACCCTGCGCTCTCAATGTCTCGAAAAATCCGATCTGAAATCTGCCCAGTCGTACCTTCATGATGCTCATCTACCCTTATGAGCATAATACCTGTCTTTTTTTCGTTGTTTATTTCATTAATTGCACGACGAATTGCATTTTCGGTCTCATTGTATTCTGCCGAAAAACACCTTGACATGAAAATTGTCTGTTCTGTCGAGCGAACATACCGATTGAAGATGGCTTCAATACATTCTGCGTTGCTTGCAGCATTTTGTTCAGTGTCTATCTGCGCATCAGTAATCTGGTATTTTTCTGACCATGTTAAGAGCCTATCCTTGTATTGAACAGCGTCAGCAGAAGGAGAGGATATTTCGATATTGTAATACAAAGCCACCAGCAGGAACAACAGTCCAGACGATATTAGAAGTGTTCCGTTCTCTCCTGGCTTTGCATCATTGAGAGCATTGCTCAATGCAATTCCAAAAGCCTCTTCATGCTCTGCTGTCTGGATATTGCCGAATCGCTTTTGGATGCTTTCTATTATGTCTATAAGCGCAGTTATTAGATCTGATCGAATCCAAGGAATAGCTTTTAGCTTTCGTATTGCCAGAGGCTTGTTTTTCAACACCTTCCTAGCGAGCAAGTATTCATGCCCAAAGCTATCATCTAGTTCTTTATCAGAAAAAGAGAGCTCATCTTTGCTGTCTACAATAATACCTTCCAGCAATCGTTCCGAACGGATGGGTACAGCTTTTGAATTAATATTGTGAAAGATGATCTTTTCATCTTTCATACTTACATTATCTGGGAAGACGATAATGCAGAAGGGAATTAGATAATTGCTGCGCATCTGCCCTTCGGCGATGAGTTTTTCGATGGCTAAAAGTCTATGATTACCATCAACTCTACGGAAAGGCTTATCCTCAATGCGATCGTATTTTTTGTCAGGGATGGAAAGGGTGTACAAGAAGCCATTACCTGCCGCCTTTTCCTTTTTGAATGCTATACCATCAACATTCGATGTAAAACCTTTTCCGGATCGAATATCAGCTAAAGCATCCACCTCAGAAGATGCTCCTTGTGCGTAATAGTTGTACTTTGCCGTGTATGCGAGGACAACTTCTGGACTAAAACTATTAGATCCGGATGTAATAAACGAGCTAATCTCGGCAACGTGTTCATCCTCTGCTGGACGCTGGTATCCCGGGTGTGGATACGACAGTTCAACGATTTCATTGTACTTGGCGTATCCTCGAATTGTACAAGTCCCGCCCAAAGACTCACTGAAGATTCCGGAAAGTTGAATCATTCTCTATCCCTCGCAATTCTCTTTCTTACAAACCCGCTTCATCAAGCTTGTACATCAGCATACTGGCAAACATCAGCCTTCTCAGGGCTTCTTCTGCTGTCAATACTTCATCATTTGAATGCGCTTTCGGATTGCGCAAAGCAGACATGGCACCAGCTGTCATAAAATGAAATCCTTGCTGATAGTTATTCCCGCTTTCTGTGCCGGTATCGCAAACAGGGCAGAGAAGCGGATTGCTGCCAAACAGCTTATGCATTAGATCTGTTCCGTCTGGAACCGTTGCAGCACTGGGGACGAGCTTTTTGTAAATTGCCTTGGCTCTGCTGTTTAATTCAATGAAGGCATCCTCTGCCGCGTTTGCGAAATGACCGTCCTCAAACAGTTTCTTTGAAGATTTCTGTATTAGTGGATGTATGTAGGACCAAATCTCAGCAGTTGTTTGCTTCTCTGCAGATGGTGCCTGGCCTTTGGCCGCAAGATAATCCAGTCCGAAGAGGATTTCCCCGATAGCGTATGGATTAATAAACGCTTGTCCGAATTGGTTAACAGCGAACAGGATATCCTTTGCTGCGAGCAGCTGTCGGGCAATCTGAGGATCATCTGCCTTGCACTCATTCGCGATTGTGATGATGCTCTCACGAATACCGGCAACATCAACAGCCGAAAACTGCATACTCAGTACGTTGGGAGTACCTGCAATCTGTCGGAGTCGTCCCGAGAGCTGGTTTATCTGCATGTTTTTGAATAACGAATTCATTATCTATTCTCCCAACAACTCTTTCTCAAACTGCGCTTTGGCATCTGCCCATTCCTTGATAGCCTGTCTGCGAAGAACATTAGCCTGACTACGACGCTGCATCAATTCAGCTGCGATCTGATCCTGTATTTCTTTCGGGGGGAGCGGGATCTTTACCCTTTTCAGCGTATCCGTATTGACACCAGCTTGATTGTTGAAATTCGTGCAAAGCAGCTTCCAGTAGCCAATGCTGAGCAGTACATTAAAGAATGCTGCAACGTAATACGGATTTACACCCTCTTTTACGGTTATTCTTGTCATGTGATTAGATGCTGCGCAAAGAACATCTGAATCAAATACGGTCGTTTTGCCAACAAGATCCGGAGAATTAGTATTGTTGAAGATAACCTCGTTTTTTTTGCAATAATCTTCGGATTTTAGTCGGCTCTTAGGCACATACTTCTTTGTTTCAAACGACAGCTCGCCTTCAGGTGTTATGCTGAATGGGCGAAGATGAGGAACTCGCTGATCCTCCGGCAAATTGTCGGCCTGATCCTGTTTGCCTGCTGCAAAGCCGGAAACGATTTTTTCACTTATGTCATCTACGCTAACTGTACGATATGGCAAAGCTTCAATCTGTGATCTGAAATGAGAAAACTTCGGTGAATAGTAGTCAGCGTCAATACGTCCTTCTATGTTCGCTACGGTTGTTGCATAGGTGATTTTCTGCGTTGCAGAAAAGTCGAACGTCAGCCCCAACCTATCAATGAGATACATCGGGGTTTTGTGGAGTAATTCATATGCCCGTTGAAGCTTGCCATTCAGAAGATTTAGTTTATCCTCCAACTCCGCAACCAACCTGACTTGTACCGGGTAATCAGGTAATACAGCAGGGAAATTTTCAATAAAAGACGCTGACACTCTCTGCTGCCCGGCAGATCCGCTAAATGTAGCCTGTGCTGCTTTCAAGACATCGTCACTTGACAGAATTGCCCAGATAAACGGCATATATACATTCTCGTTGCGTTTACGAATAACATGAAACTCGGTTGATCCGAAACCGATCTCTGTGGGCATTTTGTCAACAATGCAGGATTTCCCATTCTGCATGCAAGGAGTAATTTTGGCCCAAATCAAATCGCCCCGTTGGAATACAGTAAATCCTTTCTTTACGGTCTCATACGCAACCATGTCATAGGAAACAACATTCGTCTTTTCCTGAACATTTGCCATCGGTACGAAACTCACTTCTGAACTATCTGACAATAATGAACAATCTGTTTTGGGGTTAACAGCAACATGGTTGTTCAATATTCCATTTGCATATGGACTGTGCTGATACTTTTCGACAAGCGAGAGATAAGTCGGATACAGCGGATTACAATATATTTCTTTACTTTCTATATACCCCCGTTTGACAGCGAAGACGCAAAGGTCATTCGCATCGGGGGTCATGCGAAAAAAGGTGTTGCGTCCTTTTGAAATTCTTCGTACTTCTGAATGATCTCATCGAGCTGAGAATCGGTTTTGCGTCCGGTGGCATCATAGCCGATCAGCGCCGGCGCTGCCATGAAGATGGCTTCGTTCTCGTCCGGTTTTTCATCGGCTTTACGCTTGCGGACAAAGATAATGGACGTCTTTACACCGGCACCAAAATGGGCAAAGGCGCACTGAGGCAAGCTCACAACTGCAAGCAGTTGGAACTTCTCCAAGATGAAATCGCGTACATACTGCGCGGAGCTGTTTGTCAGAACGCCGTCGGGAAGTACGATTGCCGCCTTGCCGGTTCCGGGCTTCAGAAACTCCCAGATGCGTTCAATAAACAGTATTTCGGAGCTCTGTCTGGGACGATCTTTATATTTTCCTTTAGCGTCCTTTGTTTTACCTAATTCATAATTAGCCAAATAGGGTTTTTCCGCCTTCGTGATTGTGGAACCAAACGGCGGATTGGTCAGAATCAGATCGAACTTTCCAGCTTCAAATCCGCGGTTATGGTCGTGCATCTTGTCAATGCTGTCCAGCGCGTCAAAGCTGATGACGTTGGTGTGCCCGTCATCGTGAACAATCATGTTCATCTTAGCGACACGGGCAATTTCGTCATTGATCTCGATGCCGTACAGATGTTTGGAGGCAAAGTCGTGCCAGTAGTTAAAGTAATCAACTGTGTCCTTATCATAATACTCACTGGCCTGCGAACGCATATAGTCCAGAGCGTGCAGCAGAAATCCGCCGGAGCCACAGGCAGGGTCAAGCACATCCCAATCATGTTCCGGCTTCATCATTTTTACCGCAAATTCGATAATGGGGCGAGGGGTAAAATACTGACCAAAGTCGCCCTTGAAAAAGCCGTCCATAAACTGCTCGAAGGCGACACCCTTCACATCGAGGTCGGTTTTATTCAGGTTTATAGACTCAAGGTGAGATACGACTGTACGGAGGACGCGGTCATCGACCTTGATTGAATCCGTGAATACTTCCGGGTCTTTGACTTTCTGCTCATTGTAAAGCGCGTTGATACGTTCCGCCAGCTTGGAAGAAGGCTCGTGCGTTTTGATCTGGAACTGATACGGTTCTCCTTTTTTCCGGGGCTTTTGCTCATCACTAATTTTGACAAATATCAGTTTGCAAAGCTCACCGAAGGCCGTCGGTGGTGACAGCCTGCCGCCGCCCCAAAGCGTATTGTGGCATTTCTTGATAGCAGTAATCAAATCTTCTCTGGCAACCGGCTGGATATCAGGGGCCTTCTTTTTCTTGCCGTCTACATCTGTATATTCTCCACCTCTGTAAAAGCGGAATGCTTGCGGTTTTCCATAGGCTTTTGGAAGATCGGCAATGATATTATTCTCTCGTTCGAGAATGCCGGTACTATCGTCCGAGAAATCCAACACCCGACGAGTAGCGCCAGCAATAATAACCACATAGCTTGCACGAAGCTTTACCCACGTTGCGTTGCCTACACCCTGCTCAATTGCCTGCAAGAACTCCGCATCTGTAACGCCATCTCGTTTGCACTCTACAACCGCATACGGTTTTTTGCATTCATCATCAGAGAAAATGACAATATCCGCACGGTCCGTCGGTACACGATCCGGGATCGTCACCTCAACCTTAATGCGATGTGCTGGGTAGTCGTATTCGTAGATCAGTTCCGCCCAGAATTCAGCCCGAACTTTTTCCTCGGGATCGTTATAGTTTTCTGTGTGATTATCAGACGTGACATAGATGATCTTCTGCTTATTTTCCGGGCCGGTAATAATGGCATATCCATCTTTAATTGCCCTATCAAGGTAAGTCATATTTGCTTCCTCCAAAATTCTCTGTATGTTGGTAGCGTATTAATTCATTTCTTGTTGCGTTGGCACATTTTCCAAAAACATCACATCATAAATCGGCAGATACGTGATCTTGCCGTTCGTCGTGATCTCGCGGGCGTTGGACAGAACATAGGCCTTTTTCACATGATAATCGTCGTTCTTTACGAAGGTATTCAGGGCGCTGTGGACGGTGTAGTCCTTACCGGACTTGACCTCGATGGGAACGGCGGATAGGCTGTCGTAATCGTCGATCAGATAATCCACCTCGCCCTTGCTGCGGTTATCGTAATAGAACAGCTTGAAGCCGTGCGCGACCAGCTCCTGGGCCACCACGCTTTCATACACGGAGCCGAGATTGATCCCCGTCTCATCGTCCAGGATCGCACGGATATTGCTGCCATACAAAACGTCCGTCAAAAGCCCTACGTCGTTCAAATAGAGCTTGAGCAGGTTTTTGCCGATGGACTGCGTAAGGGGAAAGACGGGGGTGGTAATCGCGTTGACGTCCAAGGCGATCCCAGCGGAGATCAGATATTCAAACTCATCCTGATAGTCGGAAAA
>ULUQ01001396.1_pt1 | contig 12935 bp, 12 predicted proteins | sample 1958661 | NCBI WGS metagenome assembly ULUQ01 (sample SAMEA4835765, study PRJEB28245) | human gut metagenome | biome: gut microbiome; material: fecal sample | place: Denmark | collected 2008 | reverse complement strand
AACCTTTCGCAACGTTCCGCTACTATTGTCTCATGTGTGTCCAGCCGCCCTCAGCTTTGACGGTTACGAGTTTTTCGGGCATTTGCTTTAACCGACCCACCCATGTATTCCGCCAAGCCTTTGCTTTTTCTGATTCAGGCCATTTTACTAACATTTCTTCCAGTATTTGAATCTGTCGCTGCGCTAAAATGAAGGCGTTGCGCGAGCGATGATAATCGTAGTTTTGCAATTCTGGCTCTGTGGCATCCTCAAATGTGTTCCAATCCAAAATATCCTTGAAAATGTGATTCTCTGCATTTTCACCGTATAGCGCATCTACGCAGTTCGAATAGAGTGCTATTGACCTAGGAATATCCGAGGCGGTTTGGCAGTCTTGAATTTCTCGTTTTAAGATTCGCTCTGCCCTTGCCAGCAATTGCTTCTGCGGATGAGAGTTTTCCATTCTTTCAGCAAGTGCCATAAGAAGAGTTGCTCGTGATACGGCGTTGCTATCATGCAGCCAATCTAACGCGGTATTTATTACCTCACCGCTGCACGCAGGAAGATCGGATGCTAATTTGGACAGCAGTACCTCTTGAATTGCTTGCCACTGCGCCTCTGATTCTAACCGCCGTGTCCTAACGTGAAATACAACGTTAGATAGCACGATAGCTTCCTGTAAAGCTCTCACATCCGGTTCGAAGCGATTCCAAATCTCTCTGGCAACTTCAAACTGTGACCTTTCGTCGCGAATAGCATTAAAAAGCCATTCTGCACTCAATAAGCGGACATATAGCAGTTCCGAGCAAGCTGCTGCACAATATAGTTCTCTATCGAGTGGCGAGATTGCCATTTGAAAGGCCAGTGTATCAAACATCATTGGAGAACGCAGCTGACTTAGCAGCGTCAGGAATCCTGTAATATCTAATTTGAGCGCCATATGGTATCCGCAGGTTAACCATGTGAGTCCGCGTAAATGGATATGTCCTGCCTGGTCAATCAGCAAGTGGTACCCCTGTGGGCTTGGCCGGGCTTTTCCGTTTAGTAGTGCCCACAGTGTATATTCTGGAGAAGATGCTCCACACTTCAGATAATCACACTGCTGCTCAGCAGCCTTTGCCAAATTTGGAAACTCTGATAAGAACAGAGCCTTAACTCCACCCGCGGATTGAAGCATTTCCGTTAGCGGTTCCACTTGGCTCGTGCAGATATTGCTCAGCGCATAACAGAACATTTTACATGCATCTATTCGATCACTTTGTGCTCGCTCTGCTACGGCCGTAAGGACTGTAGAGAAATCCTCTTTGCAAATACATATCTGCTTTGACGATTCATCATACCACTGCCGCAAATACCTTTTCGCGGCTGACTCTGCTGAAGTTTCGCTTTGAACCTGACACCGGTATGTCTCAGAGCAAAAAAGGACTTCATTTGAGATTCTCAATGCTCTTGGCTTCTGCTGTTGGATATCGGAATCAGAGAGACTATTCAGGTACTCACAAACTTCCATGCATACCCGATGCTCCAGCGGAGCTATGACAAGCGGAAACTTTTGCGCCATAGAGTTGAGAGAATTACTCAGAAGGAATCCATCGATCGTGCCGTCCTTGTGATATCGAATCAGATATCGGTCGTGAAAGACGCCTTTTTCACCACGCGTCAGATTTCTTACCACCAGATTGTTGTGAAGAAGGGGTGCTGTCCGCTGTAAAAAAGCGCGAGTTTCCTCGCAAACATTACTTTTTAGATTTGTGTCCGGATCAAGCGAGCCAAGCGAGGTAATGATCTCCAGTTCAAGGTCTGTTCGTTGTATTCTTGTCAACAGCTTTTCTGCTGCCCGTGCAGAGAAGTATGGATCGGCAATTACCGCCTTGCAAACAGAGGATTGCTCAATATATGCTCTTACCTGCAAAAAGCTATCGATCTCTCCGGTTGTGGGGGTGTTAGAAATAAATGCCCCAGTTTCTTTTTTTTCCTGATAATCTTTAAAAAGAGAGTAGCCGTTCTCCATCGCCTCATCTAACACGGACTCATGTTCGCTGCGGATGCTGATTGCACGATCCGTGGTGATACGTTGGACTTTCATGAGTTGAGTTCGAATCAGTTCGCTGCTCTTTGCTGCAGAATGTAATAATTTATTTGTCCAAGAGTCTCCAATTTGATATGGAGTACTGCCCCAACTCGAGATGATGGAGAGTCCCATCATCAGCGCAATGCTTTGGGAGACGATTAGGTTTCCTGTGGCGACATTCCATGCGTGGACCACAACCGATGTCATTGGCTCATCAGCCTCGAAGCAGATTTCCTTTTTATTTGCAGGCCACACTTGTGTCTGATTGCAGATCACATAGTCTTTATACTTTCCAATACAGTTAACAATGATATCTTCTGCAAAATCTTTGCACTTACGAATCGTTGTAACCCGCAGGCCTTGATCCTTGTGGATATCTATTTCAAAACTGCTATTCTCAGGGGTACGATAATACACTTCGTAGTTGCCAAAACGACGTCCAGCTATACAGAAGTCGATTCCACAGTTGCATTTTGCCCATTCAAGAAGTTCAAGTGTCTGCTCGTAGCGCGTTCTGCCATCTGCACTGAATTCATTTTGTATCTCACTCAACAGAGAATGCTTTTCTCTGTTCCAAAATTCAGAGAGATAACAGAATTCGGATATGGGCACAGTCTGCCGTTCTTCATCATCGGAATATAGGAGCTGTTCTCTTTTATACAACTGCGGCGATTTGAGAGTTGCCCTTTCGCATAACATGATTGGTTCGGTACCCGTCAGACTTATCAAAAAATTATCCGCTTCGCTTGGCGATAGGATCGCCTTTACAATCAGCTTTTGCCCTTTCTTGTCCGCAGGAAAGGCCTTCCACAGATATGAGGATTGTTCGGTTTCACTGCTGAACCCATAGAGAAGTCTATATTGTGTATCTACCTTAAAAAGTAATAATTTGACAAACCTCTTCCGCATTTTGCATCTCCTTCGTCAATGTTGAGCAGGCCTTTCAAAGTGCGCTGCTATTTTACCGCTATGATCTGGTATCATTATAGCAAGTATACCCCTCCACTATCGATGCTCGCAATATTGGAATCCAGCAATCTGCGAGATTCCAATATGCAAGCGTTTTATAGTAGACAATATGCAACGTTTTTCGACGCGCAACACACAACAAATGTGGGAAGTCGTTTCACGGCTGCAATTCAAAACGGAGGGACTTTTATGAAAATCAAAAACGTGGCTATCAAAAACTTTAGAGGTTACAGCGATGAGATTAATAGCGACTTCGAAGATTTAACAGCATTCGTTCGACACCAAATTCATCATCCTGAAAACACATATAATGCGCGTTTTAATGATTCGCAGCTCCGAAGGTCTATTGAAGACATGCGAGCTTTTGTTACTTCTAAAGCCCAAACTTCGGGAACCACTTAAATTCTTCCATAATAATCTGAACAGGGATTACCTTTCAGAAAGTTAAAGCACTATTTGTCTTTGACGGAGCGGATGAATTGAAAAACGCAAGGGATAGAATCGTTGGTAAATGAAAAATAATTTATAATCGCTGGACACATTTTTTCTGCCTTGATATAATACGAATACAATAAATAGGAGTTAAGGCTATGCTGATTTATCTTCAAGTAATCGAAACAGAGGAAGACAAAAGCAAGTTTGAAGACATATACCTGGAATATCGGGGCCTTATGTATTATGTTGCTTACAAACGCTTGCACCATGAGCAAGACGCAGAAGACGCAGTACATCATGCATTTATGAAAATAGCCGAAAATATTACGGCTATTGATCCAGTGAGTCCAAAAACAAAGCAGCTCGTCGTAACTATAGTTGATAACAGAGTAACTGATATGCTGCGAATGAATGGCCGACATCCCACCGCAGAATACAACGATGAAATTCTTAGCAGTTTGAGCTCCGAACTTCACACGGATGATTTGCTTACAGAAGCTATCCTCAAGCTTCCAGAGCAGCAGCGTCAGGTTATCTGGCTGAAGTACTACCATGGCTACAGTTTGCGTGAAATTTCCAAGATGTTAGGCATTACATTATCTTGGGCACAGAAGATCGATCAGAGAGCAAAAAAGCAGCTCGAGATGCTGTACAGGGAAGGAGGCGGTGAATTTTGATCACGGATGCGCAGCTGCGCAAAGCTGCTGAAAAATCCGGCGACTTATATCTGCGTTACGTAGAACAGGATTACAATTCTACCCCTCCTCATGAGTTCTCTGCATCGTTTGAAAAGAAAATCAGGAAGCTGAGGAAACGCGCAGATCATCCTTACTTCTATAAAGCTTTGCACAAGGCTGCAGCTGTTATACTTGCAATCCTGATTAGCGGAAGTGCATGGCTGGCCGTTGACACAGAAGCGAGAGCTGCCTTTTTCGGATGGGTCAAGGAAATATACGAAACATACTTTGTATATAGATTTGCAAGCAATTCCGATGAGACATCAATCATATCCTACCGCCCGATCTGGCTTCCCAATGGATATACGGAGCTATACTACGACAACACAGACAATACGACCTTTGTAGCCTATTCGAATGACGCTGGACAGATGATCAGTTTCAGCTATAGCAGTGCTACAGATGAGACATCATGGTTTATCGACAGAAACTCAACCATTGTTACACGAGTCGAGGTCAATGGTATGGCGGCGGATCTGTTTGAATCGACAGATTCGAACAATGCAAACGCAATTATATGGTCAAATGCTGACAACACTGCCTTTTATATATCTGGATTTGTTAGCAGTGGTTATTTGATTCGGATTGCGGAAAGTGTAGCTCACATTCAGTAATTTTTTGTAAAAAACTGTCCAAATTCACCCCCTATTCATCGTATGAGTATATACGAGAAAGGGGGTGAATTATTTTGAGTAAGAAATTTTTTGCAATCTTGATTGTTGCAGCTATGATTTTATCAGTTTCGGTTAATGCGGCATCTACCAGAGCAATTATGGTTGCTCCAGAAATTACGTTTACTGGTACGGAGGCAAAATGTACAGCTCGAATCACAGCTAATAATTCTTCGGACAATATTTCGGCAACAATGGAATTGTGGTGCGGGAACGTACTAATTGACCGCTGGAGCGGTAATGGGCAATGGACTTTGAAGTTAACAAAATATGCAGATGTTGAAATGAACAAAACCTATAAGCTCGTAGTCAATTACTCCGTTAATAACAAAGTGCAAACCCCTGTTTCAATTTCTAAAACAAATAGTTGAAGCCTTATGTCTCTTTCAATTTCTGATCTTGATATGAAATACACTAAAAAATATGTTCTTATGGGAACGAGCGCAATTCTATTTGCAATTGTGTTAGCTATTCTGAATAGTGTTTGGATACCTTATGTGGGAGAAATCAGATTAAGAATAATAAGCTTGTTGGTGGGAGCTATGGGCTTGTTGTTAGTCATTAAAGGAGCCTCTAACAATTAGAGATATATCAGCCGGAGATTGAAAGAGTCTCCGGCTGATACATGTAATGGCAAAAGCTCATTGACTTAATGAACTAGAGCAAATTAAAAGTTGGACTTTGCAACAGTTGTCGAAAGTAGCTCTTTATCGAGGGGACACCTGTGTGTTGATGATGGAAACCGGCATATAGAAGTTGTCCTGCACCGAGGACTTCGAGTTTCAACGGATAGCAGAGATCTGCAAATCTAATGAAAAAGATCGGGTTACTGGTAACAAATGCTTTCAATATAATATATCATGTAAACGACCGAAAGAAGTGCCGAAAAATTACCGCATCATGGGGATTGAAATTTCCAGATATCTTGTGTTATTCTTATGCTGTAAAAAGAAATGCTTTTGGGTTAAGTCAAAAAGCATTTCTTTTTTGCTGTTATGATTCTTGCAGAATACATAGATGAGGTGAGCGTATGAAAGAGAAAATGTTTGCCGGATATCCAGATGTAGTAAATGTTGATTAACTTAGAGAGATGTTAGGTGGCATAGGTTACAAGGCGGCATATGGTCTGCTGCACGATGGCAGCATTTGCTTTTTCAAGATAGGGAACACATTAGTCCAATATGCTGTGGTACTGACGAAGAGTTAGAGAGCAGCGTAAGGGCATTTGGAAAGCACGGAGATTCCGAGCCTACATCTGGAAACAATGGGAAGTTCCGAAAGTGGGAATACGGAATCTTATGAAGTTGGGCATACCGAAATATTCTTTCTACAGATGGCGGTATGTGAAAGCCTGTTGGGACATGTGGTCGGAGATCCAGTGCTAACATAGTCAATAAAGAACGATCGGCTCGTACGGGCAGGACACTACAGTATCCTCACCCGATACGGGCCGTTGTACTTAAGCGATTGAACTGCCGTGCACAGAACCGTACGCACGGTAGCCTGAGAGGACGGGGCTTGCCCCCTCCTATTCGATTGTTCATATTAAGATATTGCCCAGTGAGGGTGCGATGTTTTGAGGGGGGATTACATGTTCAAAGAATACTCTGATATTCTAACGGTTTCTCAAGCTGCAAAGGCTCTGGGACTTGGACGAAATACCGTGTATCAACTTGTCCATACGCATCAGATAGGCTATAAGCGCATTGGTACAAAAATCATTATACCAAAGGCGTGCTTAATTGACTTTGTGCTGTCAGCACGCTATACTGTAGCCAATCCATAATAGCAGACAATCTTCGCTGTCGAAAGGAGTTATTATGACAGGGAGTCTGCAAGTAAAAAATGGCAAATATTACATGGTGCTCAACAGTACCGAAAACGGCAAGAGAAAACAAAAATGGATCTCTACCGGCCTAACCGAAAAAGGGAATAAACGCAAGGCAGAACAGATGCTGCGGGAGAAACTGACGGAAGAAGAAAAGCGAAACCCGGTAGTGTGTTCAGATATGACGGTGGCAGATTGTGTTCGGCGATGGCTGATACGGATGCAGCGGCGAGTAGATGAGGTGACATACAGAAGTTATCAGCACACGGCTGAGACGCATATCCTTCCATACTTTGACGAGAACGGGATAAAGCTGTGCGATTGTACGGTAGAGGTGCTTCAGATTTATTTTGATGAGAAATACCGGAACGGCCGTAAAGATGGCAAGGGCGGACTGTCCGCTAAAACCATGCGCCACCATAATGGCATTTTGGGTCAGGCATTAGCGGAATGTGTGAAAGATGGGCTGATTCCATCAAATCCTTGTCAATATGTTGAAATGCCGCGCAGAGAACGTCACGAAGCACATTTCTATAGTGCGGAGCAGCTGCAGCAGCTTATTACAGCCTTGAATGGTGATCCGATACAGCCGCTTGTAAAAATCGCGGCGCTTTATGGGCTGCGGCGCAGTGAACTTCTCGGATTGAAATGGGACAGTATTGATTTTGAAAATGGTATGGTGCTGATTCGCCACACGGTTTGTAAGATGATTGTCACCGTGGAAAAGGATAAGACGAAAACCCAAAGCAGCCGCCGAAGCTTTCCTATGACAGAAGAAGCGCGGGAGATTTTTCTGAAAGCAAAAGCTGAGGAAGAAGAAAACCAGCGTTTGTTTGGCAAGGCCTACCAAAAGAATGACTATGTTTTCAAATGGCCCGATGGACGTACATTTGCTCCGGATTATGTAACGCACCATTTTTCAAAAATGCTTGAACGGTACGGAATGCCGCACATTCGCTTCCATGAGCTTCGTCATAGCTGTGCCAGTCTGCTGCTGAACAACGGCTGCGGTCTGAAAGATGTGCAGGAATGGATGGGACACAGCGACATTCAAACGACTGCCAATATCTATGGGCATTTAGACACTTCCAGAAAGCAAAGCCTTGCAGATAAGCTGACAGAATGCTTGCGTGAGGGACGTTAGAAAAACGTTAGAAAAAAGGCAGATGGAGTTCATACTAAGATAAAATAAAAACCGCGAACCCATTGAAATCAATAGGTTCGCGGTGGTACGCCGTGAGGGATTCGAACCCCCGGCCTTCTGGTCCGTAGCCAGACGCTCTATCCAGCTGAGCTAACGGCGCGTGTCTCATATCGGACAACGGTGTTATACTACCACAGCTTTCAGGGAAATGCAAGAGGAAATTTCAAATTTTTAGAAAAAATTTGGGGACAGGTCAAAACAATGAATTTGACAAGGGGCGTGTGGCAAGGGTAAAATATCATTGATTTTGATTTTTTACAAGGAGCACACTATGGAAAATACTTTCAAAGGCAGCAAAAACTACGTTGCGAGCCCAGAGCTGATGAATGCGGTGAACATCGCGATGGCGCTCAAAAAACCGCTTCTCATCAAGGGCGAGCCGGGCACGGGAAAGACGATGCTCGCCGAGGCTGTGGCCGAGGCGCTGGGCAAAAAGCTCATCATCTGGAGTGTCAAGTCCACGACGAAGGCACAGGACGGCCTGTACGTCTACGATGTGGTGCAGCGTTTATACGACAGCCAGTTCGGCACATCCGGCGTGGACGATATCGCAAAGTATATCAAGCTCGGCAAGCTCGGCGAGGCGTTTTCCGCCGACGAGCAGGTCGTGCTGCTGATCGACGAGGTCGACAAAGCAGACCTCGAGTTCCCGAACGACCTTCTTTGGGAGCTCGACAAGATGGAATTCTACATTCCCGAGACGAAGGAGACCATCAAGGCCAAGCACCGTCCCATCGTCATCATCACCTCGAACGCGGAAAAGGAGCTGCCGGACGCATTCCTGCGCCGCTGCATCTTCCACTATATTGAATTCCCCGACCAGCAGCAGATGGAAAAGATCATCCGCGTCCACTTCGATCATGTCGACAAGACGCTTTTGATGCAGGCGATGCAGGCGTTCTACTATATCCGCTCGATCGACTCGGTGGAGAAAAAACCCTCGACATCCGAGCTTGTCGACTGGATCCGCGCGCTCGAGCTTACCGGCGTGGACACGTCCCGCATCACGAAGGAGATCCCGTTCATCGGGGTGCTCCTCAAAAAGGACAAGGATATCTCCACCGTGCAGCGCCGACTGAGAAGATAAGAACGCCATGTTTACTGGATTTTTCTACCTTCTGCGCGCGCACGGCTTTCGCGTCAGCCTGAATGAGTGGATGACGCTCATCGAGGGGCTGATGCTGGACCTGCAGCACGATTCGCTCACGGGCTTTTACGAGCTCTGTCGCGCGGTGCTCGTCAAGTCCGAGGCGGATTACGACAAGTTCGACCAGATCTTCCTGGAATACTTCGACGGCGTGCCATATCAGGACGAGCTTCCCAAGGAGCTGATGGACTGGCTCAACAACCCTGCCGCCGCAATGGAGGAGTTCCGCAAGTTCCTGCGCACGCAGGGCTATGAGGAAAAGAGCATTGAGGAAATTCTCAAAATGTTCGAAGAGCGCCTCAAGGAGCAGACCGAGGAGCACAACGGCGGCTCGTACTGGATCGGTACGAACGGCTACTCAAACTTCGGCAATAGCGGCCACAGCCCGCAGGGCATCCGTGTGGGCGGGAAGAGCATGTACCGCCGCGCGTTTCAGGTGGCGGGGGAGCGCAGGTTCCGCGACTTCCGCAAGGACAATGTGCTCGATATCCGACAGTTTCAGATGGCGTTCCGCTTGCTGCGCCAGTATTCCGAGCAGACGCAGGAGGCCAAAACGGAATTCGACGTGGATGGGACCGTGCGCGAGACCTGCGACAACGCGGGAACGCTGTCGGTCTGCTACAAGCGTCCGCGCAAAAATACCGTCAAGGTGCTGATGCTGATGGACTCCGGCGGCTCGATGGAGTATTATTCCAACCTCTGCTCCATGCTCTTCCAGGCGGCGCGGCAGTCGAACCATTTTAAAGAGCTGCACGTCTACTACTTCCACAACTGCATTTATTCAAGCGTCTATACCGACCCGCGGATGTACCGCGAGCACGCGGTGCCGACGGGCTGGATCCTGCAGAATTTCGGCAGCGAGTACAAGGTCATTTTAGTCGGCGATGCGCTGATGGACATGTACGAGCTGATGGAAAAGCGCTACGACTACCGCACCGGCGAGGCGAAATGGTCGGGCCTCGATCAGATCAAGCGCTTCTGCGAGCACTACGACCACCTGATCTGGCTCAATCCCGAGGAGCCCCCGCGCTGGGGCGGCTACTGGGGCGAGAGCTACGGCTATATCGCAAGGGCGGTGGACATGTACCCGCTGACCGTCGACGGTCTCGAGCGCGGCATGAAAAAGCTGCTCGTGAACCGGTAAAGGAATAAAAAAGAGGACGGGCTTTTGCCGTGTGCCGATAAGACAGTAATTTGAGAAAACTACAAAATCGGCAGCTGCTAGGTAGGATTGGACAGCAAAACAGGCGGCACTCAGCTTCGGTTGGGTGCCGCCTGTTTTTGTACATCTGAGGGTTGAAAATTGCTTGTTTTCCCCTCTGCGTGGCTTTGTTCAAAAGTGAGCATATCTGGCTTCATTTATTCACATAGATTAAGTTTGAAACATGAAAAAGGCCACATTTCAACATATTGATTATACGGATCAGAGAATCACTTTACGATGAAGTCATTATACATAGCAGCATAAATTTTTGCTTAGATAAGCATCACTATTTTACATGCAGGAAAAGTGACCCAAACGGAGCGAATAAACCGATTATACTAATTCTCTGAAATATGCCACATTATCTTGAAAAAGCAGAAGAAAATGAGCATAATATAATGTGTACACACTATTCAGGGATACCCAATTAGAGCTATGGAGGAAAAATGAAGCTATCATCCTTTTTTCACTTCGCTGCTTTTGGCGTAAAGACGATTCTGCTTAGAAAGAAATCACCAATCCTTGGAACTGTAATCCTAACAGACAAATGCAATTTGCATTGCAAGCACTGTTCCGTCAACAATATTACAGCAATCGTCCATCCATATGAACAGATCTGGCAAGAAATGCAGCGGCTATATGACATGGGAGTTCGCATTTTGTTCTTCTGCGGTGGCGAAACATTTCTTTGGAAAGATGGCGAACGCACTCTCAGAGATTTGGTTATAGAAGCAAAGAACATGGGTTTTCTCATCGTCAACGTAGTTACGAACGGAACGTTTCCCATTGATCTCCCAGAAGCAGATTTGATTCTTTTGAGCTTGGACGGAGATAAGCAGCGCCATAATGAAGTTCGTGGTGACACCTACGACACTATCATGAAGAACATCAGCAATGCTACCGCAGACAATATCTGTTTCTATATGGCAATCAATCAAATCAACAAAGATCATGTACGAGATGTCTGTCTAACGGCTCGTGACACTAAAAATGTCCGTGCAGTATCATTCAATTTCCATACACCATATCCTGACACAAAAAAATTAGCTCTGACTAAAGAGGAAAAAGCCAAGTGCTGTGATACGATAACTCAAATGATGAAAGAAGGCGCACCTGTATTCAACCTAAAAAGTGCGTTTCCATATCTTATTGAAAATCGTTTTCCTACGCCTTGCCATCAGTGCGTAGTGATGGAAAACGGAAAGTTGTCTACTTGCGGGCGCTGTATAGATGTTCCTGGCCTTTGCGACCAATGCGGATACTTTTTTGTTGCTGAATATACGCTTCTGTTCAGAGGCAATCCCAAAATAATCATTGAGATGCTTCATACATACTTGAAGTATATTTAGGAGTAATATGAGCTTCATTACAGGTTTAACGAGAATGTGGCTTACACGGACAGCGAAGCCATTTACGTTCAAAAATGGATATGACCAGATATTGCCGTATGCAGAATGTGAAAACCTTGGGCTGTATGTTCATATCCCTTTTTGCAAAAGTATCTGCAACTTTTGCCCTTATTGCAAAGTGCGGTATTCTGCTGAATTGTGTGATAGGTACATAGATTCTTTGATTCAAGAAATACACATTGTGGGCAGCCAACATGCGGAGCATAGAAAAGCAACCAGCCTATACTTCGGTGGTGGGACACCTGCACTCGCAGCCAACCGTATAAAAGAAATCGTTAATGCATTGAGTGAGCACTTTATTATCACAGAGGGGATTGGACTGGAACTTCATCCCGATAATGTGAATGTGGAAACGCTGCAAATGTTGAAAGATGCAGGTGTAACAAAAATCAGCATCGGCATTCAATCATTCTGCGATAAGTATCAGAAGATTCTTGGCAGAAAGAAAATTGATACCGCAGAAATGATGTCTGCGTTGTCTGCCGTTTCTTTTGAAACTGTTTCCATGGACTTTATCTTTGCGCTGCCTGGACAAACCTACGATGATTTGAAGTCGGATATTGATACCGCTTTTTTATTGGGGGCAAATCACGTTGCCATATACCCATTCATTGATTTCACTTTTACAGAAAGTCCCGTTACTGCAATGCCTAAAAAAGATAAACGAGAGTTGCTGGATGCCATTACTCAATACTGTTTAGGAAAAGGATACTCTCGAAATTCTATCTGGACTTTCTCAAGTGGAACGGATGCAAACTACTCATCCATGACCAGAGATAATTTCCTCGGATTCGGTTGCTCTGCTACGAGTCTATTCAAAGAGCAATTCAAAATCAATACTTTTGATGTAGATTCCTACTGTGAAAGAATTCGTTCCGGGAACCTCGCCACATCATTGACAATTCGCTTTACCAAGCGGCAACGGATGGTTTATTGGCTATTTTGGACAGCATACAGCACAAGAGTAACTGCCGAAGATTTTGAAAAATTCTTTGGTGTGTCATTGAAAAAAATGTATGGATTCGAGCTTTGGGTTGCCAAACAATTAGGGCTTGTCAAGGAACACAACGGCACTTATGAAATGACGCTAAAAGGTGCCTTCTACTATCATTACTATGAGAATTTTTACACGCTATCTTATATCGACAAGATGTGGGGTATCATGCGAAAAGAAGCATTTCCCGAACAGATTGAACTGTAAAAGAACGGAGATCGCTCAATGCCAGACAACAGGAATCGTAAGCGACCGATACAGGTCAAATTCTTCGTAGATGAAAAAGA
>ULUQ01035332.1_pt1 | contig 12952 bp, 13 predicted proteins | sample 1958661 | NCBI WGS metagenome assembly ULUQ01 (sample SAMEA4835765, study PRJEB28245) | human gut metagenome | biome: gut microbiome; material: fecal sample | place: Denmark | collected 2008 | reverse complement strand
CGCAGCGAGATCGTGGCGACGTTTATCGCCGTTTTGGAGCTCTGCCGCGAAAAGGTCATCCATCTGGCCGGTTCCGACACGGACTGCACCGTGGAGTGCGGGGACGACGCCCCCGACCGTATCAATCTGTAAAAAGCGAGGAACGCTATGTCTTTGGAATCTTTGGACCTGCGCGAGGTCGAGTCGGCCATCGAGGGCATTTTGTTCGCCAGCGGCGAACCGCTTCCCATCGACCGCATCTGCCTTGCGCTCGATTTGGACCGTCCGACCGCGGAACAGGTATTGCAAAAGCTCGGCGATTACTACGCCTTTGAGCGCCGCGGCATCCGGCTCGTCCGCATGGAGGACAGCTATCAGCTCTGCTCGTCGCCGGACTATGCCGACGTCATCCGCAAGGCGTTTGAGATCCGCAAGACCGCCAAGCTCTCTCAGCCCGCGCTGGAGGTGCTGACGATCATCGCCTACTACCAGCCCACGACCCGCGCCTACATTGATCAGGTGCGCGGCGTGGACAGCTCGTACACCGTGGGCCTGCTGCTTGAGCGCGGGCTCATTGAGGAGTGCGGACGTTTGCAGGTGCCGGGACGGCCGAGGCTGTACCGCACGACGAAAAAGTTCCTGCGCGACTTCCACTTGGGTTCGCTCGAGGAGATGCCGGAGATGCCGGGTCTTGAGGCCGACGGTCAGCTCCGCATGACGGAGGACGGCACGATCCTCGACCCCGGCGCCATGACGGAAAAAGAAGGCAGCATTCCCGAAAACGGGGAACACTGACCGCGTAAAGCATAAAAACCGCGTGAAGCGTAAAAAGAGGGAGGTGGTCGATTGACTGCGCTGAAGGTAATTGGCATCATCCTGCTCATTTTTATTTTGATCGCCTTTCTGCGCGTGGGCGCGTTGATGCAGTTCGGCGACGAGCTGCGCGTGCAGCTTTCGGTCGGCCCGTTCCGCTTCACGCTGCTGCCAGCAAAGGAAAAGAAAGAAACGCCGAAAAAAAAGGCAAAGGAGAAGAAACCAAAGTCAGAGGGAGAAGAGGCGAAGCAAAAGAAAAAGCCCTCGCTCCCCAAGCCGACAAAAGAGGAGCTCAGGGACCTCATCACGACGGCGCTCTCGGCGCTCAAGGAGACAGCGAAACGCACCTGCAAGCGCCTTCGCATCGACCCGCTGGAAATTCTCGTCGTCTTTGGCGGCACGGACCCCGCGGATATCGCGCAGACCTACGGCTATGCGAGCGCCGCGATGTGGGGTGTGATGCCGCACCTTGAAGACCTCTTCCATATCCCTGATCCCTCACTGCACCTGCGCATGGACTACAGCTCTGAAAAGACGCACGCAGTGGGTGCCGTTGGCCTGTCGCTTCGCATCCGCGACGGGCTGCACATCTCGCTTGCGTTGCTCATTCCGATGCTCAAATGGTACCTGCGCTATAAAAAGGCGCATAAAAACGACGCTCCCGCGGAAAAACCAACAGAGAGCACTCCGCAAAACAGTGAACACAGTGAAAAACTGACCGCATAAAAAGAAAGGATGAACCTCATGGAAAACATCGAAAAGAAGACCCCGCTCAACGATCTCATGGACACCACGATGGATAAGATCCGTGATATGGTCGATTCCAACACCATCATCGGCGAGCCGATCACGACGCCCGACGGCGTAACGGTCATTCCCGTTTCGCGCGTGAGCTTCGGCTTCGGCGCAGGCGGCGGCGACTACGGCAAGACCGACACCGCACACTTCGGCGGCGGCGCAGGTGCGGGCGTCAAGGTCGACCCCGTCGCGTTCCTCGTCGTCAAGGACGGTCTGACGCGCGTGATGCCCGTGGCCATCCCTGCGGCGGCAACGGTCGACCGCGTGCTTGATCTTGTGCCGGAAGTGCTCGACCGCGTGCAGAATTTCGTGGACAAGAAGAGAGAAGAGAAAGATATCTACTGATTTCGGGCATAATAGGGGCATTCCGAACGAAGGAGTGATCCCATGCCGCGTTTTGCCCGATGCGTATTTGCCGTTTTCCTTGCTGTTTCCTGTCTGTCAAGCAGTTTGACCTGTCAGGCTGCCGCGCCTGAAACTGCCGCCGCCGCGTTCATTTTGATGGAGGCGGGCAGCGGGCGGGTGCTGGCGTCGCGCAATGAAACGCAGGAGCGCAGCATCGCGAGCACGACGAAGATCATGACCTGCTTAGTCGCGCTGGAGCACAGCGAACTCACGGAGAAGGTCACGGTCAAACGCGAGCACTTGCGCGAGGGCTCGTCGATGTACCTTCTCGAGGGCGAAACGCTCACGATGGAGGAACTTCTCTACGGTCTGATGCTGCCGTCCGGCAACGACGCGGCGGAGTGTATCGCCGCCCACTGCGGCGGGAGCGGCGGCAGCGCGCAGTTTGTCCGATGGATGAACGAAAAGGCGAAAGCCCTCGGCATGGAGCACACGTCATTTGCCAACCCGAGCGGTCTCGACGAAATGGGGCACAGCTCCTGTGCCCTCGATATGGCGCGCCTTGCGGCCTACGCCATGCAGAATCCGACGTTCGCGCGCATCGTCTCGACGCGCACGGCGAGCGTCGGCACGCGCACGATGACGAACCACAATAAGCTGCTCGCGTCGTACTCCGGCTGCGTCGGTCTCAAGACCGGCTACACCGGCGACGCAGGGCGCACACTCGTCACCTGTGCCGAGCGCGGCGGGATGCGCATGATCGCCGTCACGCTGCACGACGGCAGCGATTGGGCGGATCACGCGGCACTCTACGACTACGGCTTTTCGGCGTATGCGCTCTCAAGCGGTGCGAAAAAAGGCGAGGCCTACGGCAGCGTAAGCGTCGACGGGCAGAGTGTGTCCGCCGTGGCGGCGGAGAGCTTCCGCTATCCCACCGCGGAAAATGAAGCATTGAGCGTGCGCGCCGAGCTGCCGCAAACCGTCTCCGCCCCCGTGCGGAAGGGACAAACGTTCGGCACGCTCGTCATCTCCTGCGGCGAGACTGAGGTCGGAAGAGTTGACCTTGTCAGCGCGCGCAGCGTACAGGCGCAGGAAGCAACGAGCAAAACAAGCAAAAATAAGTCGCTGGCGGAAAAGCTCTGGCAATTTCTGTCGGCAAAGTAAAGGAGGGATCGACCTGGCCGAAGCAAGAATTCAAAAGCTCATCGCCGAATCGGGGCTCTGCTCCCGTCGCACCGCCGAGCAGTGTATCGCCGCGGGACGCGTGCACGTGAACGGCAAGACTGCGCTTCTCGGGCAGAAGGCCGACCCCGAAGTCGACGAAATTACCGTCGACGGCAGGCCGCTCACACAGGAGGGACAGAAGCGCTACCTGATGCTCAACAAGCCGCGCGGCTATGTCTGCACGCTCTCTGACGAAAAAGGGCGAAAGACCGTCGCCGAGCTCGTCAGAGACTGCGGCGCGCGCGTCTATCCCGTCGGGCGGCTCGACCTCGACTCCGAGGGACTGCTGCTTTTGACGAACGACGGCGAATGGATGCAGCATCTTCTGCACCCGCGCTACGAGGTCAACAAGGTCTACGAGGTCAGCGTCGCGGGCGAGGTCAGGGGAGCGGCAGAAGCGCTCGCTTCCATGACACAGCTCGACGGCGAGCCCATCCGGCCCGCGCAGGTGCGCGTGCTGCGGCAGGGGAGGGACACCGCCGTTCTCTCCATCACCATCCATGAAGGAAAAAACCGGCAGATCCGGCGCATGTGCGCCGCCGCCGGATTACACGTCAAGCGCCTAAAGCGCGTGCAGGAGCACGCGCTCAAACTCGGGGCTCTTCCCGTCGGCGTGTGGCGCGATCTAACGGAGCAAGAGCTCCATGCAACAAAATCAAAGTAACAGAGGACGATTTTATGACGAAGAATATCTTACATAATATCGAAAAGAACATGAGCAGCTTTTCCAAGGGGCAGAAGCTCATCGCCCGCTTCATTCTGGAAAACTACGATAAGGCCGCGTTTATGACGGCCAGCAAGCTCGGCAAGACCGTGCAGGTCAGCGAGTCGACCGTCGTGCGCTTTGCCACCCAGCTCGGCTACGAGGGGTATCCGAGCATGCAGCGTGCATTGCAGGAGATGATTCGCGGCAAGCTCACGAGCATCCAGCGCATTCAGGCGTCGGACGGCGAGCTCGCAGGGTCCGATCTGATGACGAACGTCCTGCAGCGCGACATGGAGAAGATCCGCATGGCCATCGACCAGACCGACGGCGCGGAATTTGAGCGCGTGGTCGACACGATCATCGGCGCGCGCCGCATCTACATCGTGGGCTTCCGTTCGTCCTCGTTTCTGGCAGGGTACTTAAACTTCTACTTCCGCCTGATCTTCGACAACGTCACTCTGGTCAACGGCGGCGCGGCCGGCTCGTTCGACCAGCTCTTCCGCGTCTCCAAAGACGATGTGGTCATCGGTATCTGCTTTCCGCGCTACAGTGAGCTTGCGCTCAAGACCATCCAGTTTGCGCGCGACCGCGGCGCGACGATCGTCGGCGTGACGGACAGCGAGATGTCGCCCATCAACCAGATGTCCAGCAATTCGCTGCTCGTGCGCAGCGAGATGATCTCGTTCGTCGACTCGCTGGCGGCGCCCATGAGCATGCTCAACGCACTCATTCTGGCCGTGGCCAACAAGAAGGGCGCAGACATCTCCGCGACGTTCTCCGAACTCGAGCACATCTGGGAGCGCTTCGACATTTTCGGCAAGATCGAAGATGAATAAGGCGATCGTTGTCATCGGCGGCGGCGCGGGCGGCATGATGGCCGCAATCTGCGCCGCGCACAAGGGTGCGCACGTGACGCTGCTCGATCCAAACGAGCGCCTCGGCAAAAAGGTGAACATCACCGGCAAGGGCCGCTGCAACGTGACGAACGACAGCACCTGCGAAGAGCTGCTCGCCCACGTGCCGCAGAACCCGCGGTTTTTATACTCCGTGTTTTCCCGCTTCGACGGGCACGACGCCATCGATTTTTTCGAGGGGCTCGGTGTGCCGCTCAAGGTCGAGCGCGGCAAGCGCGTGTTTCCCGTGTCCGACCGGTCATTCGACATCACAGCGGCGCTTGAGCGCGAGCTCAAGCGTCTGCACGTCAAGCTCGTGCGCGACCGCGCGCTCGGTATTTCGGTCGAAGACGGCCATGTCGCCGCCGTCAAGAGCGAAAAAGGGGACTACACCGCCTCCGCCGTCATTCTGGCGACGGGCGGGCTGTCCTATCCCGCGACGGGCTCGACGGGCGACGGCTTCCGCATGGCGGAAGCGCTCGGCCACACAGTCACGCCGCTGCGCGGCTCACTCGTGCCGCTCGAGGCACGCGAATGCGCGGTGCTGCAAGGGCTGAGCCTGCGCAACGTTGCGCTGACGGTATACGAAAACAACAAAAAGATCCACTCGGATTTCGGCGAAATGCTGTTCACGCACTTCGGCGTGAGCGGGCCGCTCATCCTGTCGGCCAGCGCGCACATGCGGCATTTCGACAAAAAGCAGTACCGACTGGAGATCGACCTCAAGCCCGCGCTCGACGAGCAAATGCTCGACAAGCGCCTGCTGTCGGATTTTGAAAAGCACGCAAACAGCGACTACTGCAACGTGCTCGGCGCGCTTCTGCCGCAGAAGATGATTGACGAATTCATCGACCGCTCGGGCATCCCTCCGCACGAAAAGGTGCACGACATCACGCGCGCCCAGCGCGAGACCATCCGCACGCTCTTAAAGCGCTGGACGGTCAATGTCAGCGCGCCGATGCCGGTCGAAAACGCGATCATCACCTCCGGCGGCGTCAAGGTGGGGGAGATCGATCCGAAGACCATGGCGTCGAAAAAGATCGGCGGCCTGTACTTTGCCGGCGAGATCATCGACGTAGACGCCTACACGGGCGGCTACAATCTGCAAATCGCCTGGGCGACCGGCAAGGCCGCGGGCGAGGCTGCCGCGGACGCACTGCTGACGCAGTAAGCACATATTTATTGTAAGAGGGAAGAATCAAACAGATGAAAAAGCATTTTTCCATTGCCATTGACGGCCCCGGCGGCGCGGGCAAGAGTACGCTCGCCAAGGCCGTCGCCAAGAAATTGAACATTCTGCATGTCGACACGGGCGCGATTTACCGCACCATCGGCTACGCGGCGTTTTCGCGCGGACTGGACGCAAAGGACGAATCTCAAATCGCGCCGCTGCTGAAAGAAATTCAGATCGACATGGCATTTGACGAGAATAGCGGACAGAAAATGCTGCTTGACGGCAAGGACGTCAGCACCGAAATTCGCCTGCCGGAAATTTCGATGTACGCCTCGAACGTCTCGGCGCTGCCGTGCGTACGCGCGTACTTACTCGAGATGCAGCGCGACATCGCGCGCAAGAGAAGCGTCATCATGGACGGGCGCGACATCGGCACAGTCGTTCTGCCGGATGCCGACCTCAAAATTTACCTGACGGCTTCGGCCGAGGAGCGCGCGCGCCGCCGCTGCCTCGAGCTCTCCGAGCGCGGCACGCCCAAGGCGTATGAAGAGGTACTGCGCGAGATCAACGAGCGCGACTATCAGGACATGCACCGCGACATCGCCCCGCTGCGCGAGGCAGAGGATGCCGTGCGGCTCGACACGTCGAAGCTCAGCTTTGAAGAGAGCGAGCAGGCGCTGCTGAGCCTCATTCAGGAGAAATTGAAATGATGCACCGTATCTTTTTTGCGTTTATCTGGATCATCGGTCGGGTGCTGCTGTGGATCTACCGCGTGGACGTCAAGGGGCTTGAAAATCTTCCGAAGCACAGTGTCCTTCTGTGCCCGAACCATTCAACAGACTTAGACCCCGTGCTCATCGGCCTGTGCCTGCCGCTCGACTACCATCTGCACTTTATGGCCAAGGCCGAGCTCTTCGACAACCGCGCGCTCGCGTGGCTCATCCGCACGCTCGGCGCATTTCCCGTCCAGCGCGACGGCAAGGATATCCAGTCCATCAAGACCGCGATGCAGGTGCTCCACAAGGGTGAGAATCTTCTGATCTTCCCCGAGGGGACGACGATCCGGGGCGGCGTCGGCTATCACGACGGACTCCCCGCGCACGCGCACGCGGGCATCGCGATGATCGGCGTGCGCACGGGTGCGACGCTCGTGCCGGTGTTCTGCGACGGGCAGAAAAAGCCCTTCCATAAAACGCGCATCATCTTCGGCGAGCCGTATGTGCCTGAGGTCACGGGCCGCCGCGGCACGTCCGAAGAATTGCAGGCCATCGCCGACGAAATGCTGCGTCAGGCCTACGCGCTCGGCGGCCAGCAGGTGGGAGGCGCGCCGCTGTGAAGGTCATCTTAGCTGAGACCGCGGGCTTCTGCTATGGCGTGGAGCGCGCGGTCAACCTTGCGCGCGAAACGGCAAAAGCGCGCGGCGGCGCGATGCTCGGCAGCATCGTACACAACGCGGGCGTCGTGCGCGAGATCGAAGACCTTGGCATGCGCCTCATCACGTCGCCCGACCAGGCAAAGGCGGGGGAGACCGTGCTCATCCGCGCCCACGGCGAGTCGAGAGCGACGCTTGATGCGCTGCGAGAGCGCGGGGCAGAGGTCGTGAGCGCCGTGTGCCCGCATGTCGAGCGCATCCGAAAGCTTGCACAGGAGGCAGAGCACGAGGGACGCCGCGTCATCCTGATCGGTGAGCGCCATCATCCCGAGGTGCAGGGCATCGCAGGATGGTGCAGCGACCCGCTGATTTTTGAAAATGTGCAGGAAGCGCAAAAATACTTGCAGGAACACCCCGATTTTGCCCATTTACCCAGTATCATGCTGGCGCAAACGACCTGCATTCGTGCGCTTTGGGAAAGTTGCGTGAAATTTCTAAAAAAACAGTGTACAAATCTGAAAATCAATGATACAATATGCAATGCTACGCAGAAACGTCAAACTGAGGCAGCAGAACTTTCCGCCAAGGTAGACGCGATGGTGGTTGTGGGCGACCGAAGAAGCGCCAACACAAGGCATTTGACCGAGATTTGCAGAGAGAACTGCGGAAAAGTCCTCCAGATCGAATCCGCAGACGAGCTCTCACCGGAATTCTTTTCCGGATGCCGTGTGGCGGGACTGACAGCCGGCGCATCTACTCCTGCGAGTATCATTATGGAGGTATTAACAACAATGACGGAAGAAAACATCAACACCACTGCCCCTGAAACCAGCGAATCCTTTGAAGAACTGCTTGAAAAATCTTTCAAGACTCTAAATACAGGAGATAAGGTGACCGGTATCGTGACCGCCATCGGCACGACCGAGATCCAGGTCGACGTCGGCTGCAAGCAGGCAGGCTATATCCCTGTTTCTGAGCTGAGCAGCGACCCCGACGTCAAGCCCGAGGACGTCGTCAAGGTCGGCGACGAGATCGAGGCTTACGTTGTCCGCGTCAACGACGTGGAAGGCTACGCCACCCTCTCCAAGAAGCGTCTCGACGCTGTCAAGCTCTGGGAAGACATTGAGACCGCCGTTGAGGACAAGACCGTTCTCGAAGGCATCGTGACCGAAGTGAACAAGGGCGGCATCGTCGTTTCTGTCAAGGGCGTGCGCGTGTTCGTGCCCGCTTCTCAGAGCGGCATGCCCAAGGACTCCGACCTTGGCCAGATGGTCAAGCAGAAGGTCAAGCTCCGCGTGACCGAGGTCAACCGTGCCCGCCGCCGCGTCGTCGGCTCCATCAAGTCCGTGCTGAACGAGGAGCGTCAGGCTGCTCAGGCCGCCATCTGGGAAGGCATCGAGGTCGGCAAGCACTATGACGGCGTTGTCAAGTCCATGACCTCTTACGGCGTGTTCGTCGACATCGGCGGCGTGGACGGCATGGTTCACATCTCCGAGCTGAGTTGGAGCCGCATCAAGAACCCCGCCGAGGTCGTCTCCATCGGCGATCACCTCGACGTGTATGTCATCTCCTTCGACCCCGAGAAGCGCAAGATTTCCCTCGGCGTCAAGGATCGCACCCAGAACCCCTGGGATGTGTTCATGAACACCTACAAGGTCGGCGACGTTGCCAACGTCCGCATCGTCAAGCTGATGACCTTCGGCGCGTTCGCTGAGGTCGTTCCCGGCGTGGACGGCCTGATCCATATCTCCCAGATCGCTGACCGCCGCATCGACAAGCCCTCCGACGTCCTGTCCGAAGGCCAGATGGTCGACGCGAAGATCACCGCCATCGACGAGGAGAAGAAGAAGATCTCCCTCAGCATCCGCGCGCTGCTCAGCGGCGAGGAAGAGGCTCCTGTCGAGGAGTAATTTTCCCGAACTGAAAAGAGACAGGCTCCGGCCTGTCTCTTTTTTACGTTCTTTTTTACGCTGACACGTAAGAAAGACTTTGCAAACGGCGATCGGTATGCTATAATTGTTAAAGTTTCGACATAGTTCCGAAATGATAATCAAATTCACATACATACAGGAGGAATTATCCATGGATTACGCAGCGCTTTATCAGAAGAAGCTGACCTCTGCCGCGGAAGCTGTCAAGGTCGTCAAGAGCGGCGACTGGGTCGACTACGGCTGGTGCACCAACCATCCCTACACGCTCGACAAGGCTCTGGCCGCACGCCAGAATGAGCTCAAGGACGTCAAGGTCCGCGGCGGCGTGACGATGTGGATGCCCGAGATCTGCAAGGCCGAGGACGCCGGTGAGCACTTCACCTGGAACTCCTGGCATTGCAGCGGCATCGACCGCAAGATCATCTCCAAGGGCATGGGCTATTTCATTCCCATGCGCTACAGCGAGCTGCCGCGCTTCTACCGCGACGGCAACGCCACAGTCGATGTTGCGATGATCCAGGTCACGCCGATGGATAAGCATGGCAACTTCAGCTACGCGCTCGCGTCCTCTCACCTGGCCGACATGCTCGACACTGCCAAAACCGTTATTGTTGAAGTCAACAAGAACCTGCCGTGGGTTTACGGCCTCACCGGCTGCGAGATCAACATCAAGGACGTCGACATGGTTGTGGAAGGGGAGAATCCTCCCGTTGCGCAGCTCGGCGCGGGCGGCGCCCCCACCGAGGTCGACACCGCGGTCGCCAACCTTGTCGTGCCTGAGATCCCGAATGGCGCGTGCCTCCAGCTCGGCATCGGCGGCATGCCCAACACCATCGGCTCGATGATCGCGCAGTCTGACCTCAAGGACCTGTCCGTTCACACCGAAATGTATGTCGACGGCTTTGTCGACATGGCCCTCGCCGGCAAGATCACCGGCAAGCACAAGCAGCTCGACAAGGGCCGTCAGGTCTTTGCCTTCGCCGCCGGCACGCAGAAGCTCTATGACTACATGGATCGCAATCCTGAGGTCATGGGTGCGCCGGTCGACTATACGAACGACGTGTTTGTCATCTCCCAGATCGACAACTTCATCTCCATCAACAACGCCATCGACTGCGATCTGTTCGGTCAGGTGAATGCCGAGTCCGCCGGCATCAAGCACATCTCCGGCACGGGCGGCCAGCTCGACTTTGCGATGGGCGCGTACCTCTCCAAGGGCGGCAAGAGCTTCATCTGCATGTCCTCGACCGTCACGGGCAAGGACGGCACGGTCAAGAGCCGCATCGTTCCCACGCTGACGCCCGGCTCCATCTGCACCGACCCGCGCTCCTGCACGCACTACATCGTCACCGAGTATGGCATGGTCAACCTCAAGGGCCTTTCGACCTGGCAGCGTGCCGAGGCGCTCATCGGCATCGCGCATCCCGACTTCCGCGAGCAGCTCATCGCCGACGCGGAGAAGATGCACATCTGGCGCCGCAGCAATAAGTAAGCAAAAATCGTTCTTCCGTCACGTGGGCTTTCCTGAAAAGGGGAGCCCACATTTTTTCGAAAATCCACCTCGTTTCCATTTTTATGCGATATTTCATCAAAAGTCGCTTGAAAATGATGGCAAAGTACGTTATACTATGTATGGGGAATTGTTTCCTCTTGTGTGTTTGTGTTGTTTTTCTTTTCCATCGCACGGAAAACCGGGGCGAATGCCAGATTGGCATTCTGCCTGAAGGGAGGTGGGCATAGAATGTTTCAAGTGGGAGATAAGGTCGTGCACCCGATGCACGGCGCCGGTGTGATCGACAGCATTGTCCGCGAAAAGATCAGCGGCAAAGCAATGGATTTTTACGTCTTCAAAATGCCCATTTCCGGGCTAACGCTCAAGATCCCGACCGAGAATTCCACGGCCATCGGCATCCGCGCCATCAAGACGAGAAGCGAGATCGAAGAGGTCATCGCGCGCATTCCCAAGCTCGGCGTCGACATGACGGCGAACTGGAACCACCGCTACCGCGAGAATATGGATCGCCTGAAAAGCGGCGATCTCGACGAGGTCAGCGCCGTCATCAAGGCGCTGATGCATCGCGACAGCACGCGCGGACTATCCAACGGCGAGCGCAAGATGCTGCACATTGCCAAGCAGATCCTCGTATCAGAGATCGTCCTGGCAGAAGACGTGGAGTATCCCGAGGCTGAGGGGCGCGTCAACGCCGCGATGCTGTTAAAGGAGAGCGATTGAGTCCATGAGCCTGCTGCAAAAAATGTTCGGCAAGCACCAAAAGCGCACTCACCCGTACTGCGCCGCGCTGATTGCGGCCGCCGGAAGCTCCACGCGCTACGGCGGGGAGAACAAGCTGTTGCAAACCCTTGACGGCATCCCCGTCCTTGTGCGCACACTGCTCACGATCGACCGCGTGGAGGGCATCGACGAGATCGTCATCGCTGCGCGGGAGGACGAGCTGCTGCCTTATGCTGAGCTCTGCAAGACCTTTGGCCTCAGAAAACCCGTAAAGGTCATCGTCGGCGGCGCAACGCGGACAGTGTCCGTGCTGCGCGCGGCGCTCGAGGCCTCGCCCGAGACGGAATTTTTCGCCGTGCAGGACGGTGCGCGTCCGCTCGTCACCGTCGAGCTCATCGACGAAGTGCTCGACGCGGCAAGAGTTTATCTCGCCGCCGCGCCCGCCGTTCCGGTGCGCGACACCATCAAGGTCGCGCACGATGGCATCGTCGAGCGCACGCCCGATCGCAGCGCGCTCTTCGCCGTGCAGACGCCGCAGGTCTTCGCCGCCGACCTTTTGAAGGCGGCGCTCCAGTCCGCGATTGCGGACGGCGCGACTATTACAGACGATTGCTCCGCTGTGGAGCGGATGGGCAAGGAAGTCCACTTGACAGAGGGCAGCGAGGAAAACATCAAGATCACCACGCCGGTCGACCTTGCGATCGCAGAAGCAATTTTACAGCGCAGAGGGGAATGAACCTTTCCCTCTGCCTTTTCTTGAAGGAAGGACCCATACCATGACGAATTTACGCATCGGGCACGGCTACGACGTGCACCGCCTGACCGAGGGCCGCGCACTGATTTTAGGCGGCGTGACGATCCCCTACGAAAAGGGCCTGCTCGGCCATTCGGACGCTGACGTACTGACCCACGCCGTGATGGACGCGCTGCTCGGCGCGGCGGCGCTCGGCGATATCGGCAAGCTCTTTCCCGATTCCGCCGACGAGTTTGCTGGCATCTCGAGCTTAGAGCTGCTGCGGCAGGTGAAGCTGCACCTCGCCGCCGCGGGGTACGATGTCGTCAACATTGACGCGACGATTTTGGCGCAGGCACCTAAACTCGCGCCGTACCGCGAGCAGATGCGCGCGAACATCGCGCGCGAGCTCCAGATTGATGTCTTGCGCGTGAGCGTGAAAGCCACGACCGAGGAACACCTCGGCTTCACCGGCAGCGGCGAGGGGATGGCCGTCCACGCTATCGCGCTCCTTGAGCGCGCGGACAACTGAATCAAAACCGCTTCGGACGGACGCTTTTTCTGAGCGCCCGTCCCTTTTCGCCCGCACACCGCCGCCGCGCACGCATATCATGCTGTGAGGGGGAATCGGTATGGACTATTATCTCTTTGCCGCGCGCTCAGTCACCCATGCCCAGCGCATGGCGCGGCTTTTGAGCGACGCGGGTATCTCTGCCAAAATCCGCCGCGCGGGCGCTGCGATCACCGAGCG
>ULUQ01014494.1_pt1 | contig 13036 bp, 6 predicted proteins | sample 1958661 | NCBI WGS metagenome assembly ULUQ01 (sample SAMEA4835765, study PRJEB28245) | human gut metagenome | biome: gut microbiome; material: fecal sample | place: Denmark | collected 2008 | reverse complement strand
TGACCCAGAAGCTCGCCAAGCCGGCAGTTCCGTTTGGCGGAAAGTATCGTATCATCGACTTCCCGCTGTCCAACTGTGTCAATTCTGACATTGACACGGTGGGCATCCTGACCCAGTATCAGCCCCTCGTCCTGAACGAATACATCGGCAACGGCCAGCCGTGGGACCTTGACCGCCTGCACGGCGGTGTTCACGTTCTGCCGCCGTACCAGCAGGCCTCCGGCTCTGACTGGTACAAGGGCACGGCCAACGCCATCTATCAGAACCTGTCCTTCATTGACCGCTATGACCCCAAGTATGTCATCATCCTGTCCGGCGACCAGATCTGCAAGCAGGATTACTCTGACTTCCTGCGCTTCCATAAGGAGAAGAACGCAGAGTTCTCCGTCGCCGTCATGGAGGTGCCATGGAGCGAGGCATCCCGCTTCGGCCTGATGGTCACCGATGAGGATGACCGCATCAACGCCTTCCAGGAAAAGCCGAAGGAGCCCAAGTCCAACCTGGCATCCATGGGCATCTACATCTTCAACTGGGACATCCTGAAGAAATACCTGAGCGAGGACGAGGCTGACCCCAACTCCGAGAACGACTTTGGCAAGAACGTCATTCCCAACCTGCTGAAGGATGGCCGCCGTATGTATGCGTACCACTTCAGCGGCTACTGGAAGGACGTCGGCACGATCTCCAGCCTGTGGCAGGCCAACATGGAGGTCCTGGACCCGAAGCATTCCGGCATCAACCTGTTCGATGAGAACTGGAAGATCTACTCCCGCAACACGGGCCGTCCCTGCCAGCAGATCGGCAGCGACGCCACCATCTCCAACTCGATGATCTCCGAGGGCTGCAAGGTCAACGGTACGGTCAATAATTCCATCCTGTTCCCCGGCGCAGTCGTTGAGAAGGGCGCTACGGTGGAAGCAGCCGTCGTTATGGGCGGCACGGTCATCAAGGCCGGTGCGTCCGTCAAGCACTGCATCGTGGCCGAGAACGTCACGATCGAGGAGGGCGCAACCGTCGGCGCTATGCCCGAGGGCGGCCTGAACATTGCCGAGCCCGGCGATGTCGCCACCGTCGGCTCCGGCGTCGTCATCGGCAAGGGCGCAGTGGTTGGCCCCAAGGCAATGGTCTCCAGCGATGTAAAGGATGGTGAGGAACAATGGTAAACAGCAATGTGAATGCTCTCGGCGTCATTTTCGCCAATACGTATGATAACCTCGTTCCCGAACTGGTGGCGGAGCGCTCCATGGCCTCCATCCCGTTCGGCGGACGTTACCGCCTGATCGACTTCACGCTGTCCAGCATGGCCAACGCCGGCATCGACAACGTGTCCGTCATCGTGCGTAAAAACTACCACTCTCTGATGGATCACCTGGGCGCAGGCCGTGAGTGGGACCTGACCCGTAAGCGCGGCGGCCTGAATATCGTCCCGCCCTTTGCCGAGCGCAGCGTCAAGCTGTACTCCGGCCGTGTGGACGCACTGGACAGCATCCTGAACTGGCTCGAGGCGCAGAAGGAGCGCTACGTCATCCTGTCTGACTCCTACATTGCCATGAACTTCGACTTCAATAAGCTGATCGATGCCCATGTCAAGTCCGGCGCTGACGTCACGATGGTTTACAACCGCGCCGCCATCCCCGAGGGTGCCCGCAGTGATAACTACACCATCCGTCTGGATGACAATGACCGCGTTGTTGAGATTCTGTCCAACGACTACCGCATCGGTGAGCAGAACCTCGCCATGAACATCTATGTCATTGAGCGCGAGAGCCTGATCCACCTGATCCACGATGCCTCCGTCCGCGGCCTCGTCTACTTCGAGCGCGACATCCTGGCCCGCAACCTCAAGCTGCTGAACGTCCATGCCTACCGGTTCGACGGCTATGTCGCCCGCGTCTCCGACATGAAGAGCTACTTCGACGAGAATATGCGTCTGCTCCAGGAAGGCAGCATGGACGCCCTGTTCGGACCCGCGCCCATCTACACGAAGATTCGTGACGATAACCCGACCCGCTACCTGGAGGGCAGCTCTGTCAAGAACAGCCTGCTGGCTGACGGCTGCGTCATCGAGGGCTCCGTTGAGAACAGCGTGCTGTTCCGCGGCTGCAAGATCAAGAAGGGTGCTGTTGTCAAGAACTGCGTCCTGATGCAGGATACCGTTGTTGAGCCGAACTGCAATGTGGAGTACGTCGTCACCGACAAGAACGTCCACATCACCGAGGACAAGAAGCTGACCGGCACCGACACCTTCCCGGTGTTCGTCGCCAAGGGCCACAGCGTATAAAATACCCCGCCAGCAAAACGCTGACACAGGGGAGACATAACGCTCATAGAGGTCGAACTCCCTCTCCCCGGAGACGACTTTGATGAGAGGGCGGGGGAGAGCCAGACTTTCCCTCGCCCTCATTTTGTGAAACTCGCACGGAGGTGCTTATGAAAATCCTGTACGCAGCCAGCGAGGCTGCACCCTTTGCCAAGTCCGGCGGCCTGGCCGATGTTGCGGGCGCTCTGCCCAAGGCGCTGGTCCGCGACGGCATCGACGCCCGCGTCGTTATGCCGCTGTACGGCGACCTGAAATTCAAGGATACGCTGACCTATGTCACCAACTTCAGCGTGCCCGTGGGCTGGCGCAGCCAGTACTGCGGCCTGTTCAAGGCCGAGCGCGACGGCGTTGTCTTTTACTTCATCGACAACGAGTATTACTTCAAGCGCAGCGGCCTGTACGGCTTCTATGACGACGGCGAGCGTTTCGCGTTCTTCTCCCGCGCCATTCTGGAGATGCTGTTCTACACCGACTTTGAGCCGGACATCATCAACTGCAATGACTGGCAGACCGCATTGACGCCCGTCTACCTGAATCTGTACTACCGCCATCTGGATAAGTTCAGCCGCATCAAGACGGTGTTCACGATCCACAACATTGCCTACCAGGGCAAGTATGGTCTGGATATTCTCGAGGATACCTGCGGCATCGGCGCACGTGACGCCCATGTTGTGGAGTATGACGGCTGCGCCAACTTCATGAAGGGCGCCATCGAGTGTGCAGACAAGGTCACCACCGTCAGCCCGACTTACGCGCAGGAGATCCTCGACCCGTGGTTCAGCCACGGTCTGGACGGCTTGCTGCGCCAGAAGCAGTATAAACTGTGCGGCATTCTGAACGGTATTGACGTCGATGTCTTTAACCCTGCCACCGACCCTGACATTGCCAAAAACTACGACGCCGAGACCTTCCAGGAGGGCAAGGCTGTCTGCAAAGAGGCCCTGCAGGACGAGTTCGGCCTGCATAAGGACGGCAGCCCGGTCATGGCCATGGTCACCCGTCTGGTTGGCCACAAGGGCGTTGACCTGGTTCAGGCCATCGCCGAGGGTCTGCTGCAGCAGGGCATCGAGCTGGTCATCCTCGGCTCCGGCGAGGCCCAGTATGAGAACTTCTTCAACGAGCTGTGCGCACGCAACCCGGGCCGCGTCGGTGTCTACATCGGCTTCAACGCCAAGCTGGCACAGCAGATCTACGCCGGCGCCGACATCTTCCTGATGCCGTCCCGCTCCGAGCCCTGCGGCCTGGCCCAGATGGTCTCCTGCCGCTACGGCACGATCCCCGTTATCCGCGAGACCGGCGGCCTGAAGGACTCTATCCGCGACTCCGGCGACGGCTACGGCAACGGCTTTACCTTTGCCAACTACAACGCCCATGAGCTGTATGAGGCCTGCTGGCGCGCCAAGGAAGGCTATTGGCAGAAGGACGGCTGGCCCGTGCTGGTCAAGCGCGCCATGGAGTGTGACTTCAGCTGGTCCAACTCCGCCAAGAGCTACGAGGGCCTGTACAACGAGGTCGTCAACCTCTGGTAATCTTTTCATAAAATGCGGTCTTTCGTCGAAAAGCGGAGGGCCGCATTTTTCGTTGAAAAAAGCCGCATTTTTCTCAAAAAATCGCTTGACATTTCTTCTGCCAGCCGTTATAATAATACACGTCGTCAGGGCTACGGCCCACGACGAAAAGAATATGCGGATGTGGCGGAACTGGCAGACGCGCTAGATTCAGGTTCTAGTTCCCTTAAAAGAGTGTGGGTTCAAATCCCTTCATCCGCACCATAAGACTGTGATGAAAAAGATGTCACAGTCTTTTTTCTTTGTTGTAGCGTCGAAAATCGGCGATTTCGCCAACCGATTTTTGAACACGGTTTTACAGTGTTGTCCAACCATTTTTGGGCGGTTTGCCCACCCTGAAGCCCACTTTCTCTGCCACTTTTTGGAATTTGGCAGGGGAGTGGGCAATTTTTTTGAGAAAAAACAGAATAAATCCTGCTGTTTTCAGAATGTTTTCAATTTCCCCGTAGCCATACCAGAACCCGGATCTTTCGACAGAAGAGCGCATCAGCGACCTGATGAGCCGGATGACCCTTGAAGAAAAGATCCTGCAGACAGATCAGTATTATTCCGGCGATTTTACAACGCAGGACGAAAACGGCAAGCTTACAGCCGTGGATATGCAGCGGTTTGATGCACTGATGCAGCACAATAGTGTCGGCAGTGTGCAACTGCGCGGTATGACTGCTGCCCAAGCCAATGTTGTGCAGCGGTAAGAAGGTTGTAAAGCTGCTGGATTATGCTTAGCAAAACAGAACTGTTCATTTAGAATATAAGCCGCTTGTTCTTTGCGGCATAATAAAAGGTACAAATTATATACCAGTAAGGAGGATCTGCATGAAAACTTCATCTATTCTTGACACCTATCAGACCTGGCTGACCCACCGGGAGTACAGCCCCGCCACCATCCAGAAGTACACCAAAGCCCTGGCCCGCTTTTTTGCCGATACCGGGGCAGGGGACATCCCGACCCGCGAGACCGTTGCAGCCTGGCGGGATAGCCTGACCGAAAAGGGCTATACCCCTGCCACCGTGAACGCGATGCTGGCTGCCGTCAATGATTGCCAAGAGAGCATCGACAACGTGGCTGGCAAAGCTAAGCCGCTCAAGCACCAGCGCAGGATCTTCGCCGACCCTGGCCGGGAACTGACCCGCGCCGAGTATTTCCGCCTGCTGAACGCCGCACGCGCCGCCGGCAACAAGCGCACCCAGCTGCTGCTGGAAGCGCTTTGCTCCACCGGCATCCGCGTCTCGGGACTGCAGTTTATCACGGCAGAAGCCGTCCGCCGGCATAAGGCATCCATTCGCTGCAAGGGCAAGTGCCGGGAAATTTTGCTGCCGGCCGAACTCTGCCACCGGTTGACCCGCTGGTGCCAGAAACACCGCATTCATGTCGGTCCGGTGTTTCTTTCCCGTGTTGGCAAGCCTCTGAGCCGCGTAACGGTCTGGAAACTGCTCAAAGCCCTGTGCGAGCGCGCTAATGTGGCCTGGAAGAAAGTTTTCCTCCACAACCTGCGGCACCTGTTTGCGCGGACATTTTACAACCTCGAAAAAAACATCTCGAAACTGGCGGACCTGCTCGGTCATTCCAGCATCGAGACGACAAGAATTTATATCATGGAATCCGGCGCAGAACATGAGCGTCTACTCAATAAAATGCACCTTCTATTGTGAATTTGACGAAAGCATAGTTCCGTTCCTGTCGTTAACAAAAGTTAACATTTAATAAACGTCCGTTCGCGTTTTAAATACCAAAAATGAAAAAGTAAGTAAGAAAAAGTTGTTGGGCAAGCGCTGAAATTCCGCGCCTAACAGTATTTCTATGTGCACTTTTTACAATTTCAACAAAATTGTGTACTTCCCCTTGCCTTTTTCACCTTTATGTGCTAAAATTAGCACTGGTTAATCTATTGTAACTTCTTTTTGCAATTTGTTTTGTTATATGTGGTTAACATGCAATTAACAGAATATGCTTCTGTTTTTCTTTGCTCGCTGCACGCTGAAATGACCGGAACACAAATATTGCAAGGACGATGCAACTTGACATCTGAAATTGTGGGTAATCGCTTGCACAAGTGTGGGCTATGTCTGCCTGGTGGCAGCCAACAGCGATTGTGGTTCGCACAACATTTTGGTTGGAAAGCTAATTGGGCAAGATGGCCGCTCCATTGTCGGCAATAAAAACTTCAAACCACTTTGTATGTGGTGCGTAGCCTAGAGGGTATCTGAAAAATCCCCAGCACTGTCTAATTCTACCGGGGCATCCCCGCACAATTCTCGGCTTAAGCCTAAAGCATCGCTGCGACGGCCGCGGCACATGATCAGCGTTGAGAAAATGCTCGGCAATCCACCAAGGATTGCCTGTGCTTCTCTCTTAGCCGGTCACGCGTCTCGCTCGCCGCATTGGCATTTTGAATTGCTCGGTATTGCCCAAAAGCAGCGTCTGCTACGTTACTCAACCTTGCAATACACCAAGTATTGCGGCGGTCTCGCGCCTTGCATCCGTTATCTTTTAGCGAATTTTCCAGCATTTTGGTTTATCAGAGACACCCGAATAAATTTTGAATCTATCCGCTTATGAAGCTTCTGGCATCAGGTGTGCCGATCCAATGCCTCAAGCAAGGCGCGGTAGAGGCGGTCAAGTGGAACAATAGAACGATGTGTTGCTGATGGTAGCGATATCTACCCACTCTATTGTCTGTCCGTCTGCCTGCTAATTTGTTTGGGAATGAACGGGACGATACGTAAAAATGGCGTTGATTCTGTGCCAGGGCTTTATGTAGCCGTTATTGGGCCGGAAACAGGAGTGTTTGCCAGAAGCGGGTTTGGCCATACGCGCACATGCATAGCAGAAATGTATATCTGCTTGACAAATGAGCGCGGCAGACCACGTTTCCTGGTGGATATAAATCAATTTGAGCGGAGGTGGTGCTTAAGGGAAAGCCCAACCGGATCCCTGTGAAAGTATTTTGCTGTGCATTGAATGGAAACGCTTTGATGTGTAATCCCGGACTGTTCTGTTTGAATCAAGAGCGGCGTCATCATTGTAAGTTCCAAACCTCAAAGGGAACAACAGGGTGCTTTCGGCAAAATTACCCGGTTCGGCGCGATTGATTAGATGCATCTGAGAAAAGAGAAATGAAAGGATGTGCTTTACCAATGGAAAACAAGAAGTGGAAACGCTTCGGTTCATGTCTGATGGCACTGGCTATGGTACTGTCCGGTACCGCATTGCCCGCAAGTGCTGCGACCCCCGGCAAAGACGGGTCAGCGGAGATGAACGAAGCGTATGCCGCACACGAGTCCCTGATGCCGATCGGCCCCTCTTTCAGCGTGGCCACTCTTTTAGAGTGGACGCCGGAATCTGACCCGGACGCACGATACAGCAGGGCGAGCATTCCCATGGCAAACCGAGAGGGCGGTTTTGTCGTGAACCCAAAGGCAAATCCGGAAGCAAAGCTCATGCTCTGCTCCCTGGCTAACTCTTCCCACGACACCACCAGTTCACAAGGCACCGAGAACTTCATGAGCTGGTCCTTCAACTACTGGCAGTACACCGATTCTTTTGTGTACTGGTCCGGTTCTGAGGAGGGCCTGATCTGCTGCCCCACCGGCGAATTTACTGACGCTGCCCACACCAACGGTGTGCCGGTCGTTGCTACACTGGGCTTCCCTTGGGGATCTGGCTCGGGCTATGCGGAGGAAGTTGACGCTTTCTGCCAAAAGGCGGAAGATGGCAGTTTCCCCGTGGCAGATAAGCTACTGGAAGTGATGGATTACTATGGTTTTGATGGATACTTCTTCAACCAGGAATCCTTTGGCTGCAGTGCAGAGATTGCATCCAGGTTGGATGAGATGATCCGCTACATGCGCGCCAAGTGCCCCGACATCTTGATTAGCTGGTACGACTCGATGCTGCCTTCCGGCGGCGTATCTTACCAGAACGCGGTTAATAGCTCGAACCAGCGTTGGATGGAGCGTAGCGATGATGGCTCTGTGGGAATCAATGAGTTCTTTATGAACTACAACTGGTATACAGGGCAGATTTCTACTACAGTCAGCACGATGAACTCTATTAACCGCAGCCCCTTCGATGCTTATGCGGGCTTGGATGTACAGCAAAACGGCATGAACACGCCTTTCCGTGATGAACTGCTCGTGGACGAGGATGGCAAGCTAAAGCTATCCATCGCGCTGTATTGCCCCAACTCCACGTTAGGTAACTCTGCAAACGGAGCGCAGTTCCACGAGGTTGAACAAGACTTCTATGTCAATTCTGCTTCAGATCCGCGGGTAGAAGTGGCTAATGTTTCCTCATCCACTTGGCTGGGTATGTCCCGATTCTTCGCCGACAAGACGCCGATCCTCAGCACACCGTTCGTAACCAGTTTTAATTCCGGCCACGGTGTTGGTTATTATGTGAATGGTGAACTCTCCCGTGACAACGAGTGGAGTTACCAGTCCGTGCAGGACGTTATGCCCACCTGGACCTGGATCATCGATTCTGACGGCTCGAAGCTTGATGGCGGCTATGACTTCACTGACGCCTATAACGGCGGCACTTCCATTCAGTTCTATGGTGATCTGGATGCCAACAAGGCAAACGACATCATGCTGTACAGCACCGATGTCGCTGTGACCGATGGCATGACACTGAGCCTGACGGCCAAGAACGATGATGGCAAGGCCAGGTTGGTTGCCTATTATGGCGATGACAGCACTGCCAGCTATGAGGAATGCGAAACAGTCGCTTACGATTTGACTGCCAGTGAGGCTGATACCTGGACCACCACGGTGGTAAATATTTCTGATCATGCCGGCAAGACTTTGTATGCCATTGGTTTAAAGGTGGAAAGCGATACTGCTGTGTCCGACTACCACATCAACCTGGGCCAGCTTGCCATTTTGGATCAGGATCGCGCGGCGCTGTCCGGTCCTACTTCTGTGGCGCTGGACGAGATCCTGTATCACAACGCCTATGATGCGGAAGCACGTATTTACTGGGATGCTGTGGACGGCGCTGCTTCCTATGAGATCTACAAGGTCAACGCGAACGGGACTTCTAATCTGATCATGGAGACCCCCAACACGGCCTTCTACCTGCCTACCCTGGTTCGTGATTTTGACGAAGACGACGTGACGCTGAAAGTCGTCCCCGTTAATGCCAACGGTGTACGCGGTGAAGGCACCGAACTGATAATCGACTGGCTGTATAGCAATGAGGACTCCGAAGTCTACGAACCAAAAGAATTCGAAAACGTCTGCCTGGGGGCGACGGTAACCGGATATTCTGGCCAGAATGAGAGCGAGCCTGCCTCCAAGGCCATTGACGGGACCTCCCTGAATGGTTCCAAATGGTGTGTTACCAATGCGGAGACCGGATATATGGACATTGACATTGGTCGTAAGGTGACGGTCCGCCGCTGGCGCGTAGAACATGCCCAGTACGGTGGCGAGGATGTGTTGATGAACACCGTCGACTTTGCTCTGGAGTATAAGAATGCGTCTGGCTGGTGGGTAGAGGCAAAGCGCATCCAGCACAACACCGCCGCTGTAACGGATGTCTTGCTGGACGAACCGGTGACTGCACAGGAATGGAGACTGCGCATTTATGATGATGGAACTTCCCCCTGGGGCGGTATCCGCATTTATGAATGGCAGATGTTCGAGACCGCCGAGTTCCCCCAGACGGAGCCGGTGTCCATCCAGTTTGCCGCCGCAGAGAATGGCACGGGCGCCAATGATACCTTCACACTGAAGAACGTGCCTGCGGGCCAGACTGTCACGGTCTACACCAAATCCGGCAGCGAGTATAACAAGATCGGAGAGGCGGTTGCAGAAAGCGGCACTGTCACTATCACCGGCCTTAACTTTGGCACGCAAGAAGCCGGACGTATTTACTACACCACCACCGCCACAGGTTCCGCAGAAAGCATCAAGCTGAGCGCGAGCTTTGAGGCGGAAAATGCCGCAAAATCTGAGGCGGCAAAGGATGTTACAGCGAAAGCTTATTCACAGCCTGGCTCGCTTAGCTCTTCCAACGGTGGCGACATCTATATTTCTCTTACGGTGAATGGCCTGAGTGAAGGCGATGTGGTCTACGTTTACGAGAACGACTCTGGTGAATACACCAAAGCCTCTCTCCCGGTGGCTGCTGGCGAAACCTCGGTAATTATCCGTGGCATTCGGGTCCCGCGTGCGGGCAGTGAACTCACCCTGCAAGTAAAACGCGTCAGGAAGCTGATCTCTGATAAGTATACTGTCAAAATCCCCGCATTCCCGGAACCGACCGCTTACTTGAACTTGGTGGCGACCAATGCCAAGGGCGAGAAACTGACCGGCGTTACTTATGGCGTTTACAACAGCAACAACGAAAAGGTCTATACTGTGACTACCGGCGAACCTGCTAAGGTTGTATTGGGGACGTACACCATTAAGTGCGAAAAAGTTCCTGAAGGCTACCTGATCAACGACACGGTTGTGAAGCGCCTGGTCGTGACCGAAGGCCAGACCTACGATGTGAATGTTACCCTGCAGAGCGGTTCTGTTGAGCCAATCGTTACATCTGTTACGGTATCGCCCGCTACTGCATCTGTGGAGAAGGGCGCAACCAAGCAGTTTGCAGCTATGGTCAACGGCGAGAATATCACCGACCATTCTGTGACCTGGAGCGTGGACGGCGCGGTCTCTGAGGCGACTGAGATCGACGAGACCGGCCTGCTGACCGTTGCGGAGGACGAGACCGCAGAGCAGCTGACCGTTGTTGCGACCTCGGTTCAGGATCCGAAGGTTTCCGGCAGCGCTGCCGTGACCGTCACCGAGCCTGTGGGCGAGCTGGAACTGGTGTCCCAGAATGCGACCATCGTTGGCTACAACGGCAAAAAACTGGGCACTGCCCAGGGCCCCGAAAAGCTGTTTGACGGCGACAAGGAAAACCCCGATACCGGCAAATGGTGCGAGGATGGCAGCAACCTGTGGGTCGCCTTTGACATTGGCGAAGAACGCAACGTCCGGCAGCTGGTCGTCTCCCACGTCGGCGTGGCGGAAACGCCGACGGCCGGCAACGGCAGCATGAACACTGCCAATTACGAGTTCTATGTGCTGAACGAAGAAAAGGTCAACGTGGACGAACTGCTGGCCATGGAGGCCGAGGAACGGAACGCTGTGCTGGCAGACGCTGCGAACTGGACAGAGTGTGCCAAGACCACCGATAACGCGGCCAATGTTACCACCAATGATCTGGGCGATGCGACCGGACGGATCTTCAAGCTGAATGTCAGCCGTACCGATACCACCGGTTGGGCTGCCTGCGTCCGCATCTACGAGGCCGAACTGTACGCTACGGCCAAGCCCACCGAGCCTGTTGTGGACAAGACCATTCTGAATCAGCTGATCGAGCAGGCTTCCGCCCGGGTGGAAGACGATTACACGACCACCAGCTGGGCAGCGTTTGCAACTGCGCTGGCCGAAGCGCAGAGCATCTCTGCCGCTGAGGATGCAAACCAGGTGACTGTCAACCATGCAGCTGACGCTCTGCAGGACGCCATGGAAAGCCTTGTGAAGCGTGCTGACAACTCGAACCTGGTCGCGGCCATCGACAGCATCAAGGAACTGGATGAAAGCAGGTATCAGCCTGATTCTTGGGCTGCCCTTGCCCAGGCTTTGGCAGAAGCTGAGAAGGTCGCCGCCAACCGTGATGCAACCGCCGATGAGATCGAAGCTGCTTATACAAATCTGGAAGCTGCTTACAAGGCACTGGCGCTCCGAGCAGATATGACTGCAATTGATGATATGATCTCCAAGGTGGAGGCCATGGATGCGAACGCTCATACTGCAAAATCCTGGAAATTGGTTGCCGATGCATTGGAGGCCGCAAAGACGGTCGCCGCCAATGAAAACGCTACCCAGGAGGCTGTAGATGCAGCAGCACGGACGTTGCAGGCCGCAGCGGCGGCATTGGTAAAGGCTGGCGATGCCACCGAGTTGAATGCTTTGGTTGAAGAAACCAAGCAACTTGACCTGAGCAAGTATACTGTGGAGAGCGCGGACGCTATCCGCCAGGCAATTTCTGATGCGGAAGCTGCTATCGCAGGCCGCGCAAGTGCTGAAGACTTGAAAGCCGCCCTTGATGCAGTGCGGAATGCTGTAAATACTGCCCAGACCAAACCTGCGGCACCGGTACAGAAACCTGCTGATACTGTGAAGGATGAACATCCCGATATTGCGGGAGGAATTGCAAACGGCACTTGGGGTGCTGCGCCTACTGCAAAGCCGAATGACGGCAGTGCAGCGGCATCTGGCAGCGGAGCAACAAGCGCGATTCCTCAGACGAGCGATAACTTCCCTTATGAAGTGCTGTCGATTCTGGCTTGCTTGGCCGTGGGTGGCTTTATCGTTGCACTCTACCTGAAAAAACGCAGTGGCAATCGCTGATGTCTACGAGATGAACGTAAACTCCTAATTCTAAAACACATTATGCGCTTGATCGCAATCGACAGATTGACCAAAACTATAAGATTTAATCATATTACTGGCATATCTATCACTGTGTTTGGCAGTCAATCGGAAGGGGAATGAGACAAGTCCTCGGTGTTGGTTGATGATTAAGGTATAACTGCAAAAGTGCCTCTTGCGGGCTTCGAACCGCAAGGGGCACTTTTGTGTCTACAGGCATGGAGGAAGACCAACAACTCGGAATTCTTGTCAAACAAAATATTGTTGTAGACAGAGGAACGAATGGTGCGCTCAACGCGTTGGTGGACTATAATCCACAGTGCGAAATAATTTTAATCAACATATAGGACCAGAAAAAGCCAATGAAGCGGGGATTTTTTGCTTTTCCCGGCAGTTTTCATTTTGTTTTCAAGTTTCCCATTTTATACCTATTTACAATAAGGAGGATTTTCACTATGAGCATCATTATCGGCATTGACCACGGCTACTATGCTATCAAAACAGCCCACTGCTCGTTCCCGGCAGGGCTGACAAGCTACGGAGAACACGAACCCTACACCCGCCAAGGACTCTTAGAGTTTGGCGGGTGCTTTTTTGTTTGTGGCTCTGGGCGGCAGCCTATCCAGCGGGACAAGACCATAAATGACAACTACTACCTGCTGACGCTGGCAGCAATTGCAAAAGAAATCCGGCAGCGCGGCTTGCCGCCCGAATG
>ULUQ01024729.1_pt1 | contig 13099 bp, 9 predicted proteins | sample 1958661 | NCBI WGS metagenome assembly ULUQ01 (sample SAMEA4835765, study PRJEB28245) | human gut metagenome | biome: gut microbiome; material: fecal sample | place: Denmark | collected 2008 | reverse complement strand
TTCTGTTTTGACAGGGAGTTGGGCATTGGTGTGCTGCGTAATAGATATTAACAGAAATTGTAATAAGAATAGTTGTATTTTCTTCATTTAGTTTATGTGTTTAGTGCTAAGCTTGCTAAAACGAAATCGGTTTATCAGTCTGCCATCCCGAACTTTTGTAAAAAATTTGGACTCTAATCATTTTATGTATATGAAAAGTTTCACTAATGTTCAGAATGGCCGACTGTATAATCATATCAGCAGGAATTTTGGCATATTTATTTTCCTCCGGCAGGCAGGTTTTTCAGCCAGTAATCAGCCATTGTCTTTCGCAGATGCAAGCTGGTTCCCTTGCCTTCGTAAATTCCATGGGAACGCATCGGGTAAGAAATCTGTGAGAAGATTTTTCCGTGCCGTACCAGTTCATTGACCAACATTTCACAATTCTGATAATGAACATTGTCATCTCCTGTACCGTGAATTAACAGCAAGTTGCCTTTCAATCCTGCTGCATACGAGATGGGAGACCCTTTGCGGTAGCCCTCCGGATTATTTTGAGGAGTATTCATATAACGTTCTTGATAAACCGTGTCATACAGACGCTGGTCGGCCACAAAAGCAATGGCAATGCCTGTGTGGAAAACATCGGGATAACGGAACATACTGTTCAGCGTCTGGCTGCCTCCGCCACTCCAGCCGGTGATACCGATACGTGCGGTGTCAATGAAAGAGTATTGACGTGCCAAGTCTTGGATGCCTCTTGCCTGATCTTCACTGGCAAAGGTTCCGACTTCTCCATAAATACATTTGCGCCATTCGCGTCCACGGGGTGCATTGGCACCACGGTTCTCGATGCTGACTATGATATACCCCAGGTTTGCCAAGTACTGGTGCCATAAACTTCCTCCGCTCCATACATCCTGTACGGTGGCGTTGGCAGGTTCTCCATAGACATCAATTATGACCGGATATTTTTTGCTGGGATCAAAGTTTACGGGTTTGATCATCCATGCATCCAGTTCCAGTTCTCCTGAACGGGTTTTTACAAATTCTTTCGGTTGCAGCCCCAAGGCTTTGTATTGCTCCTTGGCTTTTGCATTGTCAGTAATCAGACGTATACTTTTATGGGCAGGGAAAGACACCATGTCGATTACAGGGGGAGTTTCCGAGTTACTGAATGTATGGACTGCCCATTTGCCGGACGATGACATGATATAACGATGTTGCCCGCTTTGGTCAACAGGACTTAGCCGCTTTACCTCTCCATTGCCGAAAAGACGTGCCCGGTAGAGATAGCGCTGGGTGAAGTTGTCGGGAGAGGCGATAAAGTACACAAAACCTTTATCCATATCCGCACCTACTTCTTGAATATAATCAAAAGCTCCTTGGGTGATGGGCTTGATTTCTTTACCATCACGGCTTATACGATACAGGTGGCGCCATCCGTCACGTTCGCTTTCCCAAGTGAAATACTTGTTCCCTTTCAACCAACGCACATTGTCATTCGTTTCCAACCATGCGGCATCTTGATCGGTAAAGATATTGACGGGGGTATTTTCACCTATTTTCGCAATCCATACTTTATTGGTGTTTTGGGCACGGTTCATTTGCTGGATGAACAGTTCGTTGCAGCCCGGAATGAATTCCATACGTGGAATATAGTGGTTGCGTGCATCACCTGGAAGAGTCAGCCAAGTGGTGTTTCCACCGTCGGCTGATACATAGCCTACTTTTACAGCGGAGTTTGCTGTTCCGGCTTTAGGGTAGGGAAAACGTTGGATTTTAGGATAAATGGAATCTACATTATTGATGATATCAAACCATCCCGTACCTTGGGTATCGCTTTGCCAATAGGCTATGTATTGCCCGTCGGGACTCCAGCGGAAACCGTCGCGGCAGTTGAATTCTTCTTCGTATACCCAGTCGAATGTTCCGTTTACAATTTCATTATTTCCGTCTTGAGTTAGTTGGTTGATTTTCCCGTCAACCAGACTCTCTACATAAATGTTGTTTCTGGAGACATATGCTACCCGGCTGGCATCCGGCGAGAACTTGGCGAACATCAAGGTAGCTTCCGGCAAGCTTTTGCCCAATTGTTGCAGTTTGCCGTCTTTCAAATTAAGCACCCAGTAATCACCGCGGGTATCATAACGCCATACGCGACGGGTATTGGTATAGATCAATACTTTGGAGTTATCCTCGCTGAATACGAAATTGCGGACAGAGATAGGTTTTCCTGTTTGCGGATTCAGAAGCATATTGGCAGGGATCAGCACTTCTTTGGAATTGTCCTTTGCTTTGTAGGCAGTGACTTCGTATGCTCCCTCGGCATTTTTCTCTATTTTGGAATAACGTTCTCCATCTTTCATCCAGTTCACGTTACTTCCGCCTTCTGTCTTGATCAGTCCTCCGTATACGGCCTCCTCCAATGTGGGGATACGTTGCGCATGAGTTGTGGTTTCGAAACAGAATAAGCATAAGACTAATGTAAATAAGTTCTTTTTCGTCATAGTTATTATGAATCTTTTACTAAAAAATAGATGTCCATTTGAAAACACAAGTATGTATTGGGACTCCGGATATCTGTTTTCAAAAAACGGGCGTCTATTTTAGAAAAACGGACGCCTGCTCTTTTCTTTTTTATTTAATTCCTAATTTCTGTTTGATTGCAGCCGGAATAGCATCTTTATGCACCATGAGGAAAATAGTCTTGGCACGTACATAGCTTTCGGACATATTCAGGTAACCGCCAAATGTATTGCGTTCTGTACCCCAAGAATTTTTGGTGATATAGTATTTGGTCCCGTTTTGGTCTTTGGTAATACCGGTAAGATGCATCAGGTGGTCATCTGTAGTGACAAATGCTTCATAACCTTCCTGACGGACTTCCGGAGTGACATTTACTTCGGGACACGGTTTTTCAAATTTGTAGGCTTCCGCCAGCATCTCTCTTTGTTCTTTAGGGTCCATTTTCTCAAAACATGCACGGTCGGAACCCGAGAGATCTTCCGCTTTTTTCACTACCGGATTGATGGCTACACCATTTTTGAATGAAAAACCTTTTTCACTGACATCACCGTCCCAACATACGGTATATCCGTGGGTCAAAGCATAGTCGGCAACTTCCATCATTTCGTCCAGCGGAAGATTGTACATTTGTTCATTTTCCCAATTGTCGGGTACTTCCGGAGAGAATTTCTGGTAATACGGTTTGTGAGTGAAACTAGTCAGTTCGATATAATCGTCCATGTTCAAACCCAGACTTTCGGCAAAAGATTTCGGAGTGTACTCTTTTCCTTTGTAAGTGAACTTTTCAGGAAGTTCTCCTAGATAAGTATCGAAAAGGTTGTTGATCAGCTTGTAGTATTCCGGGCTGCGACGTTTCATCTTAACGGCTGTGTTTCCTAAAGCGTTGATATATCTCACCATTTCGCCATGGTTATGTTTCTCTGAGTTATAGTTGATTCCATGATATACTTCCTCGGGTACGATACCCACTTGGTTGAAAGCATTCTTCCATGTGTGTGAAAGGCTTCCTTGTCCTAAATTCCCGTTGCCTCCCCGGTAATAGTTGTCTTCCAATTGGTTCAAGTACTTTTGGCGTACAATGAACATTTCAGAAAGGTCATATTCCCCTTTGCCCATACGGAGCAGTTCGGATTCCATGAACGAAGTGGTGGCAAAGCACCAGCAAGTTCCAGTAGAGGCCTGATTTTTGACTGGAGTTGCTTTCTGTGATGCAACAGTCGTGAATTTGTAACCACTTTCTTGTGCATACATGGCTGATGCACAGCATAGCAGTGCGGCTAGTGTGAATACTTTTGTCTTCATAAGTTTGTTTTTAATATGATAAGGTTAACAATTAAAAGCCGAAGCGTGACTCAATCCAATATTGGTTTGCCATTTCGTCCCAGCGAAGGATGGTGGCGCCTATAAAGTCTGCCGTGTAGTCTGTGAGATAAGCACGGGCTGCTTCTTCCCCTTTAGATTGAAGGATACTTTGGTATTGTGCTTCCACAAATGGAAGTTCCCGTTGTCCTTTTTCCTCGAAATGACGAATATTTTTTTCCATTACTTTGCGGGCAGTTCCCCATCTTACAGCAGCCAGTTTGTTGGCGCGGCGATAGTGCCATAAGGCGGCGTCGTCGCGATAGCGGTGGTTACCGCAGATTTTATACATAGCAGGGAAATCAGTAATGCCGCAGAATACCGGAACGCGCGGGCTTTGTCCGGGGTTGTCCATAGAGAACCATACCACACCGCCTACTGCATCGGGCAGCCAGTTGCGCAATTGGATAACTGTAGAATAAGCACATTGCGGAACTGCGATATTGCGTACTGATTTCACAACTCCCTTTTTAATACCGTTCAGCATATTCAGTTCATCGCCACGCATCCACGGATTGGCTTTCGGGCTGATAATGGTGTCTACTTTTCCGGTTTTTCTATCTTTTACCGTAACTTTCAGATTCTGTGTCATATCCAGCGGCGTTCCTTCGTATGTTTCCCGGAGCAATGCCATAACATCGGTTACAGATACTTGCTTGTCGGGTTTTACACTGATAGGCAGTTCTTCTGCTTCATAATCAAGCTTTAATGACGGTGCCAGTGCATTCAGGATAAAGTGCTCGCGGGTGCTGAAGGATTTCAGTTGGCCGGAGTAATTCTTTCCGCTATAAGCTTTCCAAAATTTAAAAGGCTCTTTTCCATCCCAATATCCTAATTTTTTAGCCACGTCAAATACATTTTCGGAAGCCATATAGTGGTCGGGATCTTTCAGATTGAGGGTGCTGATTCGCGAGATGTTGGCAGATACGCCTACATGATCATCCGGAATACGGACTGCCGCCCATACTCCGCCAATTTTATCTTTTCCTTCTCCGAAGACTTCGAAGTGCCATACTTCATCAGGATCGGCAATGGTCAGACATTCGCCGCTGTCGCCATAACCGTATTGTTTTATGAGATCTCCCATCAGGCGGATAGCCTCACGGGCTGTTGTACAGCGTTGCAATGCCACACGTTGCAATTCTTCAATCATAAACATACCTTTGGGATTTTCCAGATCCCTGCGTCCGCTTACGGTAGTTTCACCTATCCCCAGCTGCTTTTCGTTGATGCAAGGGTAGGAGGTGTCCATGAAGGCATATGTTTTTCTAGCTTGTGGTATTTGCCCCTTGATTTTTACATTAGTCTGGTCGGCTACAAACTCGGTATGCATACGGCCATCGTAAATATTCATTACAGTATCCCTTTCATAACTTTCTGCCGGAACCATGTTTACCCAGGTTCGGTACCAGCTGTCGCATGTATGACTGGTTATAACTGATCCATCGGTAGTTGCTTTCTTTCCTACCATAATGCTAGTGCAGCTTTCCGGATCCTTTGTGTAATTCGTTTGGGCTGTGACACTTTGTGCCATGACTAAACCCAGGATTGTTAAAGAGGCTAGTAGTTTCATAAAGGTCGTTTTATTACTATTGCGTTTCAAAAGTATATAAAAAAAACTATTATTCAGAACTTTATCGGTTTAATTTTGTAATTTATGTCTAATAATCCAGCCTTTTTTGTATTTTTGCAGCAAATACAAAAATTGGGAGCACATGACAACTAGTATAGACATAGCTAGAAGGATAGCAGAAGTTAACTATCCTCTCAGTAGAGAAAGTGTTCACGCATTAGCCGAAATCTTAGTTTGTAGAAAATATCGTAAAGGGGAGATTGTTTTGCAGGCCGGTGAGGTTTGTAAAGCGATGTTGTTTATAGAAAAAGGAATGCTCAGACAATTTTATTATAAATATGATAAAGATCTGACTGAGCATATCGGTTATGAGAACGGAATGATTATTTGCATAGAGAGTTATTTTAAACAGGAGCCCACCCGCTTGATGGTGGAAACTTTGGAAGCATCCGTGGTATGGGAGTTACCCCGTGTGGAAGTGGAGAAATTGATAGATCAATATCACGATATCGAACGTCTTTATCGCGGTTTTATCGAACATTCTTTGATAGAGTCACAGGTGAAGGCGGACACGCTTCGTTTTGAACCGGCTCATGAACGTTATAACAGATTGTTGCAGCTTCATCCCGAAATATTGAAGCGTGCGCCTCTTGTGTACATCGCTTCCTTATTACAGATGACTCCCGAAACCTTGAGCCGTGTCCGTTCTTCCTTGCTTTAGAATTGATAAATCAATCCTAACCGGGTTTCAAAGGTCTTATATTTTATGTCCTCATGGTAGGAATAATGTGTGTGGCGGTAGTAATAGGACACTTCCATATTGGCTTTGAAGTGGGAGCTTAGATTCAACTCGATAATCGGATTCACTACAGCGAGCATTACATTTCCTTTGTCTCCCTGCGCATTCAGATAGAGCGGATCTATTGTTTCCAAATCCTTGTGTTCGTATCCTTTCCAGGTAAAAATCTGGTAAAGATGCATATTCAGTGCGAACATGCCGTAACGGCCGAAGTCCAGAATGGTGTTGTTCTTTATGCTGTATCCGCTTCCCATATTGTAATTGCGGTCTATTACGTTGTAATAGTCGGTAAGGCTTCCACCCAGCAGGATGGCACTCAGGAACACACGCTGTTCCAAATTTACCAGGCTGTTCATTCGGGGGAATTTATAAATCATACCCGGTCCCACACTGGCAGCTTCCGAAATCTTGTAAGGGATACGCCCCGATCCGTCAATCACTTCCTCGGAATCAAAATAGTTGAAGTGCTGGAAGATACCGAACATCATTTCCATGCCGGTAGTGGTTTTCAGGGGAACACCCCATAGTTTGCCCATCAGGTTGATCTGGCTGATAAGAGGCTGGTTCCCGGAAAGACCGAAGGTGGCCCGCGCGGTGAAGTAATCGTATGGGCCGTCATTCACTTTATCGAAGGCATCTCCGTATTGTACCCGGAATTCAAGGTAGGGATTGTGCTCTCCACGGAACAGGTAATTGTCATCGGCCAGATAACGGTCACCGGCACCTATGGAAAAGTGTACCGGAATGCGGTCGTAATCGTGGTATTTGTAATGAGAGCGTTTTACTTTCCACATCTCGCCGGTTATCATTCGGTTCAATCCCCGCATGGGGCAGATCAAGGTTCCCAAAAACTCGCGGGTGAAACGTGAGAAACCACGCTTGGAGTCGTCCAGTACCAAAGAAGACATACGGTGCGTTACTTCTCCCAGGGCGATGCCGCCTAGGGTGGTTGCCATCAGGTCATTGATGGCGGGCGGCTCCACTTCTGCGGCTATTTCCCACATCAAACTACCAGCAAAGGCGTATGGAGCCGATTCCCAAAAGGTAAGTCCGTTGCTGCGTGCTGCATTGAAATAAAGATTTCCGTGATAGGGGTGGGCGAACAGGTTGGTGGAGAATTGGTCGTTATCCCATACAAAACCATGCTTGATATTGCGTCGTATGCTGCCGATACTGATTTTGGCAAAGTCTTCGTTCATTACATAACGGTCGAATGTCCATACTCCGACATTCATTCCGAAAGTTTCGGCAGCGGCACGCCAAGGGTGTTTTTTTTGCAGGCGAGGATCGGTGAATGTATACATGGAATCGGGGCGGTGGAGCATCTGGGCTGTGACGTTCCCGGCACTTAATGCCAGCAGGCAGACTAATGCGATATGCTGTAGTTTCATACTGTATGGATTAGTTTATACTAGGGTGACGGGGCTGCTTAAAACAAGATAACACCTGCTTCGAAAATAGTTTTTTTTTCGTAGAACTTATTTTTATCATAGTAGCGCGTCATGCCGTAACCACCCGATGCAAAGAAACTGATTCTGGATTTGAATTTATATTCCAGATTGATACGGGCTTGCAATGAATACATGCGTTCCGGTGTTTCCGCATCTTCATTTTCAAAGTTTTCTATATGGAAATAACCTAAGTCGCCACTTAGTTCCAGTTTGGAGGCGATGGGATAGTAAAGACCGGCACGGTAGAACACACAGCCCGAAAATTTGTCATTCAAATCCAGATAGTGTGTACCGATACCCAGCATGGTATAACTCCGGCGGTTTTTAAAACGCACGGCAGCATTCAGTTTGCTGGTGTTACCTGCAAACAGCATCATCTGGATACGGGTTTGGGGAGTGATATTCACCAAACCTAGTTTATGGGCGGTAGTATCCTTGCTATGGTTGATGATTCCTATTTGTATTCCTTTTACATTCCCGCCACACAGGTTGAGTAAACCGATTTGCGCGCCGCTTACTTCTCCGGCGTAGTTGCCGGGAGCGAACTGCACACCGCGTAACTTGCCTTGGCAAACATTGGTCAGTCCTGAGAATTGCAGGGCATTTTCCGTCTTGACGGCGATATTTACCGCACCGCAAAGCTGCAAGCCTCTGATTTCTCCGGCAGCGATATTGCTGATGGCGGAGAATTGCATACCATTCACGTTTACACCCACATTACCAATGGCTGAGACTTGAGCGCCTTTGGCTTTTCCGCCACTGATATTGAGCAGGGTGGAAACTTGTGCTCCGTTCAGTTTCTCGGCAGATACGTTCATCAGTCCGCCGATAGCGACGCCATTTTGTGATTTTCCGGCAATGTTGGCCAAGCCGGCTATCTGAACTCCTTGGGCTTTGTTGCCGGCCAGATTCATCAGACCGCCGATGGTAACTCCTCTTGATATGTTTCCGGCAATGTTGCCTAATCCGGAAATTTGGATACCGTTGGCTTTCCCTCCGGCAACATTCATCAGTCCGCTGAGCATGATGCCATTGGCATTGCCTCCGGCTACATTGGCAATACCTCCCAGTTGGAAACCGGAGGCGTGGCGTCCGGTAATGCTGGCAAGGCCGGAGATTTGGAAACCCGTCATATCGTTTTGTACAACACTGGATACAGCGTTGATACCGATTCCTTTCAGTTGATAGATATTTGTAAGCAGACCGATATTCAGATAAGTGGTTTTGACACTGTCTTTCTTCGCGGAAATGTTCAAGGAGATGTTGGGGCCTTTTTTAAGCTTGTCCTTTTTCTGGGCAAAAGCAGGAGTTGACATACCTGCACAATATCCTAAAAGGAGTATTGCTGCTATACGCATATTCATTTTCATACATTTTTAGTTTCTTGGGTGCAAATGTAATAAAAATGTAGATATAAGGGGGAATTATGGGGAGAATTGATCGGGGGGCAAGAGTAAAATTATGTTTTGTTTTGTCTCCTTTCACGCATCATGATCCAGGTGTCCATATATGCGGATGTATAACCTGTAACATCTATAATGTATAGCCTGCAACATCTATAATCTTCAGACTTATACATTATATATGTTGCAGGCAGGTTCTTTTTTCTGCCAGGTGTTATTTTACTTCCTGATATAAGAAACGTTTGATACTCTTTTTAGGAGTTTTCTCGAATTCTTCCGGATAGATTTTTACACGGGCTATTTGTGAATATGCAGGAAGTTCTGTATTCAAGTTGATACGGTTCTCTTCCATAGCCTGTGCTATCGCGTCATTATCCAGCCCATGAGCAAAGGCATCGTCGAAATCGGGATAAACCAAAGCCGCCAGTTTGCTGTCTGCCTGCTGTATGATAATGCTTTCTGAAACGAACGGCATGTTATTCAATTTATCTTCAATCTCTTCCGGATAAATATTCTGTCCCGATGGACCCAACAGCATGTTTTTGCTGCGTCCCTTGATGGTAACGTTGCCTTCCGCATCCATAACACCCAGGTCACCGGTATGCAACCAGCCGTCCTTGTCTATCACCTCGGCGGTAGCTTCGGGATTCTTGTAATAGCCTAACATTACATTAGGTCCTTTGCATACTATCTCACCTACTATATTCTCAGGGTCGGGGCTCAATATTTTGACTTCCATACGAGGAGCCGCCTTTCCGCAGGAACCCGGCTTGAAATATTTCCAATCTTCATAACAGATAATCGGAGCACACTCAGTCATGCCATATCCCACGGTATAGGGGAAATCTATACTTTTCAGGAACTGCTCTATTTCTTGATTGAAGGCGGCACCTCCTACAATAATTTCGTAGAAATTACCTCCGAAGGCATTTATCATCTGTTCGCGGACTGTGGCTTTGATTTTATCATTGATGATAGGAACTTTCAGTAAAATCTTCATAGCAGGGGTTTCCAGTTTGGGCAGTACATTCTTCTTGATGATTTTTTCGATAATCAATGGAACGGCTACTACCAGATTGGGTTTCACTTCGGAAAAGGCTTGGAAGATGATTTTCGGACTGGGGGTACGGGTCAGGAAATAAATATGGCATCCCACACAGAATTCATAAAGGAACTCGAAAGCCAGTCCGTACATATGTGCCATAGGGAGCATGGAAACCAGCTTGTCACCCGGATTCATTTTCAAGACATCAAAAGCGAACTGGGTATTCGACCACAATGCGCGGTAAGGAATCATCACTCCTTTGGAATAACTGGTCGTGCCGGAAGTATAGTTGATCACAGCCAGTTCTTCCGGTGTATCCCGGCGGTAGCTGACATGTTCCCGGCGGAAATTGCGCGGATATTTCTTTCCGAACAGTTCGTTCAGATGATCGCGTGCATAGTCCAATTTGGAACTGCGGGAAACTAGCAGGGTATAGTCATTCATCAGGATAACCCCTTCTAACAACGGCATGGCATTTTCATTCAGATTCTCCCATACCATATCGCCCACCATCAACAGGCGTGCTTCCGAGTGATTGACTATATTATGAATATTGTCCGATTTGAATTCGTGAAGAATGGGAACAATCACTGCCCCGTATGTAACGGCAGCCAGGAAAGTAACTCCCCAATGAGAACTGTTGCGGCCACAGACAGCTATCTTGTCTCCTTGCTTGATGCCGCTTAATTCGAAGATGATGTGTAGCTTTTCTATTTTGCGGGCTACATCTTTATATTGTAATGTGGCACCTTTATAATCTGTAAGGGCATCCAAGTCCCAGTTTTTCTTTATACTGTCTTCCAGGAAGGCAATAAAACTCTGCTCCATTGTATATACTCTTTTGTTTATATTTTGCACAAACTTTAATCAAATGTGCAAATATAAGACTTTCTTTGGAGCATACAAATTAAACAGAAGGAAAAATAGTGATTAGTGGTTAGTGGTTAATGAGCTGCGCTGTGATGTCGCATGGATATGAACCACTAATCACTAACCACTGATTTTTATTCTTTGCTGCTGAAATACTTCATGAATTGTGTACGTTCAAACGGATTGCTGGCTCCGGTAGACAGTGCGTTCATCGAGCTCTTGAATTCGCTGATGTCCTTGTAGCCTTGCTGGTTCATCCATTGGGTCATTTCATTTGTCATATCTGCAATGACCTGATTGCCTCTTTGGTAGATGACACTGCACAGTTCTACAGCCGAAGCGCCTGCCAGAATTGCTTTGACTATCGCTTTTCCATCGTGCACACCGCCCGAGATGGCATAGTCTGTCTGAGGAACTTGTGCCGAAGCGATAGCAGTCCAGCGCAGTCCGTTGGACAAGTCGGCAGGAGTACTGAATACATCGCCTGCAGAATATGTCATGGTGTCGATATTGATATCCGGCTGGTAGAATCGGTTGAACAATACCACAGCATTGGCTCCGTTGGCATAAAGCTGGTTGATCAGTGCGATGGGGTTGGTCAGATTGCTGCCCAGTTTCACAATGACGGGGATGGAAATCTGTTTCTTGATACTGCTTACGATATCGATATGACGCTGTTCGAAAGAACCGTATTGATATTCTTTTTCGGTCTGCAAGGAAAGGATGTTGATTTCCAGTGCGTCGGCTTCTGCTGCTTCCACGGTACGGGCAAAGTCTGTCCATTCTGAGTTGCTGAAGCAGTTGATGCTGGCAATGACAGGAATGGTGCAAAGCTTTTTAGTCTGTTCAATCAATGAAATATATTCGTTCAATGCATGAGAGCGTACATATGTGCTCAAGTAGTCATCTCCTTCGGGAGAGCCATAAGTAGCCATGTGATGTGCTTCCATCATGATCTGCTCTTCGAAAACTGATTTCAAAACAATGGCTCCGGCGCCTGCCAGCTCCAGTTTCTTGTTCTTTTCAGCGCTGTTTGTAAGGCTGGAACTGCTGATGATTATAGGATTGCGCAGTGACAACCCGGCAAAAGTGGTTTTTAATTGAGTCATATAAATAGTAGTTTTAATAGTTTCGTTCTCCAAAGATTTTGCTTCCTACCCTGACTAGTGTACTTCCGGCTTCCACTGCCAGCGGATAATCGTGTGACATACCCATGGAAATTTCTTTAAAGTATTCTGAATCAGAAAAATAGTTCTGCTTTATTTCTTTGAAGAATGTATTTAAGGAACAAAATTCTCTTTTGATTTGTTCGTCGTCATCCACATTGGTCGCCATACCCATCACTCCTGATAAGCGGACATTTTTCAAATCCTTCCATCCGCCTGTATCCAGCATTTCCCTGCATTCGTCAAAAGAGAAACCGAACTTCGTTTCCTCTTGGGCGATATGTATCTGCAATAAACAAGGGATGACGCGATGGACTTTGGAAGCTTGTTTATTGACTTCAACCAACAATTTATACGAGTCTATGGCATGTATCATAGCTACATAAGGGGCCATGTATTTGACTTTGTTTGTTTGCAGGTGGCCGATGAAATGCCATTCAATGTCTTTGGGCAGGGTTTCATATTTCTGAGTCATTTCCTGCACGTGGCTCTCACCGAAAATACGCTGGCCGGCAGCATACGCTTCTTCCAACGCCTCGTTGGGATGGAATTTGGATACGGCTACCAGGCGGACACCCGCAGGCAGTTCGGAAAGAACTTCTTTTAAATTTGCTTGAATGCTCATTATCTGTTATACTTTCTATTTTTTTATCAGGCTTTATTCGGTTTTTCCGGCATCCGGAAATTCAGGTTTCACATCCGGTTCGGCTTCGTATGGGTAAACATCCATGATGGCGGTTTCGGCTACGGACGCAATCACGTAGTCTGCCATTGTACCTTTCATTCCTTCGTCCAGTTTCTTTACAGCGTCGCGAAGGTCGGAAGCTTGTACCAGTACGGTAGTGGAGGTCTTTTTCTCTGCTCCGCTTTTTTCGTCCAGCGTAATGAAGAACAGCTTGCACTTAAACCAGCGGTCGGCTGCATC
>ULUQ01055466.1_pt1 | contig 13146 bp, 10 predicted proteins | sample 1958661 | NCBI WGS metagenome assembly ULUQ01 (sample SAMEA4835765, study PRJEB28245) | human gut metagenome | biome: gut microbiome; material: fecal sample | place: Denmark | collected 2008 | reverse complement strand
TCGGGCAGTATCGCCGTATTTGTTTCGGATACCGCATGGAGCAGATATACAGCCCCATTGTGCGTTGCGGAGGTTATTCGCCTGTATGCCGTATCCCTGTCGGGCTGAGCATCCGTATTCCAGTCGTTGTACGCAAAGGACCACAGCACAGTATCATAACCCATATTTTTGGCAATGCGTAATGTTCTGACCGAAAATTCTCCTCGAGGGGGACGCATCGTAACGGTTTTGTATCCGCCGAAATTATCGGAAATATAAGTTTCAAGTCCGTGTATTTCTTCAAACACCATATCATCGCTTATATCCGGCAGTGACGGGTGGGTACAGCTGTGATTTCCGACCTCGTGACCCTCGTTTATCATACGGCTCACAAGCTCAGGACTGCTTTTTACATAATCAAGCGTCACATAGAACGTTGCCGTAACCTTCTTTTCCTTCAGAATATCCAGTATTTTTCCGGTACAGCCGTTTTCATAGCCCTCGTCAAACGTAAGGCAAATTGTCTTGTCATCTTTGCCGAATATGAATCTTCCGCCGTATGACCCGTATTTTTCCTGCGCCTGTGTCGCTCCTACAGGGCGGTTATCGCTATCGGTTTCATAGCCCTGACCGTAGCAGACCTTTTCACTGCCGTCTGTCAGAAAAGCCGTTTCGGCAGGCGTTCTGCCTCCCCTGCCGTTACGTCCGGTGCTTTGTCCGACAGTATTCTTATCGGACGTGCATCCGCACATGGACATTGCCGTCAATACCGTAAATACTGCGGCAGATATTTTTCTGTGCAAAAAAATCACTCCTTTACAGATATAGTATCCGTAAAGGAGCGGTTGTAATTCATTGAAATAAATGGCGGTTTTCATCAGCTGCCGAGATAAGTCTTGACCATTGCCTGCAAAAGCTCGTCACGATCAATATGACGGATCAGGCTGCGGGCGTTGTTATATGTAGTTATATAGGTAGGATCTTCGGACAGAATATAGCCGACGAGCTGATTTATAGGATTATAGCCCTTCTCCTTGAGCGCACCGTAAACCGTTGTCAGTATTTCCTTCATCTCGTTTTCTCTTTCATCCTTGAGCGAAAACGGCATAGTTTTGTCGATCATCAATATCAGTCCTTTCGTTAATATCTTTAAGGTGATACCGCACAAAGATTGTGCGCGTATTGCGCAGTCAGATTTTTCGTCAGATTGTACAATGAGGACACAGCAAGGCTGACGCCTTGCAAGGACGAATTGTGCGAGATGACGGAAAATATGCAAGCAAGATGCGTACAAAATACAAAATAAAATATGGTCTTTGCGCGGTGTTGCCTTAAAAAACCGAAATTATTTTAAGGTTGTTATACTATTATACACTACCGTTCAATAAAATACAATAGCCGATAGCGAATTTTCGTTAAAATCACCAATAGCGGCTCTCATTTTTGGGTAATTGATAAAACTTTACAATTCACTATTGAATTAATGAATAATTTTTGGTATAATAACAATAACCAGATTTTTCAGGGGGTACAATAATGGCAGAACAGAAAAAATCGCCATCTACAAACGGCGAATTCAAAACCTCACCGCTCGGCTTCGACAAAGCCGAAGTAATGGCATACATAGTACAGCACAACAAAGAGCGTAAAGCCCTTAAAGAAGAAAATGACGAGCTGAAAAGAGCACTCGAAGAAAAACAGCAGACAAATGAAGGTCAGAACAATGAACTGACAGCCGAACTTGAAAAGAAAAAGGCTGAACTTGACGCACAGATCCTTGAGAGCAGAAAGCAGGTTCTTGACGAAAGACGCAAGCTGGCTCAGACCGAAAAAGAACTGCACGTTATGCAAGACAAATATTCTGCCCTGACAGAAGAATTCACAGAATTCAAAAAGCAGGCAGCCTCAAAAATAGATAAAGCAAAGCACAGCGGCGGAACAATTGACCCTGCTCAGCTTGCAGAAATTTCCGCAAAAGCAAATGCCGACGCAAACGCTGTAATCAATGACGCTCAGAGCAAGGCGAACGAGATTATCACAGCCGCAAAGGCATATTTTGCCGATACGGTAAAGAAAACATACGATTACAAGCAGTCTGTGCTTGAAAAGGCAGACACATTCGCAAACGGCGTTACATCAGGTGCGGCGGCTGCTCCCGCAATAGATATTCAGGCTGTTCTTGCCAACATAACCGCCTCAGTAAATGAAGCCGTTGAAAAGGCACTTGCCGGAGCGAATGCCGTAAACGATGCGGTAGCAAAGGCTGTTGAAGATACAAAGGCTGTGAACGATGTACTCGCTAAGGCTGTTGAAGAAGCCTCACAGGCAGAAGCAACCGCCGATAACACGGCTGACGTTCCCGAAGAAAAGCTGTCCGATGATGAGGAGCTTATCAACGCAAAGAGCGAGCTTGAAAATATCGGCGGACTTGACGAGAGCGAACTTGACGCCTATGCTCCGATGGAAATCGAGCCGTATACATTCGAGCTTAAGCTGGATATGCCTGCTCAGACGGACAATAACGATGACGACGATATGCTGACAGACAACAACGGTCTGCTCAGCTCATTTGAGATAGTTTCGGGTGACGATGACATTTCTGCGGATAACGTAGATACCGGCGATCTGCTCGTTGAGGAAACTCCTGCGGCAGATGATATAGCCGATCTGCTTGCAGAGGAGCCTGTTGTAGCATCTGCTCCCAAAGCCGATACTGCTCCTGTTGCGGATGATTTCACCGACCTTCTCGCAGAAGAACCTGCTCCTGCTCCCGTAGCTAAGGCAGAACCTGCTCCTGCAGCCGATGATTTCAGCGACCTTCTTGCAGAAGAGCCTGCTCCTGCTCCCGCAGCTAAGGCAGAGCCTGCTCCTGTTGCCGATGATTTCAGCGACCTTCTTGCAGATGAGCCTGCACCTGCCCCCGCAGCTAAGGCAGAGCCTGCTCCTGCAGCCGATGATTTCAGCGACCTTCTTGCAGATGAGCCTGCTCCTGCTCCCGCAGCTAAGGCAGAGCCTGCTCCTGCAGCCGATGATTTCAGCGACCTGCTCGCAGAAGAGCCTGCTCCTGCAGCTAAGACCGAACGGGCTGTCGACCGTAGCGGCGATAAACCTAAGGAAAAGCTGAATGAAAGTCGTTCAATGGGTGTTGCCGGCAAGGAAGAAAAGGTGAACGATCCCTGGAAGGATCTCGAAGCACAGATGAACGGCATGACGATCACTCCTCCCCCTGCACAAAAGCAGACGGACGATGACGGAATGACTTCTTCGTTTGACGATCCTACCGCTCCCGCAGCTTCCGCTAAGGAAGAAAAGATTGATATGTCCGATTATTCATCAATGCTCGGAGGAATTAATGACAATATGACCACCAACACGGCACAGTACGATCCTTCGTGGGATCTCAAGATGATGGAAGGTCTTAACGACAATGACGATGACGACGAGATGAGCTCGGATAATGTGGGATTCTTCGACCTTTAATCAAAAGTAAATATCATATGCCGGGAAGTGTATGCTTTCCGGCATAATAAATTCAATGCGAACAGGAGTACAAACTTGGAACTTAACACAAGCGAACTTAAAGAAAAGGCAAAAACGCTAAGAGCCGGCGACAAGATAGAACTGAGCGGTACTGTATACACCTCCCGCGACGCCGCACACAAGCGTATAAAACAGCTTATCGACGAAGGCGGAGAACTGCCCTTTGAAATAGACGGTGCGGCTATTTACTACGCAGGCCCGACCGGCACTAAAGAAGGTATGGCAATAGGCTCATGCGGTCCTACAACATCGGGCAGAATGGACCCCTACGCTCCCCTGCTGCTCGATATGGGGTTATCCGCAATGATAGGAAAGGGAGAACGCAAGCCTGCCGTAGTAGACGCCATAAAACGCAACGATGCGGTATACTTCTGTGCCATAGGCGGTGCAGGCGCACTCGCCTGTCAGTGCATAACCGAGTGTGAGGTAATAGCCTTTGAGGATCTGGGCTGTGAAAGTGTGAAAAAGCTGACTTTCGACAAATTCCCTCTTATCGTTGCAATAGATGCTGTCGGCGGTAACATTTTTGAAACCGGCAGAAAGCAGTACGCAGAGGTCTGATTTAAGGATTTTTATATAAAATATCACGGCGTTTTTGAAGAACGAAAAAAATCGAAAAAAATTTTAAAAAAGTGTTGACAAACGCAAAGCGCTGTGATATAATATAAAAGTCGCTGATACAGAGCGACAAAAACAGAAAGATATGGCGGTATAGCTCAGTTGGCTAGAGCACTTGGTTCATACCCAGGGTGTCGTTGGTTCAAATCCGACTGCCGCTACCATTTCTACGGCCCGTTGGTCAAGCGGTTAAGACATCGCCCTTTCACGGCGGAATCATGGGTTCGATTCCCGTACGGGTCACCACAAAGCCTCGCAGAGAGATCTGCGAGGCTTTTGTTTTATGTTTTTCGGCAAAACAGATATTTAAGCATCTCGTTTTGTTGAATACCCGGATATTATATGTTATAATAACCTTAGGCACATAATCCGCCGTCAGCGGATTATGCCGTACAAAAGTACGACCGACAGATAACCGCCGGATATTTCCACTCTTTCAGAAGGAGGAGCAATTTATGAAAAAAACAATTAAGTTTGACAATATGCAGACAATCACAGTTATAACTAAAGAGAGCCCTGAACATTCAGTTTCAGCAAATGATGCCGAAATGGACAAAAGAGCCCGTGAAGCTGTAAGAGCAGCTATCAACCGTGCAACCACTTGTAAAAAACCGATTGCAATGTATGATAAGCAAAGGAAACAAGCATATATAGCAACACCCGACGGAGAGAAAAAATATGTCTGAAAGAAAACCGATGGTTCTTGTTTTTGCCGGTCCTAACGGTTCAGGTAAAAGTACCGTTACGACATATTTTGACAAGGTCGGCACATATACAAACGCTGATGATATTGTTGCGGCTACCGGAATGGATAATATGGAAGCGGCTCGTCTTGTCGATAAAATGAGATACCGATCTATTGAGCAAAAAGAAGATTTTACTTTTGAAACCGTTCTTTCTTCACACTATAAACTTGATATTCTGAAGAAAGCAAAAGAAGAGGGATATTTCATCAAGTGTTTCTTCATATTAACTGTAGATGCATCTGTAAACGTTGCCAGAGTGTCAGCCAGAGTTGCCTCAGGCGGACACAATGTTGATGAAAAATCAATCAGAGCACGGTATAGCAAATCTCTTGGCAACATTAAAGAACTTATGAAAATATGTGACATAATGCATGTTTACGATAATACAATCGAGCCTGTAAGGATCATACGAAAACACAAAGATGAAATTTCCATATATCCAAACGATTTGTGGAGCGAACAAATGATACTGAATTTACTTTGATTCTAAATGCAATCACGTCTTTTTTCTCTACTCTTTGCAATGAAAATTTGACATACCCATATCAAAAATCGGAATGCCCGTAAATATTGACATACCCATAAAAAAGTGATATAAATTAGTCGTAAAAGCAGATAATAATGTCTGTAATTTCTTATCATTCTACGGAGGTGTTTCAATTATGATGGGAAGACTGAGAGCGATGCGTGAGCCGCTCAAATATGTACAGGGCAGAGATGCACTGCTTAAATTTCACGAAGAAATGGGTTATATGGGCAAGCGCTGGCTGTTTGTATGCTCAAACAGCGGTTACAAGGCATGCCACGATAAAATAGAAAAGAGCTTTGAAGGGCTTGACGACTACAGACGTTATGAGATATTCGGCGGAATATCCAGCAACGGCGAAATAAATAAGATGAAGGCTATTGTAGAGCAGGACAACATTGATACGGTAGTAGCTGTAGGCGGCGGCAGTGCCGTTGATACAGCAAAGGCTACCGCATACTATAGCGGAAAGCACATTGTGATAGTGCCTACAGTTGCGGCTACGGATGCTCCCTGCACGGGACTTTCCGTAATTTACAACGATGACCACAGCTTCGATAAATATCTGTTCTACCCCACAAATCCCGACGCTGTAATGGTCGACACGACCGTTATCGCAAATGCGCCTGTCAAGTTCCTTATCGCCGGTATGGGCGATGCGCTCGGCACATATTTCGAGGGTCGTGCTTCTATCCGCACCGAATCCGCAAGCCTTGAGGGTACGGGCATCACAAGAGCAGGTCAGGCACTTGCTCGTCTTTGCTATGACACGCTCCGTGAATACGGCAAGCAGGCTATCGAGGCTTGTAAGGTACACGCAGTTACTCCCGCGCTTGAAAATATCGTTGAAGCTAACGTTTACCTTTCGGGTGTCGGCGCCGATAACGTAAACTGCGCCGCCGCTCATTCATTCTACAACGGCGTTACTTCTCTCGGCATAAAGCACGCAGATCACGGCTGCTGCGTTGCACTTGGCACGCTTGTACAGCTTGTGCTTGAGGGTGCGCCTAAAGAGGAATTCAAGGAAGTTCAGGACTTCTGCCTTGAGGTCGGTCTTCCCGTAACGCTTGAAGAAATCGGTGTTACAACTCCTGAGCAGGTAAAGACTATTTCAGAGAACGCTTGTATCCCCGGCGAAACTATCCACAACCTCGCAGGCGATGTACAGCCCGTTGAGCTGTATGACGCTATTATGCAGGCTGACGCTATGGGTAAGATTGCACTCGGCAAATAAGCATAAAAATAATAAAATCACCGACCCTTTAGCACTGTGCGAAAAGGGCCGGTGTTTTGTTTTGCTGAGTATGCCGACAATGGCTTTAAGCCTTTCAAGGTTTTAATATCGGCATAAAACAAAACCGCATCGTTCTGATGCGGTTTTAATGGCTGGGGTGGAAGGATTTGAACCCTCGAAATGGCGGAGTCAGAGTCCGATGCCTTACCACTTGGCGACACCCCAATATTCTTTAAGTCATCACTGCCGTGACAACGTAGATTATTATATCACATTGAAAAGCCGATGTCAAGCATTTTTTGAAATATTTTTCGATTTTTTCGATTGTTTTTGTTTTCAGAATTACTGATAGTTATATTCAGAATAGTTTAAACATTCTGTCAATTTTTCTCCCCCATTTTGTTGACTATAAATATTCCTGCGCTGACCAGTACAAGAGCAATCAGCGACTCAAGGCGGAATGCCTGCTGTGCCTCTCCGAGCAGAAGCGCAGAAAGAAGTACACCGCAAACCGGGTTCATAAAGCCGAAAACAGCAATTTTCGATACGGGGTTGTACTTTAACAGCAGGCTCCAGATCGAGTAGGCACAAGCGGAAATAAACGCAAGATAAAAAAGCATCAGTACGGCAGGCAGGGGTGATTCAGGCAGAGTTATGCTGCCGCCTGCAAGTAATCCGATAACGGTCATGACCGCACCGCCGAGCAGAAACTGCCAGCCGCTGAGCATCATAGTGTCGGTGTCTTTGGAAAAGCGTTTTATAAGCACGGAGGAAATCGCATAGGCAATGGTGGAAATAAGAATAAAGCCATCTCCTGTAAGGCTGAATCCGCTGAGCAGAGAGCGGTCGAGATTTATAACTACTATTCCTGCAGTGCCAAGCACACAGCCGATAAGCTTGAATTTTGTCAGCTTTTCAAGGCGAAAAACAAGCGATGAGATAAGTATGCACACAAACACGCTCATGCCCTCAATGACGGAAGATTTCACGCCGCTTGTATTGGCAAGTCCGATATAGAAGAACAGGTACTGTAAAATCGTCTGCGTAAGGCTCAGTGCCGCTACCTTCGGCAGTTCCTTGATTTTCGGAACAAGCGGTTTTTTGTGTATTATGCTTCCTGTTATAATAACCATAATTCCTGCTGTGAAAAAACGTATCCCTGCAAAAAGTATCAATGACATTGGTTGTGAAGTGTCAACGCCAAAAAGCCCGTACCCGATTTTTACGCAGGGAAAAGCACTGCCCCACAAAGCAGAGCAGAATATTGCTAAAATTGCAGCTATCCAAGTTTTTGTCAAAATATCGGCTTTCATACTGACCTCGTTATATGCACAAAATAAGCGGTGTATCTTCGGCACAAACGCACAGACACACCGCTATATATTTTATCACTCTGAAAGAACAAGGTCAATACTGTTTTTTCTGATATTCCGACAGCGTTGCGGATTTCGTTGCGGAACGCACAGCATCATCCGGAATGTTATCTGCTGAGCCGCATTGCAATCACCGATATATCGTCGCTCTTTTCGTCACCGGCATAGAATCTGGCGGTATTGGCGACTTCTTTAGAGAATTCCTTAAGGTCGGGCTGTTTATCCATCTCCCTGTAAAGCCATTTCTCATTCAGCTCTGCACCGTCGCTTGTCATAACTATCATATCCCTGCTTCCTATCGTAAACGTTCTCCTGTCGTAGACAGGCTCGTCCTTTACTCCTATTGGCAAGCCCTTACAGCCTATGGTGACAAAGCGGTTTCCGCACTTGATATAAGTGTTGGCACTGCCTGCCTTGTATAAGTCTATCTTTCCGCTGTAAAGGTCGACAGCACATATTTCAAGAGTAGCAAAACTCTCATCGGAGGATTTGCACACAAGCGATGTATTGATCACGCTGATTGCCGCCTCTACTCCGACACCTGCCTGCAAAAGACGTATGAGCATTGCGCAGGCAAACGATGAGTCCACTCTCGCTCTGCCTCCGCTGCCCATACCGTCCGATAATACAACATACGCTGTACCGTTCTTATCTATGAAGCTCTCGTAATAATCGCCGCAGGCAGTACCCTCCGTCTTGCTTATCTGACATATTTCAACGTCAAGCGTGTAGGTGGTTCCCGAAAAAAGACTCAGCTTACATGCCCCACCGACACGGCTCAATGTCGGCAAATCAAAGCGGCGGCGAAAAGCAAGCGTCATAGCCTCGCATATATCCTGCTTTGATGCGAAAAAACCGGTATCGGAATATGCCTCGACAAACATTCTTCCCTGCTCGCCAAGCTCCACATTCACTGCGTCTGCATCTTCACAGCCGAGCTTTGACAACACATTGCTGGCGGTTTTGTTGTACTGAGGCTCAATCTCTCCGCTGTTTTCAATCTCATCGGATAACTGTGAGAGAATCTGCTCCGTTGCTGACAGCTGAGCCGTCAGGATATTACGCATACGGGCAATTCTTCGTTTTTCCGTACTGCTCGCTACATAAACATCACACAGCCTACGGATTTTGTCAATCAGTTCCTGCTTTTTAGGACATCGTGCGTTTAAAGGCTCCGAAAAAGCATCCGGACCCACACTTTCACCGGACTTTACCATATTTGTAATCTTCGCAAACTGTTTAATGCTGTCGCCGTACTCCTTGCCCCAGCATTGCATATTATACCTGCACTTACGGCATATTTCGTCACAGGCTGTATTGTACACCCAGCTTATATCGCTTCCTATATTATTATCCAGCTTTTCGGCAGTGATACCGACCGTTCTTCTGACCTCGGCAATCGCTCCTCCGGCAAATTTCAGCCGTTTTGAAAACAGTTTTCTGACGCTGTTTTCACCCGCTTTAACTCTGGCAATATCGCCCTGCTCGGCTGTAAGCTTTGCCGGTAACAGCATAAAGACCGACGACGACATGAATATGCAGGCAACAACGGCGAGCTTTGAATTATCCATTCCGAACAGCGCAGTGCCAAGCGTTGCGGTCAGCACAAAGCCTCCTGCGGCACTCAGCTTTCTTCCGCCGCTGAACATACCGCCGACAGCCGCCGCAGGAGCAACAACAGCCGCAAGAAAAGCGTAGTCAACCGTGGCAACCGCACACCCGAGCGCCGACACCGCACCGCACACAGCACCTGCTCCCCTGCCGTACTTCATAGCACTGCAAAGAGAAAGGCAGGATGCGAAAATTATTCCTATATTGAAGATGCCGACGCTGTAGTGCGAAAGTATACCGGACACTATAGCACAGCCGCCCAGAACGCAGATAAAGCTGTGAGGATCGCTGCGGACAGTTATCTTTGCTATCTCACGCTTTTCGGCAAGCCGTGACAAGCGTAAAGCAACAACCGCACCTCCGCCTGCCATGACCGAAAGAATGATGCAGTTCATCACCTCGCTTACTGTAGACGATGTGAGAAAATTCGCCGCAAAGACAGAGCCTGCCGCCGTGACAGCCGATACTATCTCAGACACGGCTGATTTTCTGCGTGAAACTATCATACGGATGGCAACAACGGAAAGCAGAGCCGATGTAACGGTAACGCCGTCGGTATAATTACCGCCGAGAATATAGCCTGCCACGCTTCCCACAAATGCGCTGATACAGTCGATTCCGCTCATAGCCGCCGCAAACGATGCCGCAAACGGCGATGGCTTTCCGAGCACCGTACTCATTGAAATTACCGCCGCCGCTATCATTACAGCCGTACATCTTATTACCGAATGTTCACGGATATTTATCTTATCCTTTGTTACTGCCCTTGACATTTCAAACTTCCTTTCGCTTTCAGACATCAGTCACCGACTATGTAATTATTTTACAGTTGTCCGACAGCGTTTTTTGTCGCAACGGGTAACGATATTACGCAAAAGAAAGGAGGTGCTGTCGTTTACGGTATAATGCGATTTCAAGCGATTATTTTCGGGAAGATTTTCTGCTGAGCGCCGACATAAACAACGCCGAAAGGTTGTGATTGTTATTTGTTTATATTTACAATTTTTGTTGTTTAACATTCACAAAAGCGATTGTAAAAGCTTGATTTTGTACAATAAAAATGTTAATCTAATAATAAGGAAGTGTTTCTTTACGCAAGAACAGGAAGTCAACACAAGAAACAAAACAACATAATAAGAAAAACGGGGTGAACTATCGTGAAAAAACTTACTAAAACAGCAATTCTAATCTTATCGGCACTTATGTTATTCGGTTGTACGGACAACAACGCACAGAGCGGTGCAGGAGATACTACACCGCCTGCGGAAAATTCGGTTACTGACAGTAAAAATGAAAGCTCGGCTACAGAAAACAGCTCTGCAACTGATAATACAAGCAAGGAAAGTGAAGAAAACCTTGTAAAGAATATCGAGGGGTATCAGACGTTTTCTTACGATAAGGACAAATACGAGATTACAAACGACTACATATATTGTAACATATGTTATTCCATATATGATATGTTTACTCCTGTTGAGCCGAATCTTGATGACTTGTATAAAGAAACGACAGACGTTAAATCATCGGAACTTGTAGCGCTCAAATGCAGAGTTGCAGGCGACAGTTATGTTATCATTGACGGTAAATGCGGTGAAACGTTGATTATGAAGCCGTTTTTATCTTTAATCTACACGCCTGTTGTTATAGAAGAAGTTGTCGATTCCAATAACGGAAAATGCTTGTATAATAAAGGGGATATATTATATATCAGTGAATATTATCATATAACAGAACAGTATAACGACAGAAGCTTAAATTTTGTGCAAACAGCGGAAGAAAATCTGAAAGCTCAATTTGAAAATGAGTCGGGTGAGTTTGACAGCAGTAAACACAGTGAAATTGATAAAAAATATTATGACGGGAAAATTGAGTATTACAACACTTTAAGAAGTGGAAACGGAAGATATATACATACAACGTGGAATCCTGTTTTATTGCAAAAGGGTCAATCTTATCTGATTTTTGCCGATAATGATACTACTGCGAATGAAGTTGACGGAAATATTTACAATAATGCTTATCCTATCGTTTTTGATTTAGAGCAAAGTGAACCGTTTGTGTTCAAATCAGAAAAGGAAGACAACGGAGTGTTCAGTGCAAGCTATGCATACCGTTATCAGTGGAAGATACTTAAAGAAAAATACGGGGAGCATTTCAAGAGCGATATAAAGAATTAATAAGAACGCACTTTTGGGAACGCACAGTCAAGTGCGTTCTGATTGTAGAAAAGTCTGTTTTTTCAAAAAAGTGCTTGTTCTTAACCCCTATCCCCAAACCCCTTCCCCGTGGGAAGGGGCTGAGTGTGGGGCTGCCGCCCTCACCCAGCTTGGGGCTACGCCCCAAACCCCATTTTTATCAACGATAGAGGTTTTTCGACAGTCTGAGGAACGCACAGTCAAGTGCGTTCTTTTTTACGGAGGTTTATAAAAGGAAAGTAAGTTTCAGTGACACAAAGTCACACTGTGTCATAAAATGTAAAGGGTACCCGAATAAAAAATACTTTCAAGGAGGAAAAACAATGGCAACATTCACAAACGTTGCTACCCTTTCGTATAACGGCACGGTAGTAAATTCAAACGTAACAACAGGCGAGATACAGCAGACTCTTTCCGCAACGAAGCATTCCCTTGCAAACTCCTACAAGCAGGGCGACACTCTGACCTATATTGTGAATATTGTGAACACGGGAAACACAGCGTTTACAAATCTTACGTTAACCGATAATCTCGGCGGTTACACCTACGGTACAGGAACAGTATATCCTCTGGCATACGGCGGAGATATACGCTATTATATCAACGGCGCATTGCAGACAGCTCCTGCCGTAACAGCAGGTCCGCCTATGACAATAACGGGAATAAACGTTCCCGCAAACTCGGAGGCGCAGATAGTATACAGCGCCACAGCAACGGCTTATGCTCCGCTCAATATTGAAGGCAGTATAACCAACAGCATCTCGATAACGGGTGACGGCATTACAGAACCTATCGCCGCCACAGAAACAGTAAATGCCGCAAGCGCTCCTGCGCTTGATATTGAAAAGTCGCTCAGTCCGACAATAGTAAGCGAGAACGGTCAGATAACCTACACCTTTACCGTTACCAACAAGGGCAACACCGCTGTCACACAGGCAGACGATATTGTTCTGCGTGACGTATTCAACCCGATACTGAAAAATATCGGAGTAACCTACAACGGCACCGTTCTCAGCAATACCGGCTACACTTACAATGAGGCTACAGGCGTGTTTGAAACTACAGCAGGCGCTATAGAAGTACCTGCGGCAACATTTGCGACAAACACAGACGGTACGGTTTCAGTTACTCCCGGTACGGCAGTAATTACGGTTACGGGCAATATCTGAGTAAAACACGGATAAACACACATCGTCCGCTGTATGACAATCAAAAAGCAATAGATATGGGCGGTACGGCAAATGTCGTGCCGCCTCAGTCTGTCGAAAAACCTACATAACTTATAAAAATGGGGTTTGGGGCGTAGCCCCAAGGCAGGTCGCAG
>ULUQ01046698.1_pt1 | contig 13511 bp, 10 predicted proteins | sample 1958661 | NCBI WGS metagenome assembly ULUQ01 (sample SAMEA4835765, study PRJEB28245) | human gut metagenome | biome: gut microbiome; material: fecal sample | place: Denmark | collected 2008 | reverse complement strand
TATTATTATATATATTGTAACTATTTTACTGCTTATTATATTATGGTACTTATTTTGTCAGTCTGGCAAACCAATAATAACCGATTTGCCAGATTAACAGATATTACTTAGATAATGTCGCAAGTCTTTCTTCAACCTGTGCAAGCATATTAGAATACTTCTCAAGCTTAGCCTTTTCTTCATCTATCTTAGCCTGTGGAGCCTTAGATGTGAACTTCTCGTTGTTAAGCATTCCATTACATCTTGCTATTTCCTTGTGTAACTTATCTTCTTCCTTCTTAAGTCTTTCTATCTCTTTGTCGATATCAACAAGCTCTGCGAAAGGAATATATATAACTGCACCGGCAATAACTGTAGATACAGCATCCTCTGGAATGTCTGTCTTATCAGCCTGAACCTTTACATCACTTGCATAGCCAAGTGTTGCAAAGAATACCTTGCCATTTTCAAATATGCTTCTTATTCCTTCATCCTCTGAAACAACATATACAAGTGCCTTACGGCTAGGTGCTACATTCATCTCAGCTCTTACATTTCTTATGTTACGGACTGCTGTCTTAATTGTTTCGATAGCATTTTCATCTTCTGAATAATTATTATCTTCTGTATATACAGGCCATGAGCTTATCATAATAGACTCTTCCTCATCCTGAATATTACAGAATATTTCTTCTGTAATGAATGGCATATATGGGTGGAGAAGCTTAAGTGCATCTATAAGAACCTTCTTTAACGTCCATATAGCTGCTGTCTTAGTTGTATCCTCATCATTGTAAAGACGTGGCTTAACCATCTCGATATACCAGTCACAGAATTCTTCCCAGATAAAGTCATTAAGCTTGGCAACTGCTATACCAAGGTCGTACTTTTCCATATTGTCTGTAACTTCCTTAATAAGTGAATTCATCTTTGATAATATCCACTTGTCTGCTGCTGTAAGATTAGCTGGCTTCTCATCTGTAGCCTTTATCTTATTATCAGGGTCGTTCATCATTATAAATCTTGAAGCATTCCATACCTTATTAGCAAAGTTACGGCTTGCCTCAACTCTTTCCCAGTAGAAACGCATATCATTACCAGGTGCATTACCTGTGATAAGTGTGTATCTTAAAGCATCTGCGCCATACTTATCTATAACCTCGAGTGGGTCGATACCATTGCCAAGTGACTTACTCATCTTACGTCCCTGTGAATCTCTGACAAGTCCGTGGAATAATACCTTGCCAAATGGCTTCTTGCCCATCTGCTCATATCCTGAGAATATCATTCTGATAACCCAGAAGAATATAATATCATATCCTGTTACAAGTACATCTGTAGGATAGAAGTAGTCAAGCTCAGGTGTCTTATCAGGCCATCCAAGTGTTGAGAATGGCCAGAGTGCTGATGAGAACCATGTATCAAGTGTATCAGGGTCCTGCTCCATATTAGTACTTCCACACTTAGGACATGTGCATACCTTATCCTTGGATACTACCATCTCACCACAATCCTTACAGTAGTAAGCTGGTATTCTGTGTCCCCACCATAACTGTCTTGATATACACCAGTCTCTTATGTTATCAGTCCAGTTAAAGTAAGTCTTATCCATAGAAGCTGGAACAAGCTCGATATCACCATTCTTAACGCCTTCAACAGCTGGCTTGATAAGCTCATCCATCTTAACGAACCACTGCTGTTTAATCATAGGCTCAACTGTTGTCTTACATCTGTCGTGTGTACCTACATTATGAACGTGGTCTTCAACACTAACTAAAAGTCCCTGTGCATCAAGGTCAGCTACCATGGCTTTTCTTGCTTCATATCTGTCCATACCTGCATACTTGCCACCAAGATTATTGATTGTAGCATCATCATTAAGTATATTAATCTCTGGAAGGTTATGTCTTTTACCAACTTCAAAGTCGTTAGGGTCATGGGCTGGAGTAATCTTAACAACACCAGTTCCAAATTCCTTATCAACATAGCTGTCTGCGATAATAGGTATCTTTCTGTCTGTAAGTGGAAGGTATACTTCCTTTCCAATAAGGTCTGTGTATCTTTCATCATCTGGATTAACAGCAAGTGCTGAGTCACCAAGAAGTGTTTCAGGACGTGTAGTAGCTATCTCTACAAATCTTCCTTCCTCACCAACCACAGGATAGTTGATATGCCAGAAATGTCCTGCCTGCTCCTCATGCTCAACTTCTGCATCTGATATAGATGTGTTACATACAGGACACCAGTTTACAATTCTTGAACCCTTGTATATAAGACCTTTTTCATATAACTTGCAGAATACTTCAAGAACGGCCTTAGAACAGCCTTCATCCATTGTAAATCTCTCTCTGTCCCAGTCACATGATGAACCAATCTTCTTTAACTGGCTTGTGATAGTTCCACCGTATTCTTTCTTCCATTCCCATGTTCTTTTAAGGAAGCCCTCTCTTCCAAGCTCATGCTTGTCAATACCTTCTTCCTTTAAAGCATTAGTAACCTTTACTTCTGTTGATATACTTGCATGGTCTGTTCCCGGAACCCATAATGCTTCATAACCCTGCATTCTCTTAAAACGGATAATTATATCCTGCATTGTGTTATCAAGTGCATGTCCCATATGCAGCTTACCTGTTATATTAGGTGGTGGCATAACTATAGTAAATGGTTTCTTGCTTCTGTCTACTTCAGCGTGAAAATACTTCTTATCAAGCCACTTCTGATACAATCTGTCTTCTATTTCTGAAGGATTGTAATTCTTCTCTAATTCCTTACTCATGGTACTGATTCCTTTCTATATCCTAAGAAAACAATATGTTGTACAGGTTTAAAAGCTTTACCGTTAAGACACGGACACCTTTCAACTCTGACATCATATTATTACCTTATAATCTCAATCTGTTTAATCATAATATTACCAGAGGAAAATGTCAACACGCCTCTATTTCTTTAATGTTAAATTCACTGCCCTGAAGCAGATATGTATGCCCGCTTCCGCACTCTGGACACGTTTTCCCATATTGTATCGTGCTGTATCTGTTATGGCAGTCTTCACAGTATGTTATAGCAGGAATTTTCTCTATAACAAGCTCTGACTCCACTAGCAGCTCTTCTTTCTTAATTGCCCACTTCCAGCAGTCTGTCAGGTATGTGTCTATAACTGTCGACACTTCTCCTAATTCAAGCACTACCTTTGTTATCTTTTCTATGTCATTCTGGATGGCTACTTCTTTAAGGTCATCTATTATGTGAAATACAACGCCTAATTCATGCATATTGTTTCCTCGTATTATATATGTAGTAGTTTTTACAGACCCTCTCCAAGGTCTTCATAACTATTTAGTCATAGTCTTGTTTCTCTTCAAATGTGGTGGTTTGCAATGACATAATTGTGACGGACGGACGATATAAGATATGGGACGGCAGTCACAAATAAAGGCCGGGAGGTGTTTTGGTAATAATGCGTAATGCACACTTGAAAGCTGTTTGTGATAGTTCTTAAACTTTCCCTTCAACCCACAGCAGCGATTTGACACGGATGTCAAATCGAGCGAAAACGAAACAGGACGTTTCGTATGAGCGGCTGCGTCCACAGAAAAGCATCTGCGGAAAGTTTTAGAAATATCCAGACAGCTTTCTGGTGCGTGAAGCTTTATTACCAAAACACCTCCCGACCTTTATGCGTCCGTCATTAATATAATAATATCAGGTAACGCAATCCTCTGACACCCTAATTCTTCTTCCCAGAAAACTTTATCTTAATAGCCTGCTTAGCTCCATAAGGAAGAATATACTTAAGCTTATCTTCACTCTTTCTCATAGTGCTGCACTCTGGAAGGTCCCTGTTAAGATGTATGGCATCAAACTCACACTTAGTTGTACATATACCACAACCAATACATTTGTTAGGGTCAACAACAGATGCGCCACAGCCTAAACATCTGGCTGTTTCAGTCTTAACCTGTTCCTCTGTAAATGTGAGCTTTGCATCCCTGAATGACTTCTTTGTGTCAATAGCCTTATTAACTCCCGGAACCTGTCTACTGCTGTTATCATATCCCTCAACCTTGATATTATCCTTATCAAGCTCGATGAAATCTCTTCTGTTACGTCCGATAGTAAGTGAGCTGTGTGGCTGTACATATCTGTGTATAGATATAGCTGCCTCCTTACCTGCTGCAATAGCATCTATGGCAAATCTTGGTCCTGTGTATACATCACCACCGATAAATACATCTGGGTCTGTTGTCTGGTATGTAAGCTTGTCAGCCTTTACTCTCACACCGTCAACTTCAACCTTAGTACCCTTAAGAAGGTCGCCCCATATAGTAGACTGTCCTATACTTAAGAATACATGACGACAGGCGATAGTCTTAGTATCATTCTCATCATACTGTGGGTTGAAACGTCCATTTGCATCCTTAACAGATGTACATTTCTTAAGCACGATACCTGTAACCTTTCCATTCTCTGTAAGAATTTCCTTAGGTCCCCAGCCACAGTCAAGCTTAACACCCTCTTCAAGTGCTTCCTCAACTTCTTCATCCGATGCAGGCATATTATCCCTGTCCTCAAGGCAGAACATTGACACGTTATAATCACCAACTCTTGTGCTTGTTCTTGCAACATCGATAGCAACATTACCACCACCGATTACAACAACGTCACCTTCAAGTAGATATTCGTGAGCTGTTCCAGCCTCTTTTAAGAAATCGACTGCTGATACTACACCATCTGCATCTTCGCCGTCAATTCCAGCTTTTCTTGAGCCCTGACATCCGATGGCTATATAGAAAGCCTTATATCCCTGCTTCTTTAATTCATCTATAGTAATGTCCTTACCTACTTCAACACCCGTTTTTATATCTACACCCATCTGGCGTATAACGTCTATTTCAGCTTCAACGACATCCTTTTCAAGCTTAAATGATGGAATACCATATACAAGCATACCTCCGGCTTTTTCATTCTTTTCAAATACAGTTGGCTTATAGCCTTTTTCTGCAAGATAGAAAGCACATGAAAGACCAGCAGGTCCTCCACCTATTATAGCAACCTTTTCATCAAAATAGCCCTTAGTTGCTGGTACTACTGGTTCTGGGATATAGCGTGTTTCAGCCTTTAAGTCCTGCATAGCAATAAACTTCTTAACTTCATCTATAGCTATAGCCTCGTCAATAGTTCCTCTTGTACATGCATCCTCACATCTTCTGTTACATACGTGTCCGCATACTGCTGGGAATGGATTTTCCTTCTTTATAAGTGCAAGAGCATCCTTAAATCTTCCCTGTGCTGCCATCTTAAGATAACCCTGAACCGCTATATGCGCTGGACAGGCTGTCTTGCATGGTGCTGTACCTGTATCATAACAGTTAATTCTGTTCTTATCTCTATAGTCCTCTGTCCACATATGTGGTCCCCACTTCTGCTCTGATGGAAGTGGCATCTTAGGATACTTGACTTCTGCGCCATCCTTTGTACATAACTTCTGTCCAAGCTTAACTGCACCTGCAGGACAATACTCCACGCATCTTCCACATGCTACGCAGTTTTCCTTTGTAACCTTTGCAACATATGCAGAACGTGACATATTAGGAGTATTGAATAACTGTGAGGTTCTCAGCGCATAACAGACATTTACATTACAGTTACATATAGCAAATATCTTATCCTGTCCATCTATGTTAGTAATCTGGTGGACGAAACCATTATCCTCAGCCTTCTTGAATATTTCAAGTGCCTCTTCCTTAGTGATATAATGACCGCCCTTACCTGTTTCTACAACATAGTCAGCCATATCACCTACTGCTATACACCAGTCCTCTGGGTCATCCGCACAACCCTCATCATATGTTTTTCTTGACTTACGGCATGAACATGGACTTGCTGCATACTTTCCTTCATACTTATCTAACCAGTATGATATCTTTTCAAGCGAAATAGCCTGATTATTCATATCTATAGCCTTTTCAACAGGTATAACATGCATACCTATTCCTGCGCCTCCTGGTGGAACCATAGGAGTTATCTTTTCAAGTGGAAGGCGGCTCATACGCTCAAAAAACCTTCCCATCTCCGGATGTTCTTCAAGTACTGTTGAGTTCATATTAGTAAATTCTGCACTTCCCGGAACAAACATAGGAAGAACATACTGCTTTTCGTGCTGTTCATTCTCCCAGTTATACTCTAAAAGTCCGTTAAACGCCATCTGCTCTAACTGCTTTTCAAGCTCTTTTTCTTCCATTCCTGTTATCTTAACCATCTGCTTAAGAGTCTTTGGCTTACGCACACCCATTTTCAAGGCAATCTCTGCCTGCTCATCTGTGCATATAGGTGCTAAGCCCCAATACTCAGGACTGTCTGCTGTCAGCTTCTCAAAGCCTAACTTGATAGGCACTCTGTCTGTTATCATCTTGCCAAGTCTTAAGACTGGCTCTCTTACCGGAAGTTCCGGATGTGGATTTTTGAATTCTTCTTTACTCATAAATGTCCTTTCTACCGCATACATATGGCGGCTTTTATCCTCTTTATATAATTCTTTATTATTAAAATTAACTAAGCATTTTTCCATTCTGTGACCTGTGACTTAAGCCATCCAGTCCACTCTGTCATACCCTCGCCTGTCTTTGCACATATAGGTATAACCTTTGCATCAGGATTTCTTTTAGCTATATACTCTTTGCATTTATCTATATCAAAGTCAAAGTAAGACAGTACATCAATCTTATTGATAAGCACAACATCACATACCGAAAACATAAGTGGATACTTAAGTGGCTTATCATCTCCCTCTGGCACCGAAAGAATCATAACATTCCTAACAGCTCCCGTATCAAACTCCGCTGGACAGACGAGATTGCCTACATTCTCAAGTACAACAAGGTCAACATCCCCTGTGCCAAGCTCACCCATGCCCTGTCTTGTCATATCTGCATCAAGATGACACATTCCTCCAGTGTGAAGCTGTATTGCCTTAGCGCCTGTATCAGCAATCGTCTTTGCATCAACATCTGAATCTATATCAGCCTCCATAACACCTATTCTTATATCATCCTTTAACATCTCTATGGTTCTTGTAAGTGTTGTTGTCTTTCCAGAACCCGGCGATGACATAAGATTAAGAAGAAATACTCCTTCTTTTTTCAGGTCATCTCTTAGAAGCTTTGCACGTTCATCGTTACTTTCAAATACACTCTTCTTGACTTCAATAACTCTTACGTCCTTCAAACTTTACCTCCATAATATATATTTCGCCCTATCAGACGAAAGTCAAAAAAAGAGCTCTGTGCCAGCACAAGTCTTTTTAGACTTTCATCCGGTACTTGCCGCCGTGCAAGTCTAAGAAAGCTTACACTTTCTTAGACTGTAGGGCGTTCGCCCTATCAGACGAAAGTCAAAAAAAGAGCTCTGTGCCAGCACAGCTCTTTTTAGACTTTCGTCTGGCACGGCTCATTGCTTACACATATCTTAACAATATGTTAATTTATTGTCAATTAAAAATAAACCGTTTTTTTTATTTTAGTTTCCGTCTTATATTATATATAGTATACAACCTCTACATAATAAAAGCCAGCATAAATGATAGCTTTTATCAATAATATATCTAAAGCTACCATACATACTGGCTTTAATACCTATATTAACATCTAAAACTATAATACAGAAAGATAGTTATCCATCTCCTCTGACATTTCTTCAAAGTCCTTTCCCATAGACTCTGCTATCTCTCCGTATAAAAGCTTTCTTGCTGTTGTGAGCATCCTGCTGTCTGCCGACTTCATACGTCTTAATTCTTTGGCTCTTTCGTTCTTTATATTAAATAAAGCTCTTACAAGATGCATAAGCTGTACTAAATCCTGTGACTTTACCATCTCATCATACTTCATAGGATGAACCTTTTCATTCAGTTCCTCATCATCCTTGCAATGCTTTGCTCTTGCAATAAGCTTCTCACAACTGTTCTTATCAATGATACTTCTAATCATAACCTTGCTGCTGTCAACTGGTGAATATATAATACCTTTACTGTCATACACCGGCTGAAGAAAATAGTAATCCTTATCAATACCCTTAATAGGTGGCTTTCCAATATCCTCTATCTCACACACACCTACTACACCATAAACAACTTTATCATTGACTTCAAACATATCATTACACCTCTCATATGCACTAAACAAATTATTAAATTATCTCTTACAACCAGGTACAATTATACATCAATTCGACATTTTTTTCAAAACGATTTTGCAAAAAAACAATTAAAATACAATCGTTCAGAATAAAGAGCAATACAAAATACATATAAAATGTTTATACATTAAAACCAAAATCACTATAAAAGCGCAAAATAAAACAGATTACCTGCATATACCTGCTGGTAATCTGTCTTATAAACCATATATACTATGTCCTGATTATAATTCTTTACTAAATATTCTTATGAAACATAATATCTCATACTTCCATAAATAAATTGTAATTTCCCACTTTATGTAAATACATATATTATAGCTGTTTTATAATTGTATGCCGTTCTTAAACTTCAGACATTATATTCAATAAATCTTAGAAAAGGTCAACCTTTCCTGCAAAACCATTAGCTACATAATAGCAAGCCTTATCTTCTGGCTTAATGTACATTTCAAGTTCACTGATTTCTACATTCTGGCTCTTAGCATCTTCTATAATTCTTGCAAGAAGTGTTTCTTCATCTATCTGATTTCCTTCATACTGGAAGAATACTTCCTTCTTTAAAGCCTTCTTAGCTGTAGTCTTTCTTGTTGTTCTCTTAACTGCTGGCTTTGTTTCAGCTTCCTTCTTAACTGGCTCTTTCTTTGCAGTTTCTTTCTTAGCTGTAGTCTTTCTTGTTGTCTTCTTTGCTGCCGGCTTTCTGCCTCTCTTCTTAGCTGGGGCTGCCTTTGCCTCTGTTACAACAGCCTTTGCTTCTTCTACTACTGCTTTAGCTTCTTCTTTCTTTTCTGCAATATCAGCCTTAACTTCGTTTATCTTTGCTGCTACATCTTCCTTCTTTTCTGCTACTGCTTCCTTTACCGTCTTCTTTTCTGCTGACTTAGTGGCGGCTGGTTTCTTTGCAGCTGGTTTGCCTGTCTCTTTAACTTCTGTATCTGCTGTCTTGTCAGTTGTTAATGCGTTACCAAATATTTCGTTTGTTTCAACTTTTTTAGTTCTCATAATTACATCCTCCCTAATCAGTCATTACATGTTAAAAAGTTTTTAATAGCATCTGTTGCTTCGTTCTCATCGCTGCCAGCAGCTATAACTTTCACTTCGATGCCTTCTTTTAATCCAAATGCCATAATCCCCATAAGACTCTTGGCATTGATATTTTTTCCTTCGCCCTCAATCTCAATATGACTATCATACTTACATGCTATCTGAACAAGCTCAGCAATCGGATTCTTATGTGTTTTATCAATGTCTGCAACCTTAACCAATTCTGTCATCGCTAACATCCACCTATCTTTCATTTATTAATTACATTTGTAAAATATAACGCAACATTCAGAATAAGTCAATACCTAACTTAAGTCACACAATACATTATATAATCCGGCTTTATCTTTTTCAAGTACTATTTTAAAGCTTTTTACTCTGATAACCCATATGATAAAGTTCGTCCATCTGTGCATCAAATTTCGGCGTAATCTCATAATCTTTAAGTATCTTAACAAGCTGTTTTATTTTTTCATCCTGCGTATTTATTTTGTCCACATTTTCCATAACATCTTTATAAACAATGTCAAGCTCTGTTATTACAGAGTGCTCATCAAGTCCTTCAAGATAACTCAAAAGACCTAATGAATATGCGCACTCGTAATTGCCAGTCATTCTTGCATTTTCATAAAGACACTTTGTAGCTATGGCAGTCTTAACAAGCTCAGTTACCATAAACTAAGAATTCATCTCCTCTTTAAATGTTTTAATATAATCCTTAACTGCTTCTGTATCAAAGTTATGTTCTCTCATAAGCTTAATAAAATGTGAACCAACAATAGCTCCGTCTATAATATCGCGAAGCGGCTCTACATCTTTAGCTGTTCTTATTCCAAAGCCCATCATAACAGGTACCGGACTGTTCTTCTTAACGTCTGCAAGATATTCTTTTATCTTTGCATGGAAGTTAGCGCCCTTTCCTGTAACACCCATCTGTGAAACGCAGTATACAAACCCCTTTGCATCCTTTGTAATCATAGGTATACGGTCTTTTGATACAGGGGATACAAGCTGGATTAATATAGGCGCTCCTTCAGCCTTTTCAAGAGCAGCCTTTAACTCTCCCTGCTCCTCATATGGAAGGTCAGGTATAATAAGTCCGTCAACGCCACACTCAGCACACATAGCTGCAAATGCATCAAGACCATAATGATATACAGTATTGTAATACATCATAAATACAACTGGTGTAGTAAGCCCTTCTGTCCTTACTTTTTTCATAAGCTCAAATACCTTTGCAAGTGTTGCGCCACGCTGTATAGCTTCATATGATGCATCCTGTATAACAGGGCCGTCAGCTACAGGGTCAGAAAATGGAACTCCAAGCTCCATAATATCTATGCCCGCCTCCTGCTGTGCGTGCATAATCTTTGCTGTTGTTTCCATATCTGGAAGACCTGCTGTTGTATATGTTATAAATGCTTTCTTACCTTCTGCCTTAAGTGCAGACATCTTTTCTTCTATTCTATTCATTACTTGTTTGTCTCCTCTCCCTTAAGATACTTCTGTACTGTGTGAACATCCTTATCGCCACGTCCTGAAAGGCACATAACTATAGTCTTGCCTTTATACTCACCCTGTGCCATCTTTAACACATGTGCAAGTGCGTGCGCACTCTCAATCGCTGGTATTATGCCCTCTTCCTTGCATAACTCCATAAATGCGTCCATACACTCAGAGTCTGTTATAGATACATACTTTGCTCTTCCGGAATCTCTTAAATATGCGTGTTCCGGACCTACACCCGGATAATCAAGTCCTGCTGATATAGAATGTGCAAGCTTTATATTGCCTGCCTCATCCTGTAAAAGATAAGACTTCATTCCATGAAGCACACCAGGTTCACCAAGCGCCATGGCAGATGCGTGCTTTCCTGTTTCTATACCAAGTCCGCCAGCCTCAACACCTATAAGGTCTACATCCTTGTCATCCATAAAGTCTGCAAACATACCTATGGAATTAGAACCACCACCAACGCAAGCAACTACTGCATCTGGAAGTCTTCCTTCCTTCTCTAATATCTGTTTTCTTGCCTCTGTAGATATTATTCTCTGGAATTCCTTAACCATCTTAGGATATGGATGTGGTCCTACTGCTGAACCTATTACATAAAATGTATCTTCTGCTCTTTCAGCCCATGTTCTTATAGCCTCATTAGTGGCATCCTTAAGTGTTGAACTTCCTGTTGTAACCGGCTGTACTTTAGCACCTAAAAGCTCCATTTTAAATACATTAAGTGCCTGTCTTTCAATATCCTCAGCACCCATATATACTGTACATTCCATACCGAAAAGTGCTGCTCCAGTCGCTGTTGCAACTCCGTGCTGTCCTGCACCTGTTTCAGCTATAACCTTAGTTTTTCCCATTCTCTTTGCTAAGAGAATCTGGCCTATTACATTATTAATCTTATGTGCACCTGTATGGTTAAGGTCTTCTCTTTTAAGATATATCTTTGCTCCATATTTTTTACTAAGCTTTTCTGCATAATATAAAGGATTTTCTCTTCCTACATACTCTTTAAGATAATACATATACTCCTTTATGAATTCAGGGTCATTCATAGCATCGTTAAATGCTGTTTCAAGCTCCTTAAGAGTGTTCATAAGTGACTCTGAAACATACTGTCCGCCAAACTGTCCATAATATCTGTTATCTGCCATTGTTACTCCTCTTTTCCTGTTTTTTCATATATATGTCAGGGTTAAAATGTATTTCCCCCTGACGGATACCCACTGGTTACTATATCGCTTCACCATTCATAATTAGTTTTTACAGCTTATTTTGCTGCTCTTGCGTTACATATGAATTCTTTTACTTTTTGTTCATCCTTACCTTTTATTAAGACATCATCATATTCAACGCCTGAACTTATATCAACTACATCAGGTTCAACACATTTGATAGCTGCTGCCACATTAGAACTGTTAAGTCCTCCTGCTAAGAACAGCTTTTTCTCCTTTAATTCAAGCTCTTTGACACTGTCCCAGTCAAATGTTTTTCCAGAACCCGGAATACCTGCATCAAGGAGAATTCCTACAACTTTATCCATAGCTGTGGCACTCTCTATGCTTTTCTTTACACTATCTGTATCATCCTGTGATATATTGACTGCCCTTATGATTGGAAGCTTACATAAATTGTACACATTTTCACTAAGTTCACCATGTATCTGAACATAATCAAAGCCTTTATCCTGTATCTTTAATATCTGTTCTTCATCTGGTGACACTGTAACGGCAACTGTTTTTATGTCCGATTTTTTCAATATTTCAACCATTCTGCCAGCTTCTTCTATTGTTACATCACGCTTGCTTTTTGGATAAAATACAACCATTCCACCATAGTCGGCACCATACTTTATGAGCAGATTAACATCCACCATGCTTGTGATACCGCATATCTTAACCTCAGTAAGCCCATTTTGGTCTATAAGCTCTGTTTTATCATATTCGTTATCATATACACCCTTAAACTCTGCTATGAGCTCCTGTGGCTTCACAGCCTCCATAAGCACTGTTCCTATAAGGAGTGCATCTGCGTGGCTCTTAGCAAGCACCTTTATATCATCTGTATCTGACACACCGCTCTCTGATACAAGCACCTTTCCTGCTACTCTCATCTGCGGCGTAACCATATCGCAGAGCTTCTTTGTAGTATCAAGATTAACCTCAAATGTCTTAAGATTACGGTTATTTATTCCTATAATTTTTACATCAAGTGCAAGCATTCTTTTCATTTCTTCTTCATCATGCACCTCACACAGTACGTCAAGTCCAAGACTGTAAGCTAAGTCATATAATTTCTTAAACTTATTATCATCAAGGATTGCCGCTATAAGAAGAATGGCATCTGCACCTATAACCTTTGCCTCATATACCTGATATTCATCAATTATAAAGTCTTTTCTTATGATTGGAAGGTCTGTCATACTTCGTATCTGCTTAAGGTATTCTGTACTTCCGTTAAAATGGTCTTCCTCTGTAAGACACGATATTGCATCTGCACTGCTGCTGTACTGTCTTATTCTTTCATCAAGCTCTATCTTGTTATCCATAGTTCCGTGGCTTGGTGAAGCCTTCTTAAACTCACCTATGATTGACAGTCCGTCTTTTTTTAACGCATCATAAAAACTTATGCTTTTTCTTGTTGATGAAAGTGCAAGTTCTTTCATCTTTTCTTCACTTATATTTTTCTTATGTTCAGGGAGTCTTTTTTTCTTATCTTCTACTATAACGTCAAGTATCATATTTTCCCTTTCTTCAATATATTTATTATTATATTTGGAGCAAATATTCCTT
>ULUQ01061910.1_pt1 | contig 13606 bp, 13 predicted proteins | sample 1958661 | NCBI WGS metagenome assembly ULUQ01 (sample SAMEA4835765, study PRJEB28245) | human gut metagenome | biome: gut microbiome; material: fecal sample | place: Denmark | collected 2008 | reverse complement strand
ACCTCGTATGGCATTTCCTGTTCACCGTATTTTCTGATGTCGGCCTTTCGGCACTTCATGATGGAGTGCTGGAAGTCGCAGTCTATTACCACAACTCTAACACCCTTTGTCACCAGATAGTTGGCAAAGGTGACGCAGAGGGTAGTTTTTCCTACACCTCCTTTCTGATTGGCGAATGTCACTATAACCGGAGTCTGTATCATTTCAAGTATTGATTGATTTTGTGACAAATGTATTAACCAGGATTTTCAGGTAAGAAATGCACAACACAATTGTTATTTAGGTTGGTTTAACTGGGATATTTAGATATATTTTATTGAGTTATTCGGTTTCTTTAAACTGAAATGGTTACAAGAATATATTCTTATAATGGTGGGAAATATTGAAGCTCATACAGTATATACAATGAAAAATATCTGATATTATTAATTCTCAATTTTTTATCTTATTGTTATTTTGTAACTTTACAAACATATCATGGAACAGTATTATGTGATAATATGTGAATGTATATAATATAATAGGTTCATTTTAATAGGTCACATAAAGGAATTCTAGTGATTATATTACATTGTTACGTGATATTTTAGTATTTATATAAAATATTAAACGAAATAGAATGGAAGAAAATATCAAGTATCCCAGACTTGAATACATTAAGTCTGCAGTAGATGAAACATTTAAAAACACGGATGGTTACTTGTGTAAAGCATCTCAGGATTATACTGATTCTTTGTTGAACCAATATGATGAACTCATAGCTAAGGGGTTTCATATTGATAATCAAGTAAGGAACCGAATAGACAAGGATTATATTATGTATAAATTGCCCCGTCTAGATATCGATGAAAAAAGTTATTACGAATTCCTTATCGAGTACGAAGTAACGTCGCCCTCAACAGGGATTTACTTTGGTTGTAAGGCGATAACAAATGAAAAGTATATTCATGAACACGAGACCTTGATCCAAGAAGTTTATAAGAAGCATTGGAATTGTCTTCGGGCATTAGTGACGCAGCGTCTTGGAGCTATGTTTGCAGATTATCCCATGGCTATTATTATCCAGCAAACAGATAATGACGACAGTGGCACATATTGGCCCTTCTGGATTCGGTTGAATTATCCGAAAGATATTATTGATGTAGCGGCAAATAGTCTTAAGGTTATCCGGCTCATTTATAGCAGATACTTAGATGGTAAATATGAAAAAGAACAGTTAAGCCAGAAACAAAGTACTAATTCACAAAACTACATCCCGTATTATACTCAAGAAGCATATAGAGCCCTTAGAGAAGAAGGAGTGAAGTTTTCTTGTAAAAATCCACCAACTAAAGGTCGCGCCGCTCCAGCTCTAATATTTGACGAGTTTATGAGTTATCTAAAAAGTGCAAAGTTTGTTGCTAAAGTCCCCGAATATGAATATGGGTATGCTGTACAGAAAAATCATTCGGACAGGCTGTCCGGTAGCAGTAATGGCTATGCAAGCAGACCCAAATCTGGTGAAAAGATTAAAACATACGAAGATTTTTCCAATCTTATTAGAACCTTTGTCTACTTCTTAAATATGTATTACTACAATATATATAATGTGGAAAAGCCATATATATCGGTTCCTTGGACTGCCCTTGTCCGTGTATTTATGAAAGAGACACACGATGCCTTTATTCCTGAAAATCTCAAAGTTCCCATGAACAGAAGTCTAGTAGACGATGAGGATAAAAAGAATATACCAACTATAGGAAAAGATTTATATGCTCTCTTGGAGCAGAAATTTCCTCTCGGATAATTTTTTCAAAATATTTTTGTTTACGTAAACAAATGGCTAATTTGATAGGCTCTACCTTTGTGGCATAACTTATAAAAACAAAAAATTATGAAGAATTATTTTTTCGAGCCACATGTTGGTTCAGCCTATCATTCAGGATGTGGTCCTTATGGTAAAAGGATCCTAGTTTTGGGAAGCAGCTTTTATTGTCCATATGTATACGACGATAAAGCATGCATGGAATGCACGGATATAAACAAGAAAGATTCCAGCAAGTATGACGAATCATGTAAAATATATCGGCCGTTAGGACGTGTGCTGCATGATGAACCAAGCTATAATATTGAAGAAAAGCCGAAGGCTTACCAGAATCTTGCAAAAGCTATAGGAAAGATTATTGGAACCACAAGCTATGAACAGACATGGTCCTATCTTGCATTTACCAATTATGTACAGTTCTTTCTCCCTGCTACAGATGAGTGTTATCGCGGAACAAGTTCGGCTGACCTGTCACCGAGAGATTTTGATGCTTTTATAGAAGTTGTCCGCAAATTACAGCCACATGTTGTCATTGTATGCGGTTGTGTCATAAACAAGCCTGTTATGAACAATGAATACCTGTGTGACAAGGATATGTTGGAGCAGACCCAGGGATATGTGTGTCATCTGGATATTCCTGGAATCGCTCATCGCATCAGCGTTATCAATCCATACCACCCTTCCTCTTCAGCCTGGTATACAGGATTGAGCTCTTTTCAGCAGTACCTGACTGATGAACTAAATATAATTGATTGAATAACTATTTTAAAGTTAATACAAATGAAAATCATCAGATCCATTGAGACTTTAAACAAAGCCTTGAACTACAATTTTGGAACAGCAAAGAAGTTTGAATTTTTTCGAAGGAAAGACAACAGATGCTTTAGGTTTTGCCTCTATGACGGAAAGAACTATGACGATCTTTATGTGTACCTGCAAAATGGAGACGACCAGATTTCTATATTTCCAGAATATAAGATGAAAGTTGGAGAATGGTATAACATAAATGGTGAAAGTAAATGCGTCAGGATATATATGGGTTCACTTGACATTATTATATCAGATAATCCCTATCTTGTTAATAATGAGAATGCATATTTTATCGCTTTTAATATGGAGGTAGCAAGATGGATACTGGAGAATTATCCCGGTGTGTATTTGAAACATTTGTATGAAGTGGTTCATAATAAGAGCAAAGCAACCAATTATGACACCATAGAAGCTCTTGAGGTAGTGTCTGCAAATCCTTATTATGGAAAAGGAAATGTGTGGTTCCTACCGGCAAAATTCAGAGACCTGCACATCAACGTGCAGCAAATCCCTGAAGAAATAGTAGACAGCTATTTGCATGAAGAAGAATGTTATCAGCAATATCGGGTTTTTGAAGAAAACGGGCTGAAAGGAGTTAAGCCATATGGCTTTGACGATGACGTGATTGTAAATCCTGAATATGAAGAAATAATACTTGAGAACAAAAGGGCCTATTTGAAGAACAAGGAGGGATATTGGGCTGAATTCAATTTGGTTAGCAGAACGCTGAAATGCGATTTTATATATGACTCTATTGAATTTGATGCGTCCAAAGGATATGTTTGTGGATATATCTTAAACAAAAAAACGATTCTCCATAGTAAATATATTTCCAAAAGACCTCTGATATTCCACCAGGACAACTGCTATGGGTTAATTACAGACAGTGGCAATGTCATTTTGGAAGCAAAGTACGATTGGATTCAATCTATAGGTGAACGTTACGAAATATTCTGTGATGGAAAATATGGCTTGGCAGACAGTTTCGGAAATCTTAAACTGGATTGCATTTATAGTGAGATAAAGTTTCCAACTGAAACATGTCCCCTTATTTTTGTATGTAAGGACGATAAGTGGGGCATTGTGGATATAAATGGACAGGTATACGCAGACTTTGAATATGACAGCCCTGATGAGGAAACTCTGATTCAGGCCACCAATGAATATATAAATAAGCAATACAGAAAGAGAAAGCTTATAAGCACCGTTGTCATTAGAAGAAATCCGAAGGAAGGAAAGATATTAATGAAGCTTAAGGACTTTAATCGGGAATTCTCTATTTACAGAAGGGAACTCCCGAAAGAGGTTTACGAGAGGGTTATGTCCAACTATCCTCTTTCATTAAGATACTTAGGACTTTCTGCCATTAATGTTGATGACTCTGGTGAATTGAAGTTTAATTATAATGATAAAGAAAAATGGTATTATGTAAAGAAAGTCATAGATAGTCTGTCAACCAAGAAACTTTATGAAACTGAAGTTGTTACGGTTCTGCGAGATAGACTGATAGTAAAAATTCTTGAACCACAATTCAAAGCAACGCTACTTTTGGAGGGTTCCACTTTGACAAAGGGAGACAAAATCATGTGTAAGGTGAGACGTAAAAGATGGCCCCTGGAATTAGTTCTGGTACAGTCAGACAATTATACTGAAGAAAAGTAATAACAATTAAAAAATACGTTTATGAGTTATGTTAATGAGGCTCTAGATGAGTTATATGCTGATTATTTTGATTCAGCTTATGTAGAAGACGGAATTTTTTATAATTCTGCAGAAGAAGATTGGGATGATGAACATTTAAAGGTTTTGTTTGTATTGAAGCAACCTAGTAATTCTGATCTCTTAGGTGAAGATTATCGGTCGTATGATTTTGATACCTTAATGGAGAGTTCTGTATGGCAAGAACTGTTAGCCCGATTATATGGTATAATGAATACAGATGAAGATGGCTATCCTGATTATGATGAAGCAACTGATTGGGATAATATGAGAGATACCTTCTATAATTATCCATTTACTGCAATCAATATAATAAAAGATGAGTGCTCTTCATCTACAAGTCCTTCATATTTAAAAAGATATGCAAGAAATAACAAGGATTTTCTGACTGACCAGTTAAATATTTTACAGCCTGATATTATAGTATGTTGTGGCCGTGATATTTTTGACATAGTAAATTCTGCATATTCCGGCATTAGGTCTAATAATAATTATTTAAAGTATGATTCAGACTTGGATGTAATATATTTTGATACATGCCACCCTAGTCATAGAGGAGGGTATGGTGCGCTTGAATACGCATATAACTGTATGTTGTCTGAATATTCAGATTTTTTGGAGGATTAAATAATAAGGTATATGGAAACAGTAAAAAAAATAGCGAATATTATTTTTTGGATACTTTTGGTAACCCTGATACTAACTGTGTTTCTGAATAATCTTGCTGTCATTCAAGTAGGATGCATAATTGGGATTATAATCATTCGCGTCTTCATTGTAGAAGGTAGAGAACGTGATTGGTTCTAGAAATAATAGCATTAACATAACCTATCGCATTGACCACAAACATTGGTTTCTAGCGGTAGGTTTTAAAGTTAAGCATTGGTTTTAATTCAATCTTACAAAGAGTTTTTCTCCTTTGCTTTTGCTTATATTATAACTTTGTATGATATAACATAAAGATGCAGAAGAAAATAGTCATAAAATATAATAGGTCATTTATAGTGATATTGCTATAAGAATTTAGAACTAAGTGCAATGTATTCAAATAAAAACTTATCTTTGTATACATAATTTAATTATTTAATGACCTTATTGTATTTTTCTAGCTCTATACTATTATATAGATGAGTAAAGTTTAAATTATAAGTATGATAGACTTTTAACTTAATAGTGAAGTGAGTAACATATACATTCCCATAATATAAAGTAAATAATAAGATAATATTAGTAGAACAATCTTTTAAATACTAAAATGAAGTTTAATAGAGTCTTTTTTTTTAATATAACTTATAAATGCAACAACAGTTGTACGGAATGTGTTTCAAAATATACTAGGGAACACTCAAGTAGGGTTGTCGATCTTGAAGAATTCAAGAAGTTTAATACAAAGTTTAATTTTTCATATTCTGACAGAATTGTTATAAGTGGAGGAGAACCTACACTTCATAACGAGTTTGAAAAAATAATTGAATATCTAAGTTTATTTAGTACTCATATTATCGTATATACGAATGGAAGAACTTTAGGAACTATAAGTTCTAACATATTAGGCAAGATAGAAAGGTTAATAATACCATTTTATGGTAATGAATTGTGTCATAATAATTACACGAGGAATAATAGAAGTTACATTGAAACTGTTAACTCAATAAAAAATAAATTGGAACTCTCTGAAAAAATTGAGATTAAATTAATAGTTCAGAATATAGAAAATCTAATGTTTTTTTTATCTGATAAAGATTTCAATACACTTATTAGGTTCTCTTCTAAAACAATCAGTGTTGCAGGATTCATAGATTACTCGTCTAAAAAGAGTATTCTGCAAACGGAGGTATTTAAACCTCTAGAAGAATTTGTTAAGAAACTTCTGTCAATTGGGAAAGATGTAAAAATATATGATATCCCCTTATGTAAATTTAGCTCTGATATGATTGAATATATAGACAATACTTTTAATGGAGAATTATCTATTTCATTTAAAAAAAAGATTTGTTGTTCCGCTACAGGTGAACACAAAGAAGTAAGTTATAATTCAATACCTGATTATTACTCTAATTGTATAGAATGTGAACTAAATATGATTTGTACGATGGTTTTAAAAAGATATAATGTTTTGTGTATATCAAATAATTATTCATATTTAGATACCGAGTAATTATTTAGCAAATAATGAATGTATGAAAAAATACTTTTGTATTTATAATTTTTGATATAATCAGAAGAAAAGGAAATATTATCGCTAGAGAAGCTATTTAGACTTATGCTGGCTTGATTATCAACTTGAGTATAATTGATTATGAAATCTGCAATAGTATTTCTTGTAATAAAATCATTGTTGCACAAACAGCAAGCTAATGTGTTTGATGATTGAATGATGGCTTCAAGTATATTAACTAAATCATATATATATAAATAATGTGATTGAACATTGTTTCTTATATTATTTGAATTAAAATCATTGGGATTCTCTATTATATTTTGTATAAACTTATCAATAAAGAAATCAGATCCAAAACAAGGAGCAATTTTTATATAACTGCAATTTGATAAAACAGACAAATTTCTATAGGCATATAACTTGGTTTCTCTGTATATAGAATTCATAAGAGATATTTTCCCTTGGTGTAAATCATTATTTAATGCAGTATTTTCAATAATAGATCCAAATTGTATTAACCTATTAAAATACCGTGAAGCATCTCTTATGTTATCTATCATTTTTATATTGTAATCATATATTTGGTAAGGTGTATCTTCTTTATGATGTCGGTAAGCTAAATTTAGATATATAGAATCTTTGTGTTTCCTAACAAAGTTTATAAGTTCTTTCTTGTTTAAAATATCAACTTCAGAACTTGTTGGAGCTAATATATCATATTTGCTGGCCAAACTTTTTGTTATAATCCTACCGATATGACCGTTTGAACCCAAAATAATAAGCTTGTTCATTATAGAGTAGGGAATTCTGTTGAACTTATAATAGAGGCTTTGGAAATTTCATTATTATTAATGAAACATCCTCCATTACACTTTGTACTATAGAATACGCAGGAACTGCAGATCTTATTCAGATTATCCAATTGCCTTGTGTAAAATTCTTTTATAAGTGCATTCTCTATCAGTTGAAAAGGTATTATTTCATTGTTATCGAATATGTTCAATAAGGTTTTATTTGATTGATTACAAAATCTTAAATTATAACTAGCATCAATTAAACTTGAACATTCAAGTGAGCAAATACTGAAATTGGAAGTCGGAACAATAATATTAGAATTATATAAGAAACATAAGGGAATACGATGGTCCATTGATGCTTTATATTCATTTTTTATAAGAAACTCTTGAAGTTTGTTTATTTTTTCTTTTAGTATCTCTCGATGTTCAAAAATATTACTTGTACAGTCAAGGGTAATAACTGAGTATATGCTTTTATTATTCAGACTCTTTAGATAAGAAATGACTTCCTCAATATTGGTGTTATATTTTATTTGAATTTCAAAAGCCCTTTTACCTAATTTATCAAGGAGCAATTTTTTGTTATCCCATAATTTATGGAAAGTGAAGTTATATACCACAGAATCTGATTCTCTTGGCTTAAAATTCAATATTCCATCATTAATAGCATTAGTGAATAAAAAAACCTGCTGAAAACTATTCTGTGCTAAAGTCATTAATACATCAAAATCTGGATGGAGAGTTGGCTCTCCACCCATAATTTTAATACGTTTAACACCATTTGAACTAAAAAACGTACATATCTTTTTAAAATGCTCAATGTCCATGGATAATTTGCTTCTATTACTTTTGTTAAAACAACTAGGACAATTAGCATTGCATTGTTCAGTTATATATACTCTTAGACTGTTAAAAATCATTTTAAATTGGATTTAATTTTAGGACATCTAATGTCACCCATACCGATTTTTCCTTGGTAATAGTATGAATATCCTACACAGCCTCCTTTACAAACGGGATAAAATTTACATGTATTGCAAACTGAATCCTTTGAACAGACAGGCTGACATGAGTTAATTCTTTTATCTATATCTTCAATATTATCTTTTAGTATATTCCCTATAACAAGATGTGGCATGCAGGTGCATGGTATAACACTGAAGTCGGGATAAATATACATTTTATATTTACCAAAGCCGCAATTAGTTCTAAGAATACGATTTTTAGTAGTATCTTCAAGAGATTTTTCCATCAAAGTAAAATCGAAAACTTTTTTAATGGAAACTTTGAAGAAACATACCTTTAATATTTCGTCAACAAAATTATTCCATTCAGAAGAACTAATATGCCTAGCAAATTGATTAGAATCGAAAATCTGTTCTGGTGCTAGTCGCCATTTGTGAAAAGGAATATGTTTCAAATTTTCTGCAAGATTAAACATTGATTTCATGTTTAATTTACTTACTGTTGTTGATATAGAAATACTATTATTCCGACATAAATTACATAGTTCAATTATACTTTTTATTGTTTTGTTATATGTTCCCTTTCCTCTTATTTCATCGTGGCTAACTTCATCACCATCCAAAGAAACTTGGATATAAAAATTCGGATTTTGTGTTAATTCTGCAAGTCTCTTTAATTTATGTTCAGGGAATATCCCGTTTGTTGTTAAAACAATATTCTTGAAACATAGGCAAGATTCTTGTGCAATAGTATCAAAATCTGGATGAAGAGTCGGTTCACCTCCAGTTATGGCTAAGGTTGCATTGGGATAAAAATCTCCTAACTGCTTTATAACTTTTATAGCATCATTAGTACCCATTGTTTGAATCTCATCATTATAGTGGTTATTTGGAGTATGAGATCTAACACAATGAAGGCATGCTAGATTGCATGCCTTTGTTAATGTGAAATATATAATTAATGGTTCCTTATTCATAAGTTATTTTAGTCATTGTCCCACTCCAACCAACCAGTTGGTGTATTCATAGTTTGATACTGCATCATTATAATATTTGTCATTAACCAAGGATTAAGATTTTCCTTTTTTACATTTTCCTGGCACTCTTGTTCTTCAAGCAATGCAGTGTTGTTCTTCATTTCATTATCCATATAGTCCATAATTTAAAGTTATTCACAAAGATACTTATTTTCCTTTATTAAAAATCTTTTTCTTATAAAAATATTGTTTTAAAGTAAAAATGCAAACAATTTATTAGCAGTATTCATGTAAATATATTTGCCCGATTTGGAGCAGGTTGATTCTATTGTATGCAAATAGTCCCAAAAACCTGTTTGACACCTGGGCACTCAATTTTGGGGACTGTATTCTATTGTCATTAAATTCTGTAGGGACTTGAGCACGTATTACTGAATATTTCCAATATACACCCATGGTTCGGAAACTGAACTATACGACTAATACAGTAGAAGGGTATCATCGACAAACTCGGAAGGTATTAAAAGCAAAAGTGTCTTTTCTTACCAATGCACTCTATATGTTAAATATCTAATATCTCAACAAGCTAAAGTAAATACTTTACAACTCTTTCTATTTCCTTTTTTAAAGTCTTATTGCTCATAACATCGCCTTCTTAATATGGATGAAAAGGACAATATATTCAACAACAAAGTACAGATTCATGGATATAATACTAATTTTTAAGTTTATTCAGACGATTAATGGAAATAGTTCTTTCTCTGGCTTTCCATCATAGAAAACATTATATCCAGGGTCTTGCCCTATAATTCTCGGTACCATATTCTCAGTAAAACTATCCTCATGTATTTTCTTTAGGCTTATATATTTCATACATTTCTACAACATACTTATTTACTTCTTCCTTAAGTGACTTCGGAGTTATTACTTCAAGCTCGGATCCACAAGATAACAATTCCTGAACAAAGTCATAACAAGGTTTCAGATATAATTCAAAAGTCATGTAATCGTCATCCTGGTGTATAAGTTTCTGCGAATGATGGAGGGGAAGGGTCTTTATATACATTCCATGTTCACAAGTCACCTTGATTACAACTCGTTCCTTTTCTACCGGATATTGAATGATACCATAATAATCATAGAACAAGGTTTCAGCACTTTGTTCTTTTTTAAACTTAAACTTGATATCAGAAAGACTTACAGACTTTATCCTGTCAAAACAATAAGTGCGGAACTCACCTGTATCACGTCTCTTTCCAATAAGATACCAGCGACGTTTGAAGAGCTTTATATAATAAGGTTCTATGGTTCTTTCTTTTGGTTCATCCCAGAATGCCTCATAAACCAATTCTATACATACTCCTTTCTCCATAGCTTCAGTTATAGATTCAATGAATTCTTCACCTCCGGAACTGGTTTCAAGCATTATACGCTCCTTTAGTTTGGTTCTCCTGCTTATTACATTTGAGGCCGAAACAGACTGTAGCAACCACTTATACATAGCATTATGGTTTATCAGATTCTTATCCTCTATGTAGTATTCTTTTGTAACCGCATTGTAGAGGATTCCAGTACCAAACAATTCTTCTGCTTTTCTTTTATAGTTGCCAAATGTGTTCCTATGAATCTCCACATCCTCATTTATATGTTTTGACCATTCGTTTATAATATTCTCTTGTGTATCATGACCTTTTCTTAAAAGATAAGATACCATCCAAATAGCAAATTCCGTCTTCATGGCTTTCTATGGTTTTTCTGCAAAAATAACATAATAGTGCACAGGTTATTTATGCAAACGCAGAGTAATTTTGCAACATTATCAAAAAAATATAACAGATATGGAAAAAGAAAAAGTATTTCAGATTTTAAATGAGTTGACAAAGGACATGCGTCCATTAAGACTAAGTTTTGAAGACTATAGTTATTTAGTGAATGAAAATGAGATTGAATGTTTTTCTCATACCTCCACAAAAGATGAGCTTGTTATTCGTGTAAAAGAAGTCCTGGACAAGTTGGGTGAAGATCTGTTTAATGCAGGTATTGACTACGATCGCTTTGTTATGATAATAGAATGTAACACCCAGAAGGAACTGATGATGAATGAAATGAATCCTATTCATGAATTTATTGTGAAGTATATAAAGGCCAAGAAAATGTGTTGGGGGTTAAGTATGCATGATGATATTGAGGGAGTGAAAATAACATTGGTAGCGAGCAGATAATACATATGAATACATTCATATTAACAGATATAATCTCAGCGGTTATTATAATAGGTATCTCAATATATATCTACATTAAAAGAAAAGAACTTGGATTCTTGCGAGTGTCTATATTGTATCTCTTGATTCTTGGGGGCATAATATATATTACTATTGAAAAATATCAACCATATTGGGTATTGTACCATCTTACAATGAAGCCGGAGAAGTACTTCGTCATAGATCAGGATATAGAACCGAATGAATACATGGATGATTTCAGAGAGATATGTGATATTGTTGAAAAACATTATTCTTTGGCTGAATATAAAGGAATATCGCTAAAGTCCTTGCATGGTAAATACTCGGCAATGGTAAAAGATGCTAATGATAACAGGGAATACTTCTTAGCTGTACAACAGTATTTTTCTGAATTGAAGAACTCTCATACATACCTGATATTTAAGAAATATTCGACTATGGCAAATGCTGAGTGGAGAGGCGATTCTTTGTATGTCTCAGCAAACCTTACAAAACTTCCATTTAAGGAAGGAGACAGGATTTTATCTGTAGATGGTATTGATGCATTGTCATGGAGAGACAGCATGAAGAATTATGTTATTGGTTCCACTGAAAAAGGAAGAATCATTCATACCGAAGATTATGTATTTTCAAGTTGTATCGATACCGTTAGGAATCTATGTCTTTGCAGGGGTGATTCTGTTTTAAATGTTAAGGTAGAATTGAGCGGGAGCGGTATGGAGCGTATATCCGAACATAACGAAGAAATCAGGAGTGCAGAAACTAAAAGTATTATGAATTTACCTAAAGATAAGGAAGGATACTTCACTCTCTTGTCATTATCAGGATTTACTGATGAAGAAACTGAGGAATTCATACAAAAATACAATAAGATAAAGAACTATCAGTGTATCATCCTGAATCTGCTGAATAATCATGGTGGAGTTGTCAGGAATATGGAAAAGATAGCATCCCTTCTTTTGAAGCAACCTTATAAAGCTGAGACTCTGATAACTCCGTCTGAAGATTCATTCAAGGGTAAACTGTATGTGATGATTGGGCAAAATACCTTTTCAGCTGCTGAGTTCCTTGCAAGCATACTGAAAGAATCTGGAAGTGCTGTTCTTGTTGGTGAGGAAACTAACGGTGATTTTGGAGTTAGACCACTTACCTTCTGTACTTCCCATAATACTTATTTCTCACTTGGATATGGGAAACCTAAAACGACATTCAAGGGTAGTCCTCGTGAAGGGAAAGCTGTTGAACCTCATTACCGGATAAAAGAGAATACAGCTCTTTCTAAAGACCTTAATACTGTGAGAGCTGCATTTTACTTGGCTATGAATGATATGCTAGAAGCTAAGAAGGATTCGCTAAAGGAAAAAGAGATTAACGGGTTGGAGTGATTCCAATCTGTTAATCTAATATATTTATTATACATATTCAATTAAAATCATCTTTTAATTGAATAATCATCATCAACCTTGTCATAGTTTCCTTTCAGGCCTACTTCCCACTCTCGTTTCTCACTATGGCTACCACCGCCATAATCACGTAATTTGCCTTTGCCGGAGAGATGTGCAGTAGGTTTCTTACTTTGTTGATTATTATGTTGCTCCACTTGCTTGACAGGCTGTTTCATCGGTTTCTTCAACCTTTCAAGATTGAAGTTTTCTTCAGTAAGATTTATAATGATGTGTTGCTTGAAATTGATGGCGTAAGTTACATCTTCATCCTGACGGACAATAAAGCCCTCTTCATGAAGTTGGCTTCTGACCGAGGTTACAGTATCATCATTGAATATCTCACGCAAACGGTTTACAGCATCAGTATGATATTGTGTTCTTTCCGGAGATATATCTACTAAATCTGTCCGGGAAACCTTGAATATCTTACAAAGCAGATCCCGTTCAGCCTCAGTAGCCGGACTGAACATCTCAACCATAGCTATACGGTTGTTACGGTCAATAGCTTCTGCCATAAAAGGTTTCAACGGACGGCTTTGGCCATCAAAGTAGATGATGCCTTTCTTGATATAGGCACGCTGCTTCCTGATTTTACTGTATATTTCACTCTGGGTAATCTTCGGGTTAAGTGTCAGTAATCGGTCAATATAGTCCTCAATCCGATTGAACCGTTCTTCAGGAGTAG
>ULUQ01040299.1_pt1 | contig 13836 bp, 8 predicted proteins | sample 1958661 | NCBI WGS metagenome assembly ULUQ01 (sample SAMEA4835765, study PRJEB28245) | human gut metagenome | biome: gut microbiome; material: fecal sample | place: Denmark | collected 2008 | reverse complement strand
AGCGGACGCGGACCGATAAAGCTCATGTCCCCTTTTAAAATGTTGAAAAACTCCGGCAGCTCGTCCAGACTCGTCGCCCGCAGAAGCTTTCCGAATTTGGTCAGCCTGTCCTTATCCGGCAGAAGATTTCCCTCGGCGTCGCGTTTGTCCGTCATCGTGCGGAATTTATACATTGTGAAAATTTTCTCATGCAGTCCCGGGCGCTCCTGCTTAAAGAAAATCGGACTGCCCAGCTTGCTGCGCACCAGAATACACAGCACCAGAAGAAGTGGGCTCAGCACTACGAGGATCGTCAGCGACAGTAGGATATCCAGCAGCCGTTTCATATACTTTGCATACATATTCTTTTCCTATTTTTCAAATACCTTACGGATAAGGGAGATAATCAGCTCCATATCCTCCGGTGTATTTTTGATATCGCTGGGCAGGCAGACACCGCGATTGAAAATATCCTCCGAAACGCTCCTGCCTTCCTTAACCTGAATGAAATCGCAGTCTGCAAAAACAGGCTGTAAATGCATTGGCTTCCAGATGGGGCGCGTCTCGATATTGTACTCTGCCAGGACATCCATCACCTGATCGGGCGTCACGCTGCAGTCCAGTGCGATCGTCATGCAGGACAACCAGTTGTTTGCGTCTCCGTCTGGATTCATCGGATTCATCGTGATCGCTTCGATATCCGCAAATGCCTCTTTATACTGTCTGTAAATCTCATTTTTCCTTGCTTTATGCTCTTCCAGGTGTAACAGCTGTCCTCTTCCGATTCCGGCTACCACGTTAGACATCCGGTAGTTATAGCCGATGGTGGAATGCTGATAATAGCGGGCGGGATCCCTTGCCTGGGTTGCCAGAAAACGGGCGCGCTTAATCTTTGCTTCATCGCTGCACAGCAGCATACCGCCGCCGGAGGAGGTGATGATTTTGTTGCCGTTAAAAGAAAGAATGCCATAATCCCCAAAGGTACCAAGCTTCTGACCCTGGAAGGAGCTCCCCAGCGCTTCCGCAGCATCCTCGATCAGCGGAACCTGATGCTTTTTGCAGATGTCGCGGATGCGGTCGATTTTGGAAGGTGTTCCGTACAGATGCACAGCGATGACAGCTGCCGGATGCGGATATTTTTCAAAGGCTTTTTCCAAAGCGACAGGATCCATATTCCAGGTGTCGGGTTCTGAATCGATAAAGACAGGCTTTGCCTTTTCATAGCAGGCAGGATTTACGCTTGCAGCAAACGTCAGGGACTGTGCAAACACAACATCCCCTTCTTTTACGCCCGCCAGGATCACTGCCAGATGGATCGCTGCGGTTCCTGCAGACAGAGCCGCCGCATAACCGCCGCCAATATAGTCTGCCATCTCCTTTTCAAAGGCATCCACGTTGGGACCAAGGGGCGCTACCCAGTTCGTATCAAATGCACTCTGTACAAAGGCCTGCTCTTCTCCGTGCATTGTGGGGGAGGACAGATAAATCCGTTTTCTTTCCATCTCGTTACCTCTTTCTTATTTCAAGCTTACTTTTCTTCCAAAAGCTCCAGCATACCTGCCGCCGGGTGCATGAGAAATACTACTCTGCGTCCGCCGATGGCCGGAGCAGGCGTTGGCTCGTCGATTCGGATGTAGCCGTTTCCTTCCAGCTCTGCCAGCTCTTTTTCAAAATTCTCTGCTTCGTAGCAAAGATGATAGGGGGCATTTTTGTAGGTCCTGATCAGCCCGGAAACCACGGAATCCGGCGCATACGGGCTCACCAGTTCGATCCGGTAGCCGTCCTTTTGCAAAAACAGGATGTCCACCTTGCGGATTTCGTCATGCGTCCATTCGCCCTCTGCAATATATCCAAGCGCTTCAAATGCCGCCTGTGCTTTCGGACCTTTTTTTACCAGATACCCAATATGATGTATGTTCATCGCTTCTCCTGATAATGATACGTCGGCACAACCTCATGAATCAGCGGCCGGATATCTTTATTTTCTTCTTTAGATGCCTCTTCCAGCTGCTTTAACTGCTGAAAGAACAGCCGCTCGTCCAGCTCGATCGGTCTGCCGATATGAATCAGCTTATTGTCCGTATCCTGCAGTCCTTCTTCCTTCATCAGAAGCTCTTCATAAAGCTTCTCTCCCGGGCGCAGACCGGTAAAGACGATTTTGATATCTTCACCGACACGATAACCGGACAGACGGATCAGGTTCTTTGCAAGATCCAGGATTTTGACCGGCTCGCCCATATCCAGAACGAAAATTTCTCCGCCCTTTGCATAGGCGCCCGCCTGCAGCACCAGAGACACTGCCTCCGGAATGGTCATGAAATACCGGATGATGTCGGGATGCGTAACTGTTACCGGACCTCCTGCCGCAATCTGTTTTTTAAACAGCGGAATAACACTTCCGTTGGAGCCGAGCACATTGCCGAAACGAACTGCTACAAACTCCGTCTCATAATGGCGGTTGAACGTCTGCACGATCATCTCGCAGATTCGCTTGCTCGCACCCATGATATTCGTCGGGTTCACCGCCTTGTCTGTCGAAATCATGACGAATTTTTTCGTGTGGTTCTGTGCCGCCGCCATAGCGGTTTTCCAGGTGCCGAATACATTGTTTTTGACCGCCTCGTTGGGGCTGTCCTCCATCAGCGGCACATGCTTATGCGCTGCTGCATGGTACACAATATCGGGATGATACGTTTCAAACACATAGTTGATCCGGCTCGTGTTGCGCACGCTGCCGATCAGAACCACCAGATTCAGCTCCGGATACTTTTCCTTCAATTCCTGCTGCAGGTCGTAGGCATTGTTTTCATAAATATCAAACACGATCAGCTGCGCAGGCTTGTGACCGGCAATCTGACGGCACAGCTCGCTTCCGATGGAACCGCCGCCGCCTGTAACGAGCACAACCTTATTCTGCACATATCCCAGAATGGAATCGATATCCACGCGGATCGGTTCCCTGCCCAGCAGGTCTTCGACCTCGACGTCCCGCAGCTTGCTGACGTTGACTTCGCCGTTTACGAGCTGATACAGTCCGGGAAGGCTGCGCAGCTTGCAGTTTGTCTCTTTACAGATTTCCAGGATATCCTTAATCTGCGCCGGAGACGCAGAGGGGATCGCCAGGAAAATTTCATCAATATCGTATAAATCTGCGGACTCTATGATCTTGTCGCGGCCTCCGACCACCTTGATGCCCTGAATGAAGCGTCCCCATTTATTTTTATCGTCATCGATAATACAACGGATCACCATTGTAGAGAAGTTGCTGGAAACGATTTCTTTGATGATCGTATTGCCCGCCTCGCCGGCACCGATGATCATGACAGAAATGCTGTTTTTGCGGTTCTGCAGCTTGTGCTTGCGGCTGCGGAAAAAACGGTAGGAAAAACGGCTGGCAAACAAAAAGGTCAGCAGGAAGAAGAAATACAGAAAATAATAGCTGTCCGGAACTGCTTTTCCCTCCATTCGGAACAGGTTGATCCCTGCGCCGTTGACCGCACTCGTCACAAGACATGCCATCACAAGGTTTTGAAGCTCTGTCTCGCCTGCAAATGCCCACAGGCTGTGATAGAGACGGAACAGATAAAATACGAACAGTGCGATAACAAGCCCGATGGGCAAAAAGTGGCGGATCGGCAGCAAAAACGCTGCCGGTACTGTACTCACGTCAAAATCATACCGGATCAGGATCGCCAGATAGCTGGCGGCGATTACACTGATAATATCGTATACAATTAACGCTGTCCTGCGATAAAACAGCTGATAATTAAAGGGTTTTTTCTTTTTGCCTTGCATTTCTTTCTTCCTCATTTATCGTGATATCCCGTCAGGCGGCATGTCTGCGGGGGGAAAAGCTCATCAGGGGTGCAAGCAGCGCCATCGCGGAAAATCCGAGCGGATTGCAGGGATGGAACAGCCATTCCACCAGCCCCGCGACGCAAAAGCCGAGCATGACAGCCAGCGGCAGTACAGCATATGCGTCCTCCCGAATCTTTTTAATCGCATATGCAAACATCAGGCAGATGCTTCCGGCTCCGAAGCACAGGAAGTAAATGCCGACGATCAGTCCGTGATCATGGATGACCTGCAGATAGGTGTTATGGGCATGGACGCTAATGGAGCCGTCCGGCAGCAAAACGCCCATTTCCGTATGTCCCGTCGCATTCCAGTTGTCCATATACGACCGGAAAATTTCCAGACGTCCGTTGGAGAAATCCTCTGCGTCCGACATGCCTGCCTCATCCTGCGCAGACGCTACCAGCACGTCATTTTTTACAGAAGGCTTACCGGTCACTGCATTGCAGAAAAGTTCTGTCTGTTCCGTCAGCTCGGAAGCATCCGAAAGGAGCTTATTTTCTATGACATATTTGAAATAGGAGACCGACATATAGGCGTCAGAATCCTTCGGATCGTCCTTGTGAATCGCGGATGCGGAATCCTCGATCTCATACAGATACGGATCGTTATAGAGTGCCGGAAGCAGCCGGATGCCGGAATAGGTCATCGGCAGACAGATCACAAACGCTACAATCATATAGACAAGCGCCCGGAAAATTTCCCGGATTTTCTGTCTGTATACAAACACCGGCACAAAAATCAGCAGCACTGCGGTCATTACCAGCACCGCCAGATAGCCGGTTCTCGACAGCGTTAAAAACAGCAGCGAAACTGCGATTCCGTACAGCAAAAACGTTCCCCACAAATCCGCAGGGCAGCTGTTTTTCGCATCCTTTTTGCGGAGCGGCTTATGCTTCATCCCTTTGGCATTTTTTGTGCTGTTTTGGGGCATGCCCTCCGACAGTTTAACGAACAGTCGCACCGTCAGCACGCAGAGCACCAACGTCAGATAAGTTGCTGTAATCGTTACAGTGTGAAAAACAAAATTATATCTCGAATACACCCACGCACGGAACGGTCTTCTCGCAAATGCGAACACGACTGCCAGCGCAAAGTTTAACATCACGCCATTGCAGAAGTTATTCAACAGGTGTTTCTTTTTGTTCCAGCCCAGATAAAAAACATAGTAAAGTGCAAATACGACCGCCAGATAAATCGGCCAGAGGCGCGTATTTCTGAAAATCACCAAAAGCGCCATAAATCCAAACAGCACTGCCGTATAAATGCGGTTGACACTGCCCTCGACCAGCTTTTTGGCGCGGATTCGTGCTGCCAGCTCTGCCAGAATCAGAACGAAGAAAAAGACGATCAGCGCTTCCAGAAAAATCTGTTTGCCAAGCAGCGCGTTGGTCTGCAGGGCTTCCTTCTGCGTCAGCGACTGCACTACATACCAGATTCCACCGGCGATCAGGCCGATCAGTGCCCGCCATCCGCCCTTTTTGGAAAACAGAACTGCAGGAGATACCATCGTCAGAATCAGGAACGCCGCCCACGAAAGCACTTCCCGATACGCGAGGTTCTGTTGATTTTGGTACAGCGCGTTCATATAATGAATGCCGCCCAGCAAAACACCGGCAAACGCCGCCGCCTGCAACCAGTCCATCCCCTGCTCTGTCAGCATTTCTTCAAACGGTGGATGGTATTTGCTGCCACGCCGCGAAAAAAGCACCCAGGCAGAAAATGCAAAAAACAGAGCGATTCCAAGTCCGTACACGATCAGGTCGTCCGGTTTGCCTCCAAATGCCCTGCGCCCATAGACCTCCCAGAGCAAAACTGCCGTGCCCACAGTAATCAAAGGTCCGGCTGTCACCCAGTGGACAAAGCGCCATGTGACTTTATTGTTGAGTTTTGGCTGTTTCGGACTCAGATATACCGCAGCAAGGATAAAAGCTGCCGCTACAACGCACAGTATTGTCTTTAAAATCATCATCACTGCCGCGGACGGCTTGTCGGTGTAGACCAGACGCATGACAATATTCTGTGTCTCCATCTGAGTCGAAGTGCTGTCTGCGAGGACATAATAGCTGCCCAAGCAGGTCAGCCCCGTTTCCCCTGTATTTTCATAAGAAAGCTCCAGCGGCTCCGACTTACCCTGCAGCTGCCAGACATAAGCCGTCCCCCTCGTCGTATCGATTCCCAGCGGAATCCGCACAAAGCCGGGCACTTCGTCCGCTTTGAGTTCAAAATCCCGGTTAATCAGCATTTCGTTATTTTCATCGTAAACGAGCAGATGATAATACTCCCCGGGAGATTTTGGAGATGTCACATACAGCTCCAGATACCGTAAATAATCGCCCTCCGCAATCAGCACCTGCTGAACCTGCTGATCCTCCCGCACCTCCACGGTTCCGACCGGATTTTCTGCACCCGCCAGAAGCCTGTCTTTTTCCAACAGTTTTCCCGGTCCCAGCAAAAAAAGAACCGCTGCCAGATAAAACAGAACGATATAAATAATTGCCTGATATGCTTTAATCTTTCGATTCATGAAAAGCCTTTCCGAAAAGGGAACCATCCGGCAGATTTCCGGCAGCCTGTTTATCTGCTTTTACGCAGGATTTCCCACTTTTCCCATTATCTTTAGAAGTATAACACACTCCGACACAGATTGACAAGTAAAGGGGCAGGGCGAACCAGAAAATCAGGACGTAACGTACCAGATAGGTCGGTCCTAACAACACCGTCAGAAGATTCAGGCAGACCGGTGAAAATACCGCCGCCTTCCTCCAGTTTCCGGACGCGATCAAAAACAGTGTGCCGAGCACGTAACACCAGCACAGCGCTCCCGGCGAAAAGGGAAGGGAAACGACCGGTATTTTGTGCACTGTATCCGTCCAGGAAAGGTTTTCATACCAATGCTCCAGCCACGGCAGTTTGGAATCCCGCCGTCCGGGTCCTTCCGTTTCACAGGAAAAATAAGAGCTGCTTTCGTAGCATCTTGTGCCATTGTATACATCAATATCCGCGCCCGGATACCAGAAGCCATAGGAGGTCAAAAGCCAGGCGTTTAAGTACGTTGCCGGTGCTTTTATCCCGATCCTTGTCCACAGCTTTGCATATTTTGCAGGATCCTTTTTAAAATTTTCCGTCACAAATCCCGCCTTTACCAGATCGGAAAGCTTCGGCTGATACAGCTGCAGGGATTCCTCCGGTAAAATTTCAAACAGCGTTTCCTGATCTTCCTCCAAAAACAGCTCCGGGCTGTAGTTCCACGTCCGCGCAAGCTGCTGAATCGGCACGGTCAGGCTTTCCATCGCATTCGTGCTCTCCGGCTTCAGGACAATGTTTAAGCCACTCTGTAAAAGAACATACGCCCCCAAAACAACGCCTGCCAAAAGCACTGCCTTTTTCCGGCTGCTTTTCTGTACCAGAAAAAACAGGATCGGTAGAAACAATACAAGGACGATCACTCCATTGCTGCGGAAAACTGCCATGACCAGCAGGGCGAATGCGAGTGCCGGAAGGGATGCGGTGCTTAAGGGAAAATGACCGGCTTTGGGCATTTCGGCGTCTGCTACAGCTTTTGACCGAGCGGCGCTGGCTGTCGATGATACCACATCCGCGTGCGCAGCAGCAACTTCAGCTTCTCCCCTCCTGCTGCATCCGCCACGCTGCATCCTGCACAGCAGTACCAGCACTGCCAGCATTCCTGCCGTATACGGTGTGTCCTTGCTCGTGCACAGCACATACATCGGGACAACCGGGAACAGTCCGTAGAACAACAGCCCGCAGACTCGTCCTGCCCTGGTTCGAAGCTGCTGTATGGTCCAGCCAAGCAGCATCGCCATTATCGCCATTTGTGCAAGCACATAAACGCCGATCCCGCTATTATAGCTGCCAGTCAGCTTCTGAATGCCGCTTACCGTTTTTCCAAGCATCAGTACATGTAAAAGGGGATGTCTTGTCACATACTGTCCGGTCAGCACCTCCTGCAGCTCGTCCGTCGCATCATAGGCAAAAAAGCCTGGATAGACCGCAAGGAATACCGGCAGCCAGCACAGGAACAGGATGATGGCATAGCGGAGGATCGGACTTTGGAACAGCTTCTTCCAGCCTCGCTGCAGTTGCTGCCCGGCATCCGGCGCTTTTTTGTTGCTGTGCGATACCAACCTATCGCCTGACGCCTCTATGCCGGTCAGCTTTTCTACCACCAGATAAAACACCGGTGTCAGCACACAGGCCGTCAGAAATGGGATCAGCCAGCTGTACAAATCCGTTACTGCTACGTTTCCGTTTCGATCCAGCTGACTGCCCCAGTTTGCGCCAAATCCGCAAAAGAAAGCCCCTGCTGCGCTGCAAATAAGCGTGCGATATTTAATTTCCCGCTTCCTCTTCTTCTCCACCAACGATCTCCCTTACCACAAACTGCGGTGCATGATTGAGACAGATGTACATTCTTCCGACATATTCCCCGATCAGCCCCAGCATCAGCATCAGCATTCCGCCGATAAACATGATCGACGCCATCAGCGCTGAAAATCCAATCGGAACACCCGGAAGCACCAGTTTTTTAATAATCGTATAAATTCCGTACAAAAATCCCAGTCCGGCACAGCCCACACCCGCCATCGTTGCGATCCGGAGGGGCTTTTCTGAAAACGCTGTAAATCCGTTAAACCACAGCGCCAACAGCTTTCCAAAGGTGTAGCCGGATTCGCCGACCATTCGATCCCGATGTTCTACCGTCACGTTGACAATATTTCTGGTTGCACGAAGCACCAGTCCAATGACATAAGGGAACGCATTTTCATATTTCAGCATCTCTTCCAGTACAAAGCGTCTTGCGGCAAAATAGCTGGAAATAAACAGATCCTTTGGTTTGTTCAGCATAAAGCAGAGCATCCAGTCGTTGACCCTGCTTCCGAAATTCCGAAATGCGCTGTGATGCTTGTGCTCATATTTTGCATATGCAACGTCTGCGCCGTTTTCCAGCGCAGCCAGAAGCTTGCCGACTTCGTTTGCAGGCGTCTGACCGTCATCATCCAGACAAACCAGGATGTCGCCCTTTACCTGATGAAATCCCGCCATCAGTGCCGCATGCTGTCCAAAATTTCGCGCCAGATTTATCCCCTTGATCCGTTTATCCTTGCCGCACAGCTCGCGGATTTTTCCAAAGGTATCGTCCGGCGAGCAATCGTTGACCAGAATGATCTCATACTCATACCGCTCCAGCTCCCCCATCGCTGCTTCGATTTCGTCCACCACACTGCCGATCGTTTCCGCTGACCGGTAGCACGGGATTACAAAGCTGACTAACTGTTTCTTCATACTTTCCTCTCATTTCTGCGCACGCTTTTTGCGCATACCGAGTTTGTGTCAAGTGCATGCAGACACAAATCTCGTGATTGAAAAATTTTATTTTTCAATCTTCCTCCTGTATTGCCGCAGATGCGGCTGTTATTGTAAGCAATACCATTCTATCGTAACGTTTTCCTGATAATCCTCCAACCCTTTCCCATCCAACTGAATCTGCATAATTGAAGTTGACACGTTATCATTTACAACCTGTTTCAATTCCTCCAGCGTCTCCGGTACTTTTTCCAAATAAAATCCTGATTCCAGATTTGGAATTACGCTACGTCCTTCTATCCGGCTTCCATCCTCACAATCCAACATCATATTTACTGTTCCTACATGATATAACCATTTTTTAATAAAACCCTTTAAATTCAGTTTTAAATGTATTTTAACATAATCTACATTTTCAGGGCACACAATAGTTTCATTAGAAGAACTAATTTGTTCCCCTACCTTTTCCAATTTTTCTATTTCAATCTTCTGTTTTCTTTGTGTTAAAACGCAAACATCATCAGAAATAATTTCCACCTCATAGTTATTTCGAATTGCTTCCCAAGTAAGCGGATTTTCCAAATATGGAATATGATGATCAATTGTCTCATTCGTCAACAATATCTTTTCTGATGCTTTTTCCGAACAAAACCAATCAGCAACTATTCCATCTAGCCACGGAATATATTCATTTCCATTCTGTACGGACGGATACCAAACCATATTCCATTCCGGATATACCGCTCCATAACCATTTCGCCAGGGATATACAGTTACTGTATGCTCTCCAATTGCCTCTAAAATTTCATCTGGAAGTTGATTTTCCTTTACCAATTCTTCTGGTATACTGTTCTCTCCCAAATGCGTATAATGATACATCTTCGCAGCCAAAGTTTCTTTCACATATCCCATTGAACTGCGCAAACTGTGTGCCTCTAAAATTCCTGTACATCCCACTGCCATAATCATAGCTGTTCCGCATACGTAATATATAATTTGATTCTTTCTTACAGCTTTCGCCCTCTGTCCAATTTTCTGAAAAAAAAACATTCCAGTCGATCGACAAAATAGTCGCAGAAAACAACATTGCAAACAGCCAGATCCCAACTTTTAATCCGTGTCTTGTTGTTGCATATTTATAAAGGAAAAACATCGAAGCACAGCTTGCAATAATTGCTGCAGAACTTTTATAATTACTCCACAGATTTCCTATTATCAATAATACATAACACGCAATTAAAATAATTAACCATCTGACTTCGCTCGGCTGCAGTACGCTGTCAAACTGCATAGTCAACATCCAACCAGAAGAAATTTTCAGAATTCCCGCCACATACTCAAATAAGTTTTTTATCGACGGACAATAGACCAAATAGCATACCGGCATAAGTATAATTCCCGGTAAAAACAACCAAATACTTTTCCAGTTTTTTCTAAACAATACATCGAAAATACAGAATAAAATACAAAAAGCGAACCCACTCGTAAAGGTTGAAAACTTTCCAAAAAACATCAACAGCAAAAGCAGATTTGGAATCAATACAATATTTTTTGCACCTTTTGCCCACAATACCACCGCTAAAATCATTAAGTACAACAAATAGTTATCTCTGGTCGGTGCGTAATATCCCGCCAAATAGCAACACACGGACGCCGTAATTGCCCAAAAATGAATCTTACCCTTTTGATACAATCTATACAGCTGTAACAGCATCCACAAATGAAATAGAAAAATGATCCCCCAAATAACAATACCAGACCAATATTCTATCGTATTTCCAGGTAATTTCATTAAATAAAACAAATATCCCAATGGACCATAGGTAAAATAAATATCTCTTCCGAATTTTAAATCTGTTCCGTTTACAACATTTAAGAAATACCTCCAGGATGGATCAAATCCAGTATTCTCCAATACATAAATGATATCCGGAATCATAAAAACAAATTGTACAACCAGCAAAACTGCTGCGATCCCATCCTTTATCTGTTTTACCCATGCATTTTGCTTACATATTGCAGTCCATTTTTCATTATTCCAGAATATCCATAATCCAAACAGACAAACCGCCAGCATAACAGTAATTAAAAGCCTTTCCAATCTTGAAGCTGACACTGCAAATCCATATGCGTTCAACAATTCCAACGAAGTTTCCGCACCAGAAGCTGTCAAAACAGTATTTTCTCCTACAGTTTTCTTTTCCCTTGCTAATACATATGGTGGAATAGAGCAATCCTTCGCACTGATTTCAAGAATATAACTTTCACCGGCTTTTAATCTTACCCTTAGTGGAATAAAATCCCACTCACCCGCTGTAACAGAAGAAATGGCAATTTCACTATTTGCTTTTATTCTTCCGTCAGAATCTAATACTCGAAAATCAAGTTCTCCGTTTCCGTCTTCTGCAAGGTTAATAAAAACAAACTCTATCCCCTTTAAATAATATTCTCTGGCAATAAATTCCTGAGTAATCGTTTCTTCAGTTGATACCGTCTCAAAAGTTTCTGTAGAAGGTCTTTCTGCTTCATAACCATAACGTAGACCATGATAAATCCACAAATAAAATATTCCGCTAATAAAAATACCACACACAAGAATGGATGTGAAAAGCACCTTATTAAATCTTATATTCGAAATTTTTCTTTGTCGTGTATCAACTTTCTGTTCTTTCATCTTTCCCCCACTGTTTATCTGTTCTCCTCAAACAAAATTGCCATCAGCAGCATATCCCGATAAACGCCGTTCTGCAAAAATTCATCCTTCAGGCATGCCTCCTGCACAAATCCGGCATTTTGGTAGCTTTTGACTGCCCCGACATTATCCGCGAACACGCGCAGCATCAGCTTGTGGAGCTTTAGCACATCCCGCGCGTAATCTGCTGCAAGGCGGGCTGTTTCCGATCCGATTCCTCTGCCCGCAGCGTCCGCTTCTCCGATAAAAATTCCATATTCCGCTTTTTTATTGTCGTGGTCGATGTCCCGGAAATATACGCTGCCTACCGGTCGATCGTTATTTTTTTCACAGATAATAAACTGTACGACATGGCCGGTTTCCACCTGGGTGTGCATCCAATTTTCATGGCTTTCTTTTGTAAAAAGCTTCTGATAGATAAAATTATGCCGGACGCGATCCTGATTCCGCCACGAAACAATCCGGTCCGTGTCCTCCATCGTGATCGGCCGCAGATAAATCTGCTTTCCCTCAATCTTCTGCATCAATCTCTTCTCCCCGAAACATTTCGTTTATGCGCTCTTCTGAAAGGAACTGATAAACCTCAACCCCTTCTCCTGCAGAGCCGATCCGCAGCAGCATTCCGGGTTCTCCCTGTTCCTCCAGATATTCTGTCAGCCAGGACATATCCGTGCCCTCGTCCGCCAGCAGACAAACCTTCTCACTGCTTCTGGCCGCTTCTCCCATGGAAGCATATCCAAACGCTGACAGCTTCTGCCTTGTCAGCGGGCTTTTTACCAGCCAGCCGCCCAGCAGATCATAATTGAACGGTTTATCGCGGTCCAGCATAATCTTCTCCGAATACGCCACCGTCGAATACACATCCTCTAAAAACAGCGTCGAAGCATGTTTTTCGCAATACGCAAACACGTCCTCGTTTGTCTGGTTTACCGTTTCCCTGCGTGTCTGCTCCCGCGCCACACCCTGCCACATGCCCGGAACCCGGAGAATACAAAGCAACAGGATAACACCGCAGACTGCAGCGGTCATGACAGTGTGAATACGTCCGGTGCTGCGCGTGTTGATGCCGGGCGCGGCTGTGCTCGTTGCCGTTCCCCACAGCCCAGCCGCCAGCAAAATCTGTGCCAGATACAGCGGATGGGTCACGCGATCCACCATCCGTCCCTGCATCAGCAGATAGCTCCACAGCATTCCGCCGACACAAACCACAAAAACCGGCTGCCAGAAATATCTTCGTTTTTCTTTCTGTAAACAGCAGGAACACCATGCAAAAACAACTGCCAGCCAGACAAAGTTCCAGGGCAGGTCGCTTTTCGACAACCAGTTTTCATGTACCAGCCGCCAAATTGCTTTTTTTACCTGCGATAGCACTGATTCTTTTGCGTCTGTTTTCTTCGCCTGCACCGCCAGGGAAGAAAGCATCTGCGTATCGATCTCATCCGCCGCCCCAAAGTTATAGTTTTTGAGCATCTCCTGCAGCGTCCTGGAAACACCCGTCTCTTCATAGGCTTCCCGGTTTTCATCGTATTGCTCAATGAAATCCAGATGGTAATCATATAATATCGTGCGCTCATCGAAAAACTGTCGGAAGTCTTTCCAGTTCGGATCGGAATAGGCAAGCACGTCAAGCCCGTAAAAAACACCCATCCCAATTACCAGCGCTGCAAACAGTCCAAGATAATGCCGCAGGCTTTCTTTGGAAAAAATCTGTTTTTCCCTGCCCCAGATGCAAAGACCGCCAGCTCCGGCAAGCGGCAGGCACAAAAGCGCCATCTCCGGACGCAGGCAGAAAGAAAGCCAATAAAGCAAAAGCGCCCAAAAGCGTTCTTTGCCCTTCGCCGTAACAACCCAAAAAATCGCCGCGCCCGCCAGCATCCCTGCCGTGACCGTGTACTGCAGATACACAAGGTGACTGCCCATCGCTGCAAACCAGAACAGAGCTTCCGCAAGAAGAAGCACCCCTTTTACGCCCAGCCGCTCGG
>ULUQ01046921.1_pt1 | contig 13879 bp, 9 predicted proteins | sample 1958661 | NCBI WGS metagenome assembly ULUQ01 (sample SAMEA4835765, study PRJEB28245) | human gut metagenome | biome: gut microbiome; material: fecal sample | place: Denmark | collected 2008 | reverse complement strand
ATGCCATCCAGTGCATCGACCTGATCGCCCCGGAGGGCACGCTGGCCTTTGCTGAGGACAAGAACGGCACCCAGACCCTGCTGGGCACCAGCACCAGCGAGTCCCGGATCGACCTGCCCGTTGTCTGCCTGGTCAACGGCAGCACCGCCAGCGCGGCGGAGCTCTTTGCCAGCAGCCTGCGCACCCTGAATGGTGCCCGCCTGGTGGGCACCACCACGCAGGGAAAGGGCACCATCCAGAGCAGCCCCCAGCGCCTGTCCGATGGCAGTGCCGTGGTGGTCACCGTGGCTAAGCTGGTCTGCGGCGACGGCAGCTGCTTTGACGGCACCGGCCTGACCGTGGATGTGGAGCGGCCCCTGACTGCGGACGAACAGACCGCATACTATGATTACACTGTGGAGAACGATCCCCAGATCCAGCGTGCCGTGAGCACTGCCCAGCAGATGAGCGGCACCACCACCGTGAGCGGTGTCAACGAAGCGGCTTCCAGTGAAGCTGCCGACAGTGCCGCCGCCGAGAGCGTAGCGGAAGGGGACGCTGAGGCTGCATCTGCCGAGAGCACTCCGGCAGAGACCGCGCCCGCCGAAAGTGAAGCGGCAGGGGAGAGCACTGCATCCAGTAGGCAGGAATAAGAGAACAACCCTCTCCGTCAGCGCTGACGCGCTGCCGCCTCTCCCGAAGGGCGAGGTCTTGGCAATTCATGCAAAGTTTGCGGTTTTGTCAAAAGCTCCCCCTTTGGGGGAGCTGGCGAGCGAAGCGAGACTGAGAGGGTTATTTTGGAAAAGAAAGGATAGAGCCATGCCCGAACTGACCGACCTGTCTTATGTGCGCGCCCTGTGCGAAAAATATGATTTTGCCCTCTCCAAGGGCTTTGGCCAGAACTTTATCGTCAACCCCGGCCTGCCCCCCAAGATCGTGGATGCCAGCGGCGTGGACAAGCGCTACGGCGTGCTCGAGATCGGCCCCGGCATCGGCGTGCTGACCCGGGAGCTGGCAAAGCGGGCAGCAAAGGTGGTCTCCATCGAGGTGGACGAGCGCCTGCCGCCCCTGCTGGCCGAGACCATGGCCGGTGTGGACAATTTCAAGCTGGTGCTGCAGGATGTGCTCAAGGTGGACCTGAAAGCCCTGATCGCGCAGGAGTTCCCCGGGATGCCGGTGGCAGTCTGCGCCAATCTGCCCTACTATATTACAAGCCCCATTGTGATGAAGTTGCTGGGTGACCGCCTGCCCATCGAGAGCCTGACCGTGATGGTGCAGAAGGAAGCAGCCGATCGTCTGGCTGCCGCCCCGGGCACCCGGGCCTCCAGTGCCATCAGCTGTGCGGTGAGCTATTACGCGACCTCTAAGATGATGTTCACCGCCGCCCCGGGCAGCTTTTACCCGGCCCCCAAGGTGACCAGCGCTGTGGTGCGGATGGAGATCCGCCCCACCCCCGCCGTGCAGGTGGAGGACGAGGAGGGCTACTTTGCCCTTGTGCGCGCGGCCTTTGGCCAGCGGCGCAAGACTGCCGCCAATGCCATTGCCAGCGGCCTGGGGATGCCCAAGGATGCCGTGACCGCTGCCATTGAAGCCGCCGGTTTCGATGCCCGCGTCCGTCCCGAGGCCCTGACGCTGGAGGATTTTGCAAAGATCCAGAACGCTCTGGCACGGTGACTTGTTTTAATAATTCGGTTTTCCAAAAGCAGGAGCTCTTCGCAAAGCGTGGAGCGCCTGCTCTTTTAGAATATAAAGCAGAAAATACGGTGTCTTTTTAACAAGAACAATTCCGGTTGTTTCGTCTGTGGCATTGTTTGTTAAATTTCCTGCACGCTTTACCATCTAAAAGCAAATATATTTCATCGTTTTTGCGCAGCAGACTTTGCTTTTTGAAGAAAAAGCTGTGTGTGCTCCATTGACATCTTTTTATTTCAATGGTACAATATATGACGTGTTAAGGTTTTGCGGGAGGAGCACAGGTGCAGACAGAGGGGTCTGTTTCTGCGCTCTTTTGTATTCCCTGCCAATACAGGATTCAAAAAACCTCCGCAGAATAGTGGGAAAACAGCAGGACATCCCGCCCTGCACCATGCACTGAAGCACGGAATTATTATAGGGAGGAAAACACAATGAACAACAACTACGAGTCTCATGCAATCAGCCGCCGCAGCTTTCTGAAGGCTTCCGGTGTCGTTGGTGCCGCCGGCATTCTGGCCGCCTGCGGCGGCAACTCTGGCAGCAGCTCCACCGCCGCTTCCTCTGGTGCTACCAGCGCTCCCAACACCACCGGCGCTACCCCGCTGAAGGAGTTCATCTCCTGGGAGAGCACCAACCGTGAGCTGGAGAGCTGGAACATGCTGTACAGCCAGATGGCTTCCGACATGAATGTCATCACCAACCTGTGGGAAGGCCTGCTGAGCTTTGACTGCTACGGCAAGGCTGTGCCTTCCGTGGCCAAGGAGTGGAGCCACAATGAGGACTCTTCCGTTTGGACCTTCAACCTCCGCGACGATGTGGACTGGGTGGATGTGAACGGCGAGGTCAAGGCTCACCTGACCAGCAAGGACTTCCTCGTGGGTCTGGAGTGGGTGCTGAACGCAGCCAAGAACCAGGCCAACAACACCTCCATGCCCAACGAGACCCTGACCGGTGCTGCTGATTACTATCAGAAGACCAGCGATATGGGCGACGCTGCTGCCGAGCTGACCTACCAAGATATGCTGGATGCAGGCGTGGGCGTTGAGGCTCCGGATGACTACACCCTGGTCTTCACCTGCAAGAATCCCTGCCCCTACTTCGATACCGTTGCTGCCTACACCAGCTTCTACCCCGTCTCTGAGGATCTGATCAACGAGCTGGGCGTTGAGGGCTTCCGTGCCTGCGATTACACCAACATGTGGTACAATGGTCCCTATGTGGTGGAGGAGTTCATCAGCCAGAACACCAAGAGCTACATCCCCAACCCCAACTACTTTGGTGCAAACGATGTATCCCGCTTCGACCGCTTCACCGTCACCATGATCAGCGACGGCACCGTTACTTTCCAGCTGTACCAGAACCGTGAGCTGGACGAGATGGATGTGGGCGAGAGCACCCTGACCACCATCCAGGCCGATCCCAACAGCGAGTACAATGCTCAGCTGTGTGAGAAGCGTCCCAAGAAGTTCAGCTACCAGATGCACTTCAACTACCAGAAGAACAACGAGGACGGCACCCCCGACGACAACTGGAACAAGGCTATCGCCAACACCGCTTTCCGTCAGTGCTTCTACAAGGGCCTGAATCTGACCAACTACTATGCCCGCACCAACAAGATCAACCCCCTGAAGTGCGAGAACGACTACTACACCATGCCGGGTGTCTGCTACAACACCCAGGGCCAGGAGTACACCACTCTGGTCGCCAAGGAGATGGGTTTCGACGGTGAGGCTTACGACGGCAAGACCATGATCCGCCTGCGTGCCAACAACGGCGACATCGCTGACCTGAAGAAGCAGGCCATGGACGAGCTGAGCGCCATCGGCGTCACCTTCCCCGTCCACGCTGCTTACCACATCATCGCCGGTTCCACCACCGCTCTGGATACCGCAACGGTTCTGAAGCAGTGCTTCACCGACAGCTTCGGCGATGACTTCATCGTGCTGGACATCAAGACCTACGTCTCCTCCATCACCCAGGAAGTCCGTAATCCTCAGCTGCAGAGCTTCGTCATCAACGGCTGGGGCGCTGACTTCGGCGATCCCGTCAACTTCGTTGGTCAGGAGATCCTGCACGACGACAACGCTTACTACAGCTGGTACTACTCCAACATCGCCAAGGTCGTCGAGGCCGGCCCCGCTGACTGGCAGAAGGATCTGGTGGCCTGCTACGAGGAGTTCACCGATCTGGTCAACACCGCAAAGGCCATCGTTGATGATACCGATGCCCGCTACGCTGCCTTTGCAAAGGCTGAGGCCAGCATGCTGAACAGCGTTCTGGCCTGCCCCTGCAACTTCGATGTTTCCTGGACTCTGACCCACGCCAACGAGTACAGCAAGATCAACGCTATGTATGGTCCCTGCAACTACAAGGCTGTCAACTGGGAGACCAGCGAAGAGGCTTACACCACCGAGCAGTACGAGGAGTTCGCCGCTGCATTTGACGCAGCTACCAAGGCTTAAGTTCCCCGTTTCCCCGCCCGAAAGGGTAGAAATAAAAGTTAAGGGTTCGATAACATGTTAAAATACACGGTTAAGCGGCTGCTCCAGTCGCTTGTCACAATCTTTCTGATCGCAACAGCAGTTTTCCTGATGATGCGCTGCCTGCCGACAGACTACTACTTCACTGAGGAACAGCTCATGAAGTTTACCGATCAGCAGAAGACCGCCGCTCTGGAAGCAGCTGGCCTGACCGATCCCATCCCCACCCAGCTGGTCAAGTTCTATAACAACCTGCTGCATCTGGATTTCGGCACTTCCCGCCGCATCCAGAACGGTGCCACGGTGGTCAAGGTCATTGGTAAAAAGTTTGGTGTCTCCATGCGTCTGGGCCTCACGGCGTCCGCCATCTCTCTGGTGGTCGGTGTGCTGATGGGCATCCTGCAGGCGGCATTCAAGGACAAGGTATTCGACTGGATCGGCACGGCCTACACCGTGTTCGTCAACGCGGTCCCGTCGCTGGTGTCGTATTCTCTGGTGCTGGTCTTTGGTTCCAAGTACCTGGGATTCCCCACGCTGTACTCCACCCGCAATGTGAGTGCTTCCAGCGTGCTGCCCATCACCTGCCTTTCACTGGCATCCATTGCAGGCTATGCCCTGTGGACCCGCCGCTACATGGTGGATGAGCTGACCCGCGACTATATCAAGCTGGCCCGTGTCAAGGGCCTGAGCTCCCGCGAGATCATGTTTAAGCATGTTCTGCGCAACGCCATGGTTCCCATGGTGCAGTATATCCCCCAGTCCATCCTGCTGACGGTGGGCGGCTCCCTGCTGATGGAACGGTTCTTCTCCGTTCCCGGCATGGGCCCCCTGCTGACGGATGCCATCCAGCGCTATGACCTGAACGTTGTGCAGACGCTGGTCATCCTCTACGCTGTGCTGGGCATCGTGGGCGTGTTCCTGGGCGATGTGCTGATGATGGTGGTTGACCCCCGTATTACTCTGACCGGAAAGGAGGAGGCTCGCTGATGGCTAAGGCATCGGATTTTGAGGGCAAGAAGCCCGAAGAACTGTTCTACTTTGTGGATTATTCCCCGGAAGAAGCTGAGCGTATCGGCTACTCCAACTATTCCTACTGGGGTTCTGTCATCCAGAACTTCCTCAAGCAGAAGGTGGCTGTCTTCTGCCTGATCCTGTTCCTGGCGCTGACGGTGTTCTCCTTCGTTGCGCTGAGCATCGGCAAGTATCACTACACCAGCCTGATCTCTGATTCCAGCAAGGCTTTCATCAAGCCCAACAGTGAGTACTGGTTCGGTACCGACAACCTGGGCCGTGACTACTGGTGCCAGGTGTGGTACGCCACCCAGGTTTCCATCCGTCTGGCTCTGGTGGTCGCCGTGGGCGAGAGCATCGTGGGCGTGATCTTCGGCCTGATCTGGGGCTATGTGCGCAGTCTGGACCGCTTCTTCACGGAGCTGTACAACCTGATCGACAATGTGCCCTATATCATCTATATGACCCTGATCGCCCTGATGGTGGGCCAGAGCTTCTGGATCATGGCCATCTCCATGATCGCCATCAACTGGCTTTCTATGGCACGCCGTGTCCGCAACATGGTGTTCATGTTCCGTGATCGTGAGTATAACCTCGCGTCTCGCTGCCTGGGCACCCCGCTGTGGCGCGTGCTGACCAAGAACATCCTGCCGTATCTGGTCTCCGTTATCATCCTGCGTATGGCACTGTCCATCCCGGGCACCATCAATCTGGAATCCACGCTGTCCTACCTGGGCCTGGGCCTGGGCATCGACACGCCTTCTCTGGGCCTGATCCTGAGCAAGGTGCGCGGCTTCTTCCTGGATTATCCGTACCTGCTGGTTTTCCCTGCATCCATCGTGTCCATCATTTCCATTTCTTTCTATATCATGGGCAACGCTTTGTCGGATGCGGCTGATCCGCGCAACCACGTTTGATAGATTGGAGAGAGACGTAAATGGATAGACAACCGATTATCTCTGCCAAAGACGTGGAGATCACTTTTAGCCTGCGCGGCCGCAAGCTGAACGCCATCCGCAAGTGCTCGCTGGACCTGTACGAAGGCGAGACACTTGCCATCGTGGGCGAGTCCGGCTCGGGCAAGTCCGTATTCACCAAGACCTTCGTGGGTATGCTGGATGTCAACGGTAAGATCACCGGCGGCTCCATCATGTACGAAGGCCGTGATATGACCAAGTTCACCGAGAAGGATTGGCTGGGTGTCCGCGGCAAGAAGATCGCCATGGTCATGCAGGACCCCATGACAAGCCTGAACCCGCTGAAGAAGATCGGCAAGCAGATCCAGGAGAGCATTGAGCATCACCAGGGTCTGAAGGGCGAGGAAGCCAAAAAGGCTGCCATCGAGATGCTGGGCAAAGTGGGTATCCCCGACCCCGAGCGTCGGTACGAGCAGTACCCCCACGAGTTCTCCGGCGGTATGCGTCAGCGTGTCGTCATTGCCATTGCAGCGGCCTGCCGCCCGCAGATCCTGATCTGCGACGAGCCCACCACTGCACTGGACGTGACCATTCAGGCACAGATCCTGCAGCTGATCCGCGACCTGCAGAAGGAGCTGGGCATGTCCGTTATCTACATCACCCATGACCTGGGCGTTGTGGCAAACGTGGCAGACCGTGTGGCCGTGATGTATGCCGGCCAGATCGTGGAATACGGCACCGTGGAGGAGATCTTCTACGACGCATGGCACCCCTACACCTGGGCTCTGCTGCAGGCTCTGCCGCAGCTGGGCACCAAGGGCGAGGCCCTGCCCAGCGTGGATGGTACTCCCCCGAACCTGTTCAACGAGATCAAGGGTGACGCATTTGCGCCCCGCAACAAGCATGCGCTGGCAATCGACTTTGTGCAAGAGCCTCCGTTCTTCCAGGTGTCCGAGACCCACGCCGCAAAGACCTGGTATCTGGATCCGCGCGCTCCCAAGATCGAGCGGCCGCACTCCATCCAGAACCTGCGTGAGAAAATGGGAAAGATGGGAGGCGCCAACTTAAATGGCTGAACGCGAAAAGCTGATTGAGCTGAAAGACCTTCAGATCACCTTTGGCTCCGGTAAGAAGAAATTTGTTGCTGTCGATCATGTCAACTTTGACATCTATAAGGGCGAGACCTTCTCGCTGGTCGGCGAGTCCGGCTCCGGCAAGACCACCATTGGCCGTGCCATCTGCCGCATCAACCCGACCTCGGGCGGCGACATCTTCTTCAAGGGCCAAAAGATCAACGGCAAGATCTCCAAGGAACTGGACAAGGAGGTCATCCGCAAGATCCAGATGATCTTCCAGGACCCCATGGCTTCGCTGAACGAGCGCGCCAAGGTGGAGTATATCATTGCTGAGGGCCTGCTGAACCATCATCTCTACAAGGATCAGGAAGACCTGCATGAAAAGGTGATGAACGCCCTGCATGAGGTCGGCCTGCTGCCGGAGTTTGCCTCCCGCTTCCCCCACGAATTCTCGGGCGGCCAGCGCCAGCGCATCGGCATTGCCCGTGCTCTGGTCATGGAGCCGGAGTTCATCGTGGCCGATGAGCCCATCTCTGCACTGGATGTCTCTATCCGTGCACAGGTGTTGAACCTGCTGAACGAGATGAAGAAGAGCCGCGGCCTGACCTACCTGTTCATTGCACATGACCTGTCGGTGGTCCGGTTCATCTCGGATCGTATCGCCGTTATCAGCAAGGGCCGCATCGTGGAGCTGGCTGAGGCGGAGGAGCTGTTCCTCCATCCGCTGCATCCCTACACCAAAGCCCTGCTGAGCGCGGTCCCCATCCCTGACCCCAGCCTCGAAAAGCACAAGAAGCTGCTGGTCTATGACCCCTCGATCCACGATTACAGCGTGGACAAGCCGGTCTGGGAAGAGATTGCAAACGGCCACTTCGTGTATGGCAACCAGCGTGAGCTGGAAGGCTACCGCAAGGAGTATGAAAGCCAGCTGTAAGCTGAACCGCTTTCCTGTATTTTAACACAATGACCCCGCCGCGCTGGGAGTTTTCCCGCGCGGCGGGGTTTTGTGCTGTCAGGGAAAAAAATAGAACCGGACGCTTCAAAAACGTCCGGTTCTGCTTTTTGCGATTGGCTATTGGTTCACTCGATCAGGCCTGCGTGGCTGCGTCGAATGCGGCAGCAAACTCATCGTACTGTTCGGTGGTGTAAGCCTCCTCGCTGGTCTCCCAGTTCACAGCCTTGTAGTTGCAGGGACCATACATAGCGTTGATCTTGCTGTACTCGTTGACGTGGGTCAGGCACCAGGTGATATCGTAGACGGTGGGGAAGATCAGGTTCTCGTCCAGGAAGTAAGCCTCGGCCTTGGCAAATGCAGCGTAGCGCGCATCAGTGTCGTCAACGATGGCACGGCCCTCGTTCACCAGATCGGTGAACTTCTCGTAGGCGGCAACCAGATCCTTCTGGTAGCTGGCGGGGCCATTGTTCACAATGCCTGCGATGTTGGTCATGTTGCAGCTGTAGTAAGCATTGTCGTCGTGAACGATGATCTGGGTCAGGAAGTTGATGGGATCGCCGAAGTCAGCGCCCCAGCCCATGTGGACGAAGCTCTGCAGCTTGGGCGCCACGACTTCCTTCATGGTGGAGGACACGAAGGTGTTGACATCCAGCACGATGAAGTCATCGCCGAAGCTGTCGGTGAAGCACTGCTTCAGCACGGTTGCGCTGTCCAGAGCGGAGGTGGAGCCGGCCAGAATGTAGTAGGAGCAGTGAACAGGGAAGGTGACACCAATGGCGCTCAGCTCTTCCATGGCCTGCTTCTTCAGCTCGGTGATGTCACCGTTGTTGGCGCGCAGGCGCTTCATGGTCTTGCCATCGTAAGCCTCGCCGTCCAGACCCATCTCCTTGGCCACCAGGTTGGTGTAGTCGGTGCCGTCAGAGGTGTAGCACAGGCCCTTCATGGTGAAGAAATCGTTCTCGCACTTCAGGGGATTGATGGGGTTGTAACGGGCGAAGAACTTGTTCAGCACCATGCCCTTGGAGAAGCACTGACGGAAGGCCTTGTTGGCAATGGCCTTGTTCCAGTTCTCATCGGGGGTGCCATCGGTGTTCTTCTTGTCGTAGTTGAAGATGAAGCAGTAGCTGAACTTCTTGGCACGCTTCTCGCACAGCTGCTGATTGTACTCGTTGGAAGGATCGGACTGAATGGTGGTGATGTTGCTCTCGCCCAGGTCCACCTCGTCCAGTTCGCGGCTCTGATACAGCTGCAGGCTGATGGAACCGTCGCTGATCATGGTGACAGTGAAGCGCTCAAAGCGGCTGACGTTGGCAGCATCGTAGTAGTTGGGGTTGGGGATGTAGCTCTTGGTGTTGCCCTGGATGTACTCCTCCACCACATAGGGTCCGTTGTACCACATGGTGGTGTTGTCGCAGCTCCGGAAGCCATCGACACCCAGCTCCTCGATCAGAGCAGGAGCCACGGGGTAGAAGCTGTTGTAGGCGGCGACGGTATCAAAGTAGGGGCAGGCGCTGGGGCAGGTGAACACCAGAGTGTAATCATCCGGAGCCTCAATGCCCACACCGGCAGCCAGCATGTCCTCGTAGGTCATGTCAGCAGCAGCGTCACCGGCTTCTTTGGTCAGCTCGTAGTACTCGTAAGCGCCCACAATGGTATCGTTGGGCATGGAGGTGTTGTTGGCCTCGTTCTTGATGGCGTTCATCACCCATTCAAAACCAACCAGGAAGTCCTTGCTGGTCAGGTGAGCCTTCACCTCACCGTTGCAATCCACCCAGTCCACGTCGTCCCGCAGGTGGAAGGTCCAGACAGTGGCATCCTCATTGTGCTCCCAGCTGGAAGCGATGGCGGGCACCACCTTGCCGTAGCAGTCAAAGCTCAGCAGACCGTCCCACAGGTTGGTGACCACGTTGGCATCCTCAGCCTTCTGGGTGTACAGCATGTTCCAGCTTTCCAGCTCACGGTTGCCGCTCTCAAAGGAGATGAACTCCTTCAGGGGGGTAGCGCCGGTGGAGTTGGGGGCAGCAGCGCCGCTGGCGGCAGCACCATTGCCGGTGTTGTTGGACTTTTCGCCGCAGGCTGCCAGCAGGCTGGCGGCACCCACAGCACCTGCACCCTTCAGGAAGGTGCGGCGATCAAAATTGAAGCTCATTGGATGATCCTCCCAGATCTTGCGCGGACAGAGCCGCGCGTTTTTCCTTTTCCTAAACGCAGTGAGGCTGTCTGCCTTTCCAAAAAGTGCACAGGAAAGACAAAAGTCACACCACTGTATATTTTAGCACTTTACTGGAAAGAAGTCAATCCGCCACAGCATAGAATTGAAAACAAAACGGTGACAAACACTTTCATGGAAAAAGAATATGGAAAAAATTACTATAAAATGGAAAGGACTGTATATCTGCAAAGAACAGGCGAAAGAGAGAAACTGTTCACGCTGTGCGCACAAAACAGCTATCTTTTTTCACAAAAACATGATAGAATAAAATGTATCTGTATCAATAAGGAGCGCACCATGAAGAAACTGACCTCGATGTACAAACGCTACATGTTCCACCCCATTTTATATAAGACCGTGACCCGCACCTCCATTGTGGCCGTGCTGATGCTGCTGTGGCGGCGCTATGTCAGCGATGGCACGTTTACCATCTGGGAGGCCCCGGGCTTTCTGTGCGGCGTGGTGCTGCTCATCTGGGCCTGGGTGGACTACCTGCGGCTGGATGGCGTGACCATCCACCATCTGCTGGAGGAATTCAAGGGGATGGGCAAGCGGCAGAAAAAGATCCACTCCACCCGCTCCATCATCGACTATGCGGATGAGAAGATCGTCTCCTTTGAGGAGCTGGAACCCGAGGAGCGCACCTATTGCAGCCTGCTCTCCAATCTGGTGCTGGGCCTGCCGCTGGTCGCTGTTGCGCTGATCGCCAGCGCACTGTAAGGGGGCCGCGGCATGGAACAAGAGCACAAGCAGCTGGTCATAGGCATTCTGGCCCATGTGGACAGCGGCAAGACCACCCTTTCCGAGGCCCTGCTCTACGGCACCGGCACCATCCGCAAGCTGGGCCGGGTGGACCATAAGGATGCCTTTCTGGACACCGACGCGCTGGAAAAGGCGCGCGGCATTACCATTTTCTCCAAGCAGGCCCTCTTCACGGCAGGCAATACCGATTTTACCCTGCTGGACACCCCGGGCCATGTGGATTTTTCCACGGAGACCGAGCGGACACTGCAGGTGCTGGATTATGCGGTGCTGGTCATCAGCGGCACCGACGGCGTGCAGAGCCATACCGAGACGCTCTGGCGGCTGCTGCGGCGGTACCGCATCCCCACCTTTGTGTTCGTGAACAAGATGGACCTGCCCGGCCCGGGCAGGGAAGCGCTTCTGACCCAGCTGAACCGTCGGCTGGGGGATGGCTTTGTGGATTTTGGGGCAGAGCAGGCCGACCGGGACGAGGCGCTGGCTCTCTGCGATGAGCGGCTGATGGAGACGATGCTGGACCGGGGAAGCCTGACCGATCCCGACCTCATCCCCGCCATTGCCCGGCGGCATGTGTTTCCCTGCTGGTTTGGCTCAGCCCTGAAGCTGCAGGGTGTGGATGCGCTGGTGGAGGGCCTGGACCGCTATACCCGCCCGGCCCCCGCGCTGGAAGCCTTCGGGGCCAAGGTGTTCAAGGTGAGCCAGGATGAGCAGGGAAACCGCCTGACCTGGTTGCGGGTGACCGGCGGCGCGCTCAAGGTGAAAGCCCAGCTCACCGGAGAGGTCGACGGGGAGCCATGGGCCGAAAAGGCCAACCAGCTGCGGCTCTACTCCGGCGCAAAGTTTACGCTGGCGGAGTGCATCGGCCCCGGCCAGGTGTGCGCCGTTACCGGCCTGACCAAAGCCCGCCCGGGTGAGGGTCTGGGGGCGGAACGGGACAGCGACCTGCCGGTGCTGGAGCCGGTGCTGAGCTATCAGGTGCTGCTGCCCGAGGGCGCGGATGTGCACGCCGCGTTGGGAAAGCTCCATCGGCTGGAAGAGGAGGAGCCCCAGCTCCATGTGGTCTGGAACGAGACCCTGGGCGAGATCCATGTCCAGCTGATGGGCGAGATCCAGCTGGAGGTGCTGAAAAGCCTGCTGGCCGAGCGGTACGGGCTGGAGGTAAGCTTCGGCCCCGGCGGCATCCTGTATAAGGAGACCATCACCGAAGCCATGGAGGGTGTGGGCCACTACGAGCCCCTGCGCCACTATGCGGAAGTCCACCTTAAGCTGGAGCCGCTGCCCCGGGGCAGCGGAATGCAGTTTGCCACCGACTGCCGGGAAGAGGTGCTGGACAAGAACTGGCAGCGGCTGGTGCTGACGCATCTTGAGGAAAAGCAGCATCTGGGCGTACTCATCGGGGCACCCCTGACCGATGTGAAAATCACCCTCATTGCGGGCCGCGCTCACCTCAAGCACACCGAGGGCGGCGACTTCCGGCAGGCGACCTACCGCGCCGTCCGGCAGGGCCTGATGATGGCAGACCAGATCCACAAGACCCAGCTGCTGGAGCCGTGGTATGCCTTCCGGCTGGAGCTGCCCTCTGACAACGTGGGCCGCGCCATGAACGATATCCAGAACATGGGCGGCAGCTTTGACCCGCCCGAGACCGGAGCCGACGGGGATACCACCCTGCTCACCGGCACGGCACCGGCCTCCACCATGCGCAGCTACCCCATGGAGGTGGTGGGCTACACCCGGGGCAGGGGACACCTGACCCTGACGCTGGACGGCTACCGTCCCTGCCACAATGCAGCAGAGGTCATCGAGGCCGCGGGCTATGAGCCGGAACACGACCTCGACAACCCGGCGGATTCGGTGTTCTGCGCCCACGGGGCCGGATTTGTGGTGCCCTGGGAGCAGGTGCGCAGCCACATGCATGTGGACAGCGGCTGGGGCAAGACTGCAAAGACCGAGGAAACGGTGCAGGCCCGCCCCCGCCGGATGGCCGCCTATCGTGCTACTTTGGAAGAGGATGCTGAGCTGCTGAAGATCTTTGAACAGACCTATGGGCCCATCAAGCGGGACCCGCTGGCGGCGTTCCGCCCCACCCAGAAGCGGGAACGCCCCGATTTCAACGCCGAGCAGTGGGAGATCCAGCCCGAATACCTGCTGGTGGACGGCTACAACATCATCTTTGCATGGGACGAGCTGAACGCACTCTCCAAAGAGAGCCTGGAAGCGGCCCGCCACAGGCTGATGGACATCCTTTGCAACTATCAGGGCTTCAAAAAGTGCGTGCTCATCCTTGTGTTTGATGCCTACCGTGTGCCGGGCAGCCCCGGCAGCATAGAGCAGTACCACAATATCCATGTGGTCTACACCCGGGAAGCCGAGACCGCCGACATGTTTATCGAGCGTGTCACCCATGAGATCGGCAAGGGCCGCCGCGTCCGCGTGGCCACCTCCGATGGCATGGAACAGGTCATCATTCTGGGCCATGGTGCCCTCCGTGTCTCTGCCCGCATGTTCCATGAAGAGGTGCAGGAGGCGGAGAAGGAGATCCGGAGGTATTTGCAGGGAACGGATTAAACCTCTCCGTCATTGCTTGGCAAAGAGGGCGAGCTTTACGAAATGCCAAGGGCCCCCCTATTAGCGGGGGCTGTCACGCAAAGCGTGACTGGGGGGTTAAACCACAGTAGAAAAGGAGCCGCCTATGTTCGAAACAACTTCTGATTTTGTTTGGCAAAAGATCCAGCCCCGCCCCCGGGATGCGCATAAGGGGACCTTTGGCTCCGTGCTGGCGGTGGCGGGCA
>ULUQ01006095.1_pt1 | contig 13941 bp, 13 predicted proteins | sample 1958661 | NCBI WGS metagenome assembly ULUQ01 (sample SAMEA4835765, study PRJEB28245) | human gut metagenome | biome: gut microbiome; material: fecal sample | place: Denmark | collected 2008 | reverse complement strand
ATATTATTTCAATTTATGCAATAATATTATGAAATATTTTAGTTTGAGGTTATGTTGCTATGACAGAAAGAGAAATTCTCGCGGATTTTTTGTTCCCCGATATTGACAAAACTCCCGATTATTACGAAAAATTATATCCCTCGAGGGATTTGAAAGAGGGCGCAAGAGTTACTCGCTTTGCGCCGAGTCCAACCGGATATTTGCATTTCGGCAACCTTTTTACATGCGTTGCCTCATATCTCACCGCAAAAAACACAAACGGCGTGTTTTTCGTTCGCGTTGAGGATACCGACCAAAAGCGCAAGGTTGACGGTGCAGTGGGCGCAATGCTCAAGGGGCTGTCGGTTTACGGCATCAATGCCGATGAGGGCGTTGTTGCCGAGGACAAGGAAATCGGCGACTACGGTCCGTATTATCAAAGTCACAGAAAAGAAATTTATCAGGCGTATGCAAAGGACCTTGTTAAGCGCGACTTGGCTTATCCCTGCTTTTGCACCGCAGAGGAGATTGAGCAAATCCGCAACAGCCAGGAGGGCGAGGACATTAAGGGCTACTACGGCAAATATGCAAAATGCCGCAATCTCACCTTTGAGCAAATCAAAGCCAACATTGAGGGTGGTATGCCGTGGACTCTCCGCCTTAAATCGCCCGGCGATATTAACAAAAAATGCTATTTTGACGATATGATTAAGGGCAAAATCGAAATGCCCGAAAATGTGATTGATGTCGTTTTGCTCAAAACAGACGGCATTCCGACTTATCACTTTGCTCACGCTGTTGACGACCATTTGATGCGCACCACACATGTCACAAGAGGTGACGAGTGGATTGCATCTGTGCCGCTCCATCTTCAGCTTTTCAAGGTGCTTGGCTTCAAGCCGGTAAAATATGCGCACATTGCTCCGATTATGAAAGAAGAAAACGGCGGAAAGCGCAAGCTTTCGAAGCGTAAGGACCCCGAGGCTGCCGTAAGTTACTATGACGAAGTAGGTTTCCCGGCAGAGTCGGTTAACGAATATATTTTAACCCTTTTGAACTCCAATTTTGAGGATTGGCGCCGTGCAAATCAAAACGCACCGCTGTCGGATTTCCCGTTTAACCTCAAAAAAATGAGCGCGTCGGGAGCGTTATTTGATTTTGTCAAGCTGACCGATGTTTCAAAAAATGTTATTTCCAAAATGCCGGCGCAAAAGGTGTTTGAGCTTTCGTATGCGTGGGCTAAAGGATACAATCCGCAACTTGCATCGCTTTTTGAGCAGGATGAGCAAAAGGCAGTCGACATTCTCAATATCGACCGCGAGGGCAAAAAGCCGAGAAAGGATATTGCAAAATGGAGCGATGTTTCGGATTATCTCAGCTATATGTATGACGAAACATTTACCCCGTGCTTTGACCTGACAGGCAACGCAACACCCGAGCTTGCCGTTAAGGTGCTTGAAAAATACAAAGATGTCGTTAATCTCGACGATGATAAGGACACTTGGTTTGCAAGAATGAAAGAACTTTGCCCTTTGGTAAACTGCACACCGAATGTTAAAGAATACAAATCAAACCCGGAGGCGTTTGACGGTCATGTCGGCGACGTTTCGACAATCGTTCGTGTTGCCCTCACAGGCAGAACAAACACACCGGACCTTTATTCCATCACAAAACTTTTAGGCGAGAGCACTGTTCAAAGCAGGCTTTCAGCCGCACTTGAATATTACAGGGAGGCTAAATAATGGCGATTGAAAACAAAACCGAAGAAACAGAAATCACCTCAAACTTTATCCACGATTTTATTGACGAGGATTTAAAAGACGGTGTTTATTCAAGAGTTCAAACCCGTTTCCCTCCCGAGCCCAACGGCTATTTGCATATCGGCCACGCAAAGGCAATTTGCATCAACTTCGGCGTGAAAAACAAATACAACGGCGTTTGCAACCTCCGTCTTGACGATACCAACCCCGTTAAAGAGGACACCGAGTATGTCGAGGCGATTGAGGAAGATATTAAGTGGCTCGGCTTTGATTGGGACAATGTTTATTTTGCAAGCGATTATTTCGACTTCATCTACGATTGCGCAATCAAGCTCATCAAAAAGGGCAAGGCTTATGTCGATGACCTTTCGGCTGACGAAATCAAAGAATACAGGGGTACGCTCACCGAGCCGGGCAAAAATTCGCCGTATCGCGACAGAAGCGTTGAAGAAAATCTCGACCTTTTCGCTCGTATGACAAACGGCGAGTTTGAAGCAGGCACAAAGGTTTTGAGGGCAAAAATAGATATGTCGTCGCCAAACCTTAATATGCGCGACCCGATTATTTACCGTATCATGTACGCTCATCATCACAGAACGGGCGACAAGTGGTGTGTTTACCCGATGTACGATTTTGCGCATCCGCTTTCGGACGCCGCAGAAAAGGTTACACACTCCCTTTGCTCACTCGAATTTGAAAATCACCGTCCGCTTTACAATTGGTTCTGCAACGAGTGTATCGACGGCGAAAAGCCGCGCCAAATCGAGTTTGCTCGTCTTAACCTCAACTACACTCTCACATCAAAGAGAAAATGCCTTAAACTTGTTCAGGACAATATTGTTGACGGCTGGGACGATCCGCGTATGGCTACAATCAGCGGTATGCGCCGCCGCGGCTATCCTGCCGAGGCAATCCGCGATTTCTGCGAAAAAATCGGCGTTTCAAAGGCATACAGCGTTGTTGATTTTGCACTTCTTGAAAGCTGTGTTCGCGACAACCTAAACAAAAACTCCGCAAGGGTTATGAGCGTTGTTGACCCGCTTAAACTTGTGATTGACAATTATCCCGAGGATAAAACAGATATTCTCGAGGTAGAATATCACCCCGACCACCCCGAATACGGCTCGAGAAAAATCCCGTTCACCAAAGAGCTTTGGATTGAAAAGGGCGACTTTATGGTTGAGCCGATTAAGAAGTATAAGCGACTTTATCCCGGCAACGAAGTTCGCCTTTACAAAGGCTACTATGTGACCTGCACCGGATATGACACTGACGAAAACGGCGAGGTTACCTGTGTTCACTGCACGTACGACCCCGAATCGTTCGGTGGCGACACCCCCGACGGAAGAAAGGTGCGCGGCACAATTCATTGGGTTTCCGCGGCAGACAATGTTAAAGCGACTGTCAGAATGTATGACAGACTTTTTGATGTTGAAAACCCGAGCGACGAGGAAGGCGTCAGCTCGTTTGAGGATAATCTCAACCCCGATTCTCTCGTAGAGGTTGAGGCTTATTGCGAAAAATCGCTTGCCGATACAAAACCGGGCGACAAATATCAGTTTATGCGCATCGGTTTTTTCTGCACCGACAAGGATACAACAGACGGAAAAATCGTATTCAACAAAACAGTTGCAATGCGTGACACATTTAATAAAAAGAAATAATCAAGGTGAGAAAATTGGCAGAAAGAAAGAATATTAAAAACATTGCAATCATCGCCCATGTTGACCATGGCAAAACAACACTTGTTGACGAAATGCTCCATCAAAGCGGCATTTTCCGTGACAACGAGGTGGTGCAGGAAAGGGTTATGGATTCAAATGATCTTGAAAAAGAGCGCGGAATCACAATTCTTTCAAAAAACACTTCTATTCATTATAAGGACACAAAAATCAATATCGTTGACACCCCGGGCCACGCCGATTTCGGCGGTGAGGTTGAGCGTATTTTGACAATGGTTGACGGCGTTTTGCTCCTTGTCGATGCGTTTGAGGGCTGTATGCCGCAAACAAGATTTGTGCTTAAAAAGGCACTCGCGCTCAAAAAAACACCGCTTGTTGTAGTCAACAAGGTTGACCGTGAGGGCGCAAGACCCGAAGAGGTTGTAGACGAGGTGCTCGACTTGTTTATCGAGCTTGGCGCCGACGATGACCAAATCGACTTCCCTGTTGTTTACGCAAGCGCAAGAGACGGCTATTCAAGCCTCGACCCGAATGTGCGCTCGGGCGATATGCGTCCGCTTCTCGACGCAATTCTTGAAAACATTCCGTCACCGAGCGGCGACCCCGAGGGACCTGCACAAATCCTTTTCTGCTCGCTCGAGTATGACGATTATGTTGGCAGAATCGGCGTCGGCAGAGTTCAAAGGGGCACAATTAAGCACGGCAATCCTTATGTTCTTTGCAGGCAGGACGGCACGCAGGAGAATGTAAGATTTTCAAAAATTTATCAGTTTGAGGGACTTAAAAGAGTTGAGTGCCAAGAGGCAACATTCGGTGACCTTGTTTGCGTTGCCGGAATCCCCGACCTTAATATCGGCGAAACAGCGTGCGACCCCGACTGCATCGAGCCGCTTCCGTTTGTTAAAATTGACGAGCCTACAATAAGTATGAACTTCATCGTCAACGATTCTCCGTTTGCAGGCAGAGAGGGCAAATATGTCACTTCGCGTAACCTCCGCGACAGACTTTTCAAAGAGGTTGAAACAAATGTTTCAATGCGCGTCGAGGAAACCGATTCAATGGACACCTTTAAGGTTTCGGGCAGAGGCGAGCTTCATCTTTCTATTCTTATTGAAACAATGCGCCGCGAAAATTATGAATTCCAGGTTTCGCGTCCGCAGGTTATCTTTAAAAAGGACTCAAAAACCGGCGAAACACTTGAGCCTATGGAAATTGCGATTATCGAGGTGCCGGAGGAATATGTTGGCTCTGTTATGGAAAAACTTTGCTCACGCAAGGGCGAAATTCAAAATATGGACACTCGCTCAACCGGTATGACTCACCTTGAGATTAAAATTCCGTCAAGGGGACTTATCGGCTACAGAAGTGAATTTCTTACCGACACAAACGGCAACGGCATTATGAATCAGCTTTTCAGCGGCTATGAGCCGTATAAGGGCGAAATTCAAACAAGAAGTCGCGGCTCAATCGTTGTTCACGAAACAGGCACAACAACAGGCTACGGCCTTTGGAACACTCAGGACAGAGGCAGACTTTTTGTAGGCCCCGGCGTAGAGGTTTACGAGGGCATGATTGTCGGCGAATGTGCAAAGGACGAGGATATTGTTTGCAATGTCTGCAAGAAAAAGCATGTCACAAACACTCGTGCAAGCGGCTCGGACGAAGCGCTCAAACTTGTTCCGCCGACAACACTTTCGCTCGAACAAAGCATGGAATTTTTGGCTGATGATGAGCTTTTGGAGGTCACTCCTCAATCAATTCGTCTCAGAAAAACAATTCTCAACAAGGAATTGCGCCTTAAAGCCGAAAACCGCGCAAAGAAATAAAATCACATCAAAAAGCGACGAGAAATCGTCGCTTTTGTTTTTTGATTTGACATTGTCGCTGACTTCGTGCGACCGCAGGTCGCCCCTACGGCGTGTGCATATATTAATGTAATATAATATAATATAACAACAAACCGACACATTGCGCATTACACGCATCGTGTCGGTTTGTTATTTTGCCGTTATGCTTTTTATATTAAATTCTTTTCCGCAAAGGATTTCAAAATCGGTTGATTTGCAGACCGGGCACTCAAACCCGATATTGCGCACAAAATCCGTTTTGCCGCATGATTTGCAACGCGCCTGCGCCTTAATTACTTCAACATTCATTTTGGCGTTCGGATAATCGGTTGAATACCGCGCAACCTCCCACGCCTCTTCGAGATATTTCGGCACAACATCCGTCATTTCGCCGACTTCAAGCGTTATGGCGTCAACTTCGGTCAGATTTTGTTGCGCTTTAACCTCGTCAACCGCTTTTACAACCTGATAAACAAGCCCCAATTCGTGCATTATTTATTCCATGCGTCAATTTCGCGTCTGAGCCAATCTGCCCAAGCGTCGATTCCCTCGCCCGTTTTGGCAGAAATAAAAAATATTTCGGCATTCGGGTTGAGCTTTTTGATTCTCTTAACCACTGCCTCGTCATCAAAATCAAAGACCGATTTCGTGTCGATTTTATTAATCAAAACAACATCGCTGACGGTGAACATAAGCGGATATTTAAGCGGCTTATCGTCGCCCTCCGGCACTGACAAAATCATTGCGTTTTTGCTTGCGCCTGTATCAAACTCGGCAGGGCACACAAGGTTGCCCACATTTTCAAGCACAACAAAATCAAGCTCGTTTGCGTCAAAACTTTCAAGCCCCTGTTTTGTCATTCCTGCGTCAAGGTGGCACATTCCGCCCGTGTGAAGCTGGATTGATTTTGCGCCGGTTTCGCTGATTGCTTTTGCGTCAACATCAGAGTCAATGTCAGCCTCCATTACGCCGATTTTGTATTCATTTTTAAGTGCGGCGATTGTTGCTTTAAGTGTTGTTGTTTTTCCCGAGCCCGGCGATGACATAAGGTTGAGCAAAAAGGTTCTGTCCTTTTTAAGCTGTTCTCTGACCTTGTCAGCCTCGCGGTCGTTGTTTTCAAAAACGGATTTTTTTATTTCAATTACTTTAAATTCGCTCATTTTTTTGCTCCGTAATAAGTTTTGCTGATTAATATTTTATATTTTTCCGCAGTGCTTGTCAATATCATAAACAAAGCCAAAATTTTATCCTTACATTTTTTATACAAATGTGGTATAATATATAAGACGGATATAAGTGTCTTAATTTAAAAGGAGGGAAAATCGTGTCACACGATAAATTAAAAATCGGCGATTGTGTAGTGTATTCAACCAAAGGAATTTGCAGAATTACTGATGTAGAGGAAAAAGTTTTTGATCGCGACAAACGAAATTATTTTGTATTAGTGCCGATTTTTGATGAAATGTCAACCTATTACATACCGCAGGATTACGACAGCGAAAAGGTGCATATCAATCCGTCGCTCACAGAAAGCGAGGCGCTTGATTTGTGCGAATATGTCAAAACCGCAAATCCGCTTCAATGGATAACAAATCCAAGCGAGCGCAAGCAATTGTTTGACAAAATCTATAAAAGCGGCACACGCAAGGAAAAAGTGCACCTTATCAAAGCAATCAAAGACCATGAGGCAAAGCAAAAAGCACTCGGAAAGCGCCTTTACGCAACCGACGAAAGATTTTTGCGCGGCTGTATCAGTGTTGTGGTTGACGAGCTTGCATTCGTTCTCGGCAGGGATCGTGACGAGCTGCGCTGTGAACTTGATTTTTGATTATACCTATTATACAGTAATATAAGACAAAGCAAAAGCGACGGTATTCGTCGCTTTTTTTGTTTGCAGCGCCTATCATGATTTTCCCTTGTTAATGGTTAATTTATATATGCATAATTAAACAAATGGAAATATAAGTGCATAAAAAAGAGGCGAACACAGTTCGCCCCTAAATCATTTCGCTTTTTTATATTTGCTTGTTGTGCGGTAATTTTGCTTGCCGTTTACTGTTCTTGTCAGGGTGTAAGCGCCGTTTGACGAGGTGATTTTTATTTTCACATCGCCGACATCAATCTTTTTCTTTGACCAAACGGAGCAGGTGAGTTTGCCACCGGAGCATGTCATTTTCAGACGCAAATCCGTGCCGAGTGTGTTTTTGAATTTGAAATCCTTGCTGTTCCACTGCACGGTTGCGTCGCCGCCGAGCGGAACATATCCTATTTCAAGCGTGTGGTTTGTGCGTGCCACAATTTCAACATTTGCGCGCAAAACGCACTCAAAAATTGTTGAGCTGACCTGACACACTCCGCCGCCGAGCCCGTCAACAAATTCGCCGTCCTTGATTACCTTTGCCGACTCGTAGCCTGCCGTAACGGTGCGCTTGCCGACAGTCTGGTTAAACGAAAATACCTTTTCTTCGGGAATACAAATGTTGTTGATTTTGTCTGCCGAAACCTTTAGGTTTTCCGTTCTCGTTTTATTGCTTGCGGCGTATGTCGAGGTGTATTCGGCAAGTTTGTAGGGATAATCGCCGTCGGAGTCCTTTTTCAAGCCCTCATATACCTTTTGTGTCGCCGTTTCGGGAAATGTTGTTTCCAAATTTTCCGTAGTGGTGGTAGTGGTTGTTGTAGTTGTGGTGGTTGTGGTTTTGCTTTCATCGTCAGAGCCGTTTGATTTTTCACTGCATCCGGCAAACGATGCCGCAATAATCACAATTGAAAGAATAATGCAAAAAATTTTGCAAACTTTTTCTCTTTTCATTACTTTTCTTTATAGGGTTTTTTCTCGGTAACCCAACCCTCCTTATTTACCTGTCTTGCTCTTGCAATTGATAATGCGTCGCCCGGAATATCGTCCGTAATGGTTGAGCCTGCGGCAATGTATGCCCTGTCGCCGACATTAACCGGTGCAATAAGATTTGTGTTGCAACCGATAAATGCGCCGTCGCCGATTGTGCAACGGGTCTTGTTTTTTCCGTCATAGTTGCAGGTGACAGTTCCGCATCCGAAATTAACGCCCGAGCCCACATCGCTGTCGCCGATATATGTCAGGTGTGCGCTCTTTGTGCCTTCGCCGACGATTGAGTTTTTCACCTCGACAAAGTTGCCTATGTGCACGCCCTTTTTAAGCACCGATTTTGCTCTTACCTTGACAAACGGACCGCAGTCTGCGCCGTCCTCGATTGTCGAGTCAAGAATTTTGCTGTTGTCAAGCACAACATCGTTGCCGATAACAGACGAATCAATGTATGAATTCGGCCCGATTGTGCAATTTTCGCCGATTACGGTTTTTCCGATTATGATTGTATTTGGCAAAATTCTTGTGCCGTTGCCGATTTCAACATCGGCGCCTATCATAACACCGTCGGTGCATGGAATATCAACACCGTTGAGCATATGCCTGTCGTTAATGTTTCTGCGCATAATATTGTTCAAAATATTAAGCTGTTTTCTGTCATTTGCTCCCAAAACGGTTTCGTTGTTTTCACAGATATATGCGCCTGCGTTGCAACCTTTTGCGATTAAAATTTCAAGGCTGTCGGTCAAATAATACTCGTTTTGAACATTGTTGTTTGTGATGTTGTCAAGCGCATAGAGCAGTTCTTTGGCGTCAAACCAATATGTGCCTGCGTTTGATTCGCTGATTTTCTTTTCCTCGTCTGTTGCGTCCTTGTGCTCCACAATTCTCAAAAGCGTGCCGTTTTCGTCGCGCTTGATATGGCCGATGCCGTTTGTGTCCTCAACAATCGCGCTGACAAGTGTCATCGCATTTTCGTTTTTTTTGTGATAATCGTATGCCTTGTTGATTGTTTCGGCATCCATCAGCGGACCGTCGCCGTTCAAAATCAAAACATCGTCGCCCTCGTGTTGCTTTATAAATTCCCTTGCCTGCATTACGGCGTGACCTGTGCCGAGTTGCGGCTCCTGAAGTGCGGTCGCAATGTTTTCGTCAATTGTCTTAAGATAGTTTTCAACAATTTCGTGCTTATATCCCGTGATTACGCAAATGCTCTCAATGCCTGCGTGCTTAACCTCTCTGACAACATGGCTTATCATCGGTTCAAAAATAACCTCGCACATTACCTTTGGGTTGTCGCTTTTCATTCGCGTGCCTTTGCCGCCTGCAAGAATAATTGCCGATTTCATAGCTTTACTCCTTAAATATTTATAAAAAAATTGATAATTTTTAGTTTGATACACTAATTATGCAACAAAATTAAAAATTTTTCAATATATTTTACCCAATAACACCAAAATTAACAAAAAATGTTTGTATTTTTATTCGCCGTGTGTTACAATACTGTTGCATTATGCTGAAGAAGTGTGTTTATCCCTTTAGCATAAACCAAAATTTGTATATTATTTAATGGAGGTAACTCACAAATGGCAAACAAATGGGTTTACATGTTTGAAGAAGGCGACATGACCATGCGTAACTTGCTTGGCGGTAAGGGTGCAAACCTTGCAGAGATGACTAAAATCGGTCTTCCTGTACCGCAGGGCTTCACTGTAACTACCGAGGCTTGTACTCAGTATTACGAAGACGGCCGCAAGATCAATGACGAAATTATGGGTCAGGTTATGCAGGGCGTTGCCAAGATGGAAGAGATCAATGGCAAAAAGTTCGGCGATCACACAAATCCGCTCCTTGTATCTGTTCGTTCAGGCGCAAGAGCTTCTATGCCGGGTATGATGGATACAATCCTTAACCTCGGTCTTAATGACGATGTAGTTGCTGCTATGATCGCAGGCAACTCAGATCCTGCTTTCGAGCGTTTCGTATATGACTCATACAGAAGATTCATCCAGATGTTCTCTGATGTAGTTATGGAAGTAGGCAAGAAGTATTTTGAACAACTCATCGACAAGATGAAAGAGGAAAAGGGCGTTAAATACGATGTTGATTTGACAGCAGCAGACCTCAAGGACCTTGCAGAGCAGTTCAAGGCAGAGTACAAGAAGCAGCTCGGCGAAGACTTCCCGTCCGACCCTGTTGAGCAGCTCAAGCTCGCTATCGAGGCTGTTTTCCGTTCATGGGACAACCCTCGTGCAAATGTATATCGTCGTGATAACGATATTCCGTATTCATGGGGTACTGCAGTTAATGTAATGCCTATGGTATTCGGTAACTTAAACAACAATTCAGGTACAGGCGTTGCATTCACTCGTGACCCTGCAACCGGTGAAAACAAGCTTATGGGTGAGTTCCTCATCAACGCACAGGGCGAAGATGTTGTTGCAGGTGTTCGTACTCCTATGCCGATCGCTCAAATGGAAAAAGAATTCCCTGAAGCTTATGCAGACTTTATTAAGGTTTGCGACATCCTCGAAAATCACTATCATGATATGCAGGATATGGAATTCACAGTTGAAAACAAAAAGCTTTATATGCTTCAATGCCGTAACGGTAAGAGAACTGCTCAGGCTGCTCTCAAAATCGCTTGCGACCTCGTAGATGAAGGCCACAAGTCTGAGGCTGAAGCTGTTGCTATGATTGATCCTCGTAACCTTGACACACTCCTTCACCCACAGTTCGATGCTGCTGCTCTTAAGAAAGCAACTCCTATGGGCAAGGGTCTCGGCGCATCTCCTGGTGCTGCTTGCGGTAAGGTTGTATTCACAGCTGAGGACGCAGAGATTTGGAACGAAAAGGGCGAAAAGGTTATCCTTGTTCGTCTTGAAACATCACCTGAGGATATTACAGGTATGAAGGCCGCTCAAGGTATTCTTACCGTTCGCGGTGGTATGACATCACACGCTGCCGTTGTTGCTCGTGGTATGGGTACATGCTGTGTATCAGGTTGCGGCGACATCAACATGGATGAAGAAAACAAGAAGTTCACTCTCGCAGGCAAGGAATTCCACGAGGGCGACTACATTTCAATCGACGGTTCAACCGGTAACATTTATGACGGTGTTATCCCGACTGTTGACGCTAAAATCGCAGGCACATTCGGCAGAATTATGGGCTGGGCTGACAAGTACAGAAAACTCAAGGTTCGCACAAATGCCGACACTCCTGCAGATGCAAAGAAAGCAAGAGAGCTCGGTGCAGAAGGTATCGGTCTTTGCCGTACAGAGCATATGTTCTTCGAGGAAGACAGAATCGCTGCATTCCGTGAAATGATTTGTTCAGACACAGTAGAAGAGAGAGAAGCTGCTCTTAATAAGATTCTTCCTTATCAGCAGGGCGACTTTGAAAAGCTTTACGAAGCACTTGAGGGTTGCCCGGTTACTATCCGTTTCCTCGATCCTCCGCTTCATGAGTTTGTTCCTACAGAAGAGGCTGACATTGAGAAACTTGCAAAGGCTCAAGGTAAGTCGGTAGAGGATATTAAAGCTATCATCGCTTCTCTTCACGAGTTCAACCCAATGATGGGTCACCGTGGCCTCCGTCTTGCAGTTACATATCCTGAAATTGCAAAGATGCAGACAAGAGCCGTAATTCGTGCAGCAATCAATGTTCAAAAGGCTCATCCTGATTGGACAGTTGCTCCTGAAATTATGATTCCGCTTTCATGCGACACTAAAGAGCTTAAGTATGTTAAGGACATCGTTGTTGCAACTGCCGATGAGGAAATCGCAGCAGCAGGCATTGATATGAAGTATGAAGTTGGTACTATGATCGAGATTCCTCGTGCTGCTCTTACAGCAGGCGATATCGCTAAGGAAGCTGAGTTCTTCTGCTTCGGTACTAACGACCTTACTCAGATGACTTACGGCTTCAGCCGTGACGATGCTGGTAAGTTCCTTGATGCTTATTATGACAAGAAGATCTTTGAAAACGATCCGTTTGCAAAGCTTGATCAGGTTGGCGTTGGTCAGCTTATGAAGATGGCTGTTGAAAACGGTAAGGCTACCCGTCCTTCACTCCACTGCGGTATCTGCGGTGAGCACGGCGGCGATCCTTCATCTGTTGAGTTCTGCCACAAGATCGGTCTTGATTATGTATCATGCTCACCGTTCAGAGTTCCGATCGCAAGACTTGCTGCCGCTCAGGCTGCTATTGCAGAAATGGAGGACTAATCTTACTTTTAGTTTTAAGATTGGTTTTGAGCAGGCAAAAGCCTTTAGATATATGACAAATCAGTATGTTCGCCCATCTCAGTGGGTGGATATACTGGTTGAAATAATTTTATAAACAACAAAGCTTTTAGTATTGAAAAGAGAAGACAATAAAAAATGAACGGTTCAAAAAATAGAATTGATATAACATCAATGGGGGCATTTTTGTTTTCTCTATTGATGACATTCGCTATATGTATACTTTCCACTTTTATTTCCTACATAGCTAGCGATATGGATAAAGTGTCATTTGAAGAACAAATGTTATATTTTTGTATTCCTATATTTTCAACAACTATAACATTTAGTGTTACGATGTTTTCGCAAAATTTAATACAGATAATTTCAAAGAAATTAAAAGGTGAGGATATTAAAATAAAATTCAACTTTATTACATTGGGTATAAGTGTTTTATATGTATTCTTTTATTTTATTTATTTGTTGAAGTATACTTATTTAATTCTTGCGTACATCTTTCTTAGTATATCAGTTGTTGTTATCGTTTTAGCTATTTGTTCTTTTTTTGAAGCCTATTCAGTTAGGAAATCTTCTTTAGTTGCAGAAGGATAAAAATGAGAAATATTAATATGGAAACAATTTTTGTTTTTTCAATAATTATTACATTGTTGATTGTTTTGTTTGCTATAATAGGATCGATTATTACTTTAAAAATGAAGAATAAAGATAATTATTTAAAAAAGAATTCTACAGACAAACAGCTTTTGGAAATAGCAAAAACAGGAAATAATTCAAGAACAGTTACTGATTTTGTTAACTATTTCAAAGATAATTCTCCAACTTTGTATTCAATAAAAGGAAATATTTATGAATAATTCTAGTATTGAAAAAAACAATAAATTAACAAATTTTAATTATATTTTTTCGGAGATAATTATTCCTTTGGTTGATGAAATTCAAAATGGAATGAATTCAGAATTTAAACATTATTGTGACCTAAAAATTATAAATATTAACTTAGTTCAAGAAAATTGCGAAAAATTTTATTTAAAAAAGCGTAATGAATTAAAAAAAATATTTTATGGGAAACAATATACATACAAAAATGGAAATGACGATGAATTTTGTTTGGATTTACACAAAATTGCTGCTATAATTTGTTGTGGCTTGATTAGATTTAAAATTTTCTGGTACGATGAAACAAAAGCATTAAATTATATAAAAGAACATAATATAAAGGATACAGACTGGCTTATAGATAATGTATTGATTAACTATAAATTAGCTTTTCATTTTAGTATGGCTTTTATGTATTATAAAATGTTATTTGATTCTAAAAATGATGAAAACAATGACCTCTACAACAAAATTGAAGAGCAAAGAGGACTTTATCTTTACAAAAAAAATTCCGAACATGAGTCTTTTGAAAATAGTGTTATTTTAGATTTTGCAAAACGAGATATAAATAATCGTTCATTTGACTATTTTATGTATGCAACGGTTCTTTTTCAAATAGAAGAATATAATAAAGTACAATTCAATAAAAAAAAAGAAGGAAAGGATTAATCTTTTCCTTCTTTTTTATTATTAATAGAATATTAT
>ULUQ01022432.1_pt1 | contig 13980 bp, 6 predicted proteins | sample 1958661 | NCBI WGS metagenome assembly ULUQ01 (sample SAMEA4835765, study PRJEB28245) | human gut metagenome | biome: gut microbiome; material: fecal sample | place: Denmark | collected 2008 | reverse complement strand
AGCTCGTTCGCCGTGAACGCGGCGACGCAGGCGGGCGACTACTACGCGACGAAGCTCTCCGACGCGATCCCGACGCTCTATCAGCAGGCATACGAGCGGTATCTCAAGGACTACCAGATGAAGCTGAGCGACCTTAACGCGGTGAACCAGCAGGAGCAGCTGGACTACGCAAAGTATCTCGACCAGCTGGGGCAGTTCAACACGGACCGCAACTTCGACTACAACAACTACCTCGGCGAGTATAACCGCTTGCAGGACTACCTCGGCAATTTGCAGGGGCAGGACAATACGGAGTACAACCGCTATCTCGGTGTGCTGGATGCGATCAAGGAAAAGCAGCAGCAGGACCAGGAGCTCAGCCGGTCGCAGGTCGACGCGATGCTGCAAGCAGGCGCGTCGCCGAGCGCGGGGCTCATCGGCAAGAGCGGGTACGAGAGCGAGTACGTCAAGGCGCTCGAGAATTACTACAAGCAGCAGGCGGCGCAGGCCGCGGCGAAGACGAGCGGCAGAAGCGGCGGGACCACGAGGCGGTCCGGCGGGACGAGCGGCGGAAATACGACCGGCGGCAACGAAAGCGGGCTCGACTATCAGGGCCTTTTCGAGGCGGCGAAAAAGAGCGGCAATCCCAAGAGCTGGCTCGCGCAGAAGGCAAACTATCAGAAATTCGGCTTCACCTCGTCGAGCGGGCTGTATTCGGACTATGAGACGTGGCTGGAAAACGGCGGCGTGTCGAACAGCCGTGAGACGATGGCACAGGGGCCGTTCATTGCGCTGCTGTCTGGCTTCAACACGTCGCTCAAGAACGGCGAGGGCGAGCGAATCCTTTCGACGCTCGACAAGACCTGGCCGATGATGACGAGCGAGCAGAAAGCAGAAATGCAGGTATTGCTCAAGCAGTATGGTTATTCCTACGAGGAGGGCTAAATGGGACGACTTGTTAAGACAACGCCTGCGGCACAGGAGCAGCAGGAAGAAAAGCGCACGGTGGTCGGCACCGGCGCGCACGGTCGGCTTGTAAAAACAGGGGATGTGCAGCGCACATCCCCTGCGGCGAATACGGCGAAGACGCCGACAGCGCAGAGCGTTTATCAAAAAGCACTGGACGAAGCGATGATGAAACGCGCAGCGGCGGATCAGAAAAACAAAGAGCGCGGCCGCAAGAGATACAATCGCACACACGCGCAGGAGGTGCGCGAGATCACCGGTGACAAGACAAAAAAGAGCATTACGCCGATCATCAAGAGCGCGGCGGCGGGCTATGCGGCGGATATGGTCGGCGCGGCGGACACGCTGCTGCGTGCGCCGAGTGGCCTGAACTACGCAGCGAGCCAGGAACGCGGAGAGATCGAATCCTCAAAAAAGAACATCGCCGCCTATACCGAAAGGCTCAAGGCGGCGAAGACCGAGGAGGAGCGCCAGCGGTGGCAGACACTTATCGACCGCAACAAGCGCCTCATCGAGATCAACAGCAAGGCCGCGGGCGAGCGGGTGAAAAACTATCAGGACGCGACGAAGGGTGCACAGGAGACGCTGCAAGGCGCCTATCAGAAGTTGCGCAAGACCGCATCCGACAACATGGAAAAGGCGAACGAAGGGCTCACGCCGGTCGGCAAGTACCTCAATAACGTCGGCGTGGCAGGCGCGCAGATGGTCGCCGACACAGTGCTCGGCGGCGGTAGCGCGCTCGGCCCGATGTTCCTGCGCGTATTCGGCGGAAACTCGCAGGAGGCGATGGAGACGGCGGACAAGCCCGGCATGAACTCGGCGGAACATCTGGACGCACAGAACCGGGCGCTGCTGTACGGCACGGCGAGCGGCGCGGTGAGTATTGCGACGGAAAAGATCAGCAACGTCGCAGCGCCGTTCAAGAAAGCGTTCGGTGGCGGCTTCCTCGACAAGGCAATCGACGGGGCGATCGCCAAGATGAACGGGAACGCGGCGGGGCGGCTCGCCCTGTCATTCCTGTCCGAGGGCGGCGAGGAGGTCATCGAGGACCTTGTGCAGCCCGCCTTGCAGACGATCTACAACGGGAAGCGTGCCGGACAGAATTACAGCGAACTTGACGCGGCGGAGATCCTGAACGACTTCCTCGTCGGCGGTGCGCTTGGCCTGCTGGGCAGCGGCGTAGAGGGTGTTCAGCGAAGAAGCGCGCAAATCGAGGCCGAGCGCGCCGCGGCGGAGACGAAAGAGGCCACGCCGTCGGCGAAAGCGATGACGCCGGAAGAGACCGCACCGACAGCACAGCAGCCGGTGCAGCAGCAGAACACCATGCCCGCACAGCCTGCGGTCACGCCTGAGAGCGTGCAGGGCACGGGTGGGGGTAATTTGACGCCCACACAGCCGAACGCCGCACAGGGCGCAGCAGAGGGCAAAGCGGACGCCTTAGACGCGGGCAAGCGCGTCAATCTTCTTGAGTACAGCAACGAGCAGAACGCGCAGAAGGTCAAAGACGGACTGAAAGACGGCACGCTGGCCGTGGACGCGAAAGAGAATATCTATCGCGTGAATGAGGATCAGCACATCGACCGGCGCGACAGCGCGAGCGTGGGCGAGCGGAGCGTGAACGCCTTCCAGTTCGATCACCCTGAGCTGCACAGCTATTACGCGGACGCGGCGGCAGTCCTACAGGAGGAGATGAGCTTTGCCCAAAAGGGCGGCGAGCTCATCCGCCGGACGAGCCGCGAGGCGGGCGACGACGAATACATCCGCACCAAGCGCGGCGCGAGCGAGCGCATCACGCGGCTGCTGGATGACGAGGGCGTGCGCTACGATGACATCGACCGCTCGCTCGACGCGATCATCCACAACCACGGGCAGGAAAACTTCGCGGCGGCGAAGCGCGTGGAGCTGCTGCTGGACGACATGCTGACAAACGGCTACACGGATATCCACGGGCAGCACATTGCACCGAACGAAGAATACATTGCAGCAAAGAAAGCCATCCCCGGCGCGGATATGAGCGAGCGGACACACGAAGAGCTCCCGATCTACGACATGCCGGAGGGGCGGAACGGAGGAATTGACAATGCAGGACAAGAAACACGGAACGATGCCGCGGGGGCTGAGCTTGCCGACGCTGGAGAAAGAGGCACACCAGACGAGGCCAACGCAGCGCATGCACTATCTGATGGAGCTGCCGAACGGGGAGAGCGCCGGGGTAACGGAAGAGAATCTGAGCGCATTCCTCGAGAAGTACGGAACGTCGGCGGAGAAGACGGAAACGCGCTGACGGTACAACAGCGGCTTGCGGCATCCGGTATCTCACAATTCATCAGCCCGCGGGAGGCCAACGTGCCGAACGGCGCAAGCGGCGATAACACCGTCACCATCTTCGACGAGGCAGACTGGGACCAGGAGCTTATCGGCGCGGCGGACTGGGCAAAGTCCAAGGGCGTGAAAAAGGTGACAGCGCTGCTGGGCGTCATCAAGGTTGAAAAGGACGGGAAAACCGGCAGAATTTTCGGCGCGTTCAACGCCGACACGGGCGAAATTTTCGTCAATGCCGGTTCAGTGCAGCGCAGCGTGAGCGAGACGATCGAGCATGAAACAGCGCATTATCTGGCCGAAGTGGCGAGGCGCGAGAACGTCAGGACGTTTATGCGCGACGTTCAGAGCCGGTACAGCAGCGAAGAGTGGGGCAAGGTGTACGATGCCTACTTTGACCGCTATGCAGCGCTGACGGGCGACTACGCGGGAATGAGCGAGAGCAATATCGAGCTCTATGTGTGGGAAGAGATCATGGGCGATGCCTATGCCGAGATCGACCAGTATGACGAAAAGGCGAGCCGATTCAACCGAGAGGCCGAAAGCGCGCTGTCGCAGAGCGGACAGGAAAGTGAAAGCGCCTTACATGGCGAACGCGCGCTGGGCGCGGTGGAACAAGGCCGCGAGACCGCGGCGGCGACGGAACGCAGGAGAGGACCGCCTGAGAAATACAGCGTCCAACGCACACAGGATATCCCGTATCAAGAGCAGATTGACGCATTCTACGAGGGCGATTTGAAAACCGTTGGCAGAAGCGACGATATTTATGTAACAGGCGCTGATGGCTCACCGGATGCGCTCGGGCTCGGCGGCAAGCCATTCTTCATGCTCAAGCGCAATTTGCAGAAGATCACCAGAAAAGAGGGTGCGAACAAGAACTATTCCGCCCACGGGATTGGGGAAGATATCATTCGCGACCTGCCGGATATGCTGAAAGATCCTGCAATGATTATTGTCGAGGGCGACCGTATTTCGGTCATTCCCGGGCGCACAGTCGATACAGCGCGCGAAAAAGCCGCCCCGCTCTTGATCGGGGTCAACCCGAACGGAAGCGTGGACGGCAGAAGCGCGTATGAAATTAAAACCATGTATGGCAGAGAGGGCTTTGCGGACTGGATAGGCCTGCGCGCGAAGGACAGCAAAATCATTGCCGGAAACAAAAATAAGGCCACAGCGTTACTCCGCAATGTCGGTATTAAAATTACCGAGCCGGTGGCATACGCTGCTGACCTTACGAGCGCGATTTTATCACAGAGCCAGGGCGATGTCAAGTCGCTGACGTTGGGCGACGAGATTCGCAGGCAGATCATGGGCAAAGAAAACGAGCCAAGCCAAATGCCGCCTAGCAACCGAGTATTAAAGTCCTCGGAGCTGCGAGCAAAGGTTAAGCTCGATGACAGCAGTGTATCAGACGGCGGCGGGAACGTCAAGCCGAAGACGCGGTTTTCGCTGGATGAGCCGGTCGAGGAGACGAAGACGCTCGTCGCCATGCACAACATGACCGAGGAGAAGCTGCGACGCACGCTCGACATCGGAGCATGGCCCGCGCCCTCTATTGCCATCGTCAAGGTGAAAGACGGGCACACCAACTATGGCGAGTATTCCGCCGTCTTCCCGCGCGAGACCATCGACCCGCAGAGAAGCAGCAAGAACAAGGTCTACGGAGGGGACGCCTGGACGCCGACGCGCAGCAACGCGCGCGTGGAATACGAGGTCGACCAGGGCAAGGCGAGAGCGCTCGAGCGCGAGATTGACAGACTGTCGAGCGAGTTTGCGGGCGGTGCGTTCCAAAATAGCAGCGTCATCGGCGCGGCGGGCGTGAATGAAGAGACCGAATTGAGCCTTGATGACATCGCCGAACGCCTCGCGAAATACCCGGCCGTGCAGGCTGCATACTTACAGAGCAAGGGCGAATCGCTCGAACCCGTCTACAAGGAAAAGAAGTTCGACAGCCTGGGCAACGACGTGTTGCGCCAGTATATCGACCGCGTGGGTATGCAGGAGGTTGCACGGCTTTACGCGGAGATGGAGACGGGCGGCAGCCTTGACGAAAGCGCACTGAACGCTGCGCGCGAGGTCATCGTGGACGACTGGGCGAAGCGGAACGCGCGGCTGCTTGAGCGGAGAGCGGAGAACCGGGACAAGCTCATCGCCGTGCAGAAAAACAGGCTGGAAGACTGGCGCATTGAAAAGTTCATCCGAAACGCCGAGGCGTATATCGAGCAGAACGGTACGAGCGGCGACGAGGTCGACAAAGAGGCCACGTCGGCGAAGATGTACAGCATGATCGCGGCGGGCGGAAGCTGGGGCGACGCAGAAAAGACCGTGCAGCAGTGGGTGAGACCGCGGCTGGACGGGATGCTCGGGAAGCCGGGCATCTACAACGGAAAAGACCCGTACACGGAAAACGGCAGAAAGCCGTTCAAGGAGACGCACTGGGACTATACGGCGGAAAACATCGTGCGCGCGATGAACAATGCGAGCGACCGCGGCGAGGGCATGTGGGGCCTGTCTGGTGGGACACTCACCGCAACATCAGTGCCGCGGTACGAAAGCATTGGTGCGATCCACGCAGACGAAGAGAGGCTGCGCGCAGAGAGCGACGACGTGCACGAAAAGCGGCTGCGCGACCTCGACATCGAGATCGACCGCGTCGTGGACGATCTGCTGCGAAGCACAAAGGCACACAGCGACAGCGAGTACGAGGAGCGGCACATCCTGGAAGATGTGCTTGCGGAAGCTGCGAAGGGTGAGCATTCTCCGGCGGCAATCAAGCGGTCGTTTGCAAAGGACGGCTATGCCATCAAAGACGGGAATGCGAGGTCGATCATGCGGCTATTCGACATTGCCGCGAAGATCCCGGTCGGCTACTTCGAGGCCAAGCCGCAGCGCGTCGTCGGCTTCGATGAAGCGCTTGCTGTTGTCGCGCCGGATGATGCGCCGGGCGACCTCTTGAGCGAGATGCGCGATGCGGGCATGAACGTCGTGGAGTACCGCGCGGGAGACGACGCAGACCGCCTTGATAAGATCAACAGCATCAAGAACGTGCGTTTCTCGGCGGAAGATGAAGGCGGCGAGCTGAGCGAACAGCAGGAGCAATCCTATGAAAAGACGGAGCGAGACGGTAAGCGCGGAGATTATTTGTCGATCCCTGCGGAGTGGAAAACGAAGCTCGAGCGCGCACGGACGGCGGCAACGAACAACATCAAGCCATCCGGCTTCGACAGCTACGATGCCTATCTCGATGCGCTGGACAAGCAGCGCGCGGCAGATCGGGCTGAGCGGCTGCGCGTCAAGAGCCGGGACGAATTCAAGGGCACAAAAGCGCTCGACAAGTTGGGCGTGAAGATTGCGAACAGCGCAGGCATTTACCACAATGCAGAACAGCTTATCGCCAATGACAAGGCGGCAAAGAGCATCCAGAACGCAACGAAGCGCGCCGAGCAGCGCTTGGGCGCGACGCGGCAGGAAAAGGCCATCGCACGAGACATCGCAAACGGTGAGCGCTCGATGTCCGATATCCCACGTAGCGTGAAGAAATCGCGCGTGCTTGAGCTCGTGGACTATTATACGGCGCAGAAGGCGACGAAGACGGGGCTCTTGCAGCAGCAGCGCATCGAGATCAACGACGCACTGCGCGAGCAGGCGCGCGAGCTCATCGGCACAGAAGCGCCGGAGATCAACCGAAAGGGCCTGAACAAGCTCTTCGGCCCAAGTAAAGGACTTGTGCTTTACCATCGCACGCCACAGCGCATTATGCGCGCTCTTTTTGGCTGGAAGCAGGGCCAGCAGATCAACGAGGCTGTTTTCGAGCCGGTCTACGAGAACGAGCAGGAGCGCAAGCGCTTCATCAACCGCATGTTTGACGAGGTCCGAACCTTTGAAGGCGCGGACGGCAAGAAAAGCGCACTGAACAAGGACGAGAGCGCCTTTGCGCAGAGATTGAAAGAGGGACGAACCGTCGAGGAGCTGGTTGAAAAGTCCGGCGCGGCGGAAAGCATCAGAGCGGCAGCGGAAAACCTGAAAAATGGCGCAGAGATGAAAGACGCCGCGCGGGAATTCAGCCTCGACAAAGGTTCGCGCGATCTGGCGCGGCAGTATGCCGACTGGCTGCAAACGCAGGATGACTACGCGGCGGCAAAGAACGTCGACCGCACGAAGGTTGAGAACGCGATCGAGAAGTACACCGAACTCTATGACAAGCTCTACGCCGCGATCAACGACTTCCTTGTAGCGCACGGGTACGAGCCCATCGGCTTTATCAAAGGCTACGCGCCGCACTTCCAGACGAGCGAGGCAAACGGAAAGCTCGAGAGCGCACTCAAGGCAATCGGCGTCGACCTCGGCTCCGGCGTGGGCAAACTGCCGACGAGCATCGCAGGTCTGACGAAATCCTTCAAGCCGAACAAGCGGTACAATCCGTTCTTCCAGCACCGCAGAGGCAATGAGACGGACTACGATATCGTCAAGGGCTTCGAGACATACGTGGACTATGCGAGCGATGTGCTGTATCACACGGACGACATCATGCGCGTGCGTCAGATGGCAAACTACCTGAGGTCGACATTCGCACCGGAAGAGATGAAGGCGGACATCGACCAAATGGAGGCCATGCGTTACGCTCCGGCGGATGTGAAGGAAGAATACTTGCGCGATAAAAAGAAGATCACGGGTGATACCTTCCTGAGCTATGAGGACCTGACAAACCTGATGGAACAGTATACGGACGAGAAGTACCGCAGCATTGAGGACGCGACCGAATTCAGCGACCTTGTTTCATGGATGGATGATTACGCGAATAAGCTGGCAGGTAAGCAGCTTTTCGAGGACCGCGCAATGGAGCGCGAGGTCGGGCGCGAGGCGCTGAACGGCGCGAAGAAGCTCAACCGCATGTTCGCCCGCGCGAACGTGGCGGGGAACCTCTCGTCGGCGCTGAACCAGACGGCGCAGCTGCCGATGATCGCAACCGAACTCGGACAGAAGTACACATGGCGCGCCGTGGGCGATATCCTGAACGGGAAGACGACCGGCATGAGCGCGTTTCGCGGGGAGAGCGACTTCCTGACGGAGAAGAGCGGCATTGACTATATCCAGAGCACCAAGGGTGAAAAAGCGATAGAAAAGCTATTCAGCCCGCTGGAAAAGGTCGATACTCTCGTCAGCACAATCGCTGTGCGCGGCAAATACCGCATGGAGTTAGACGCCGGCAAGAACCCGAAAGAGGCGATGAAAGCGGCGGACCGCTGGGCGCGTGATATCATGGGCACGCGCTCGAAAGGCTCGGCGCCGCTGACGTTCCAGTCGAAAAACCTTATCGCACAAATGCTGAACATGTTCCAGGTCGAGGCAGCGAACACCATCGAGCACATCACGCAGGACCGGCTCGGCCCCGGCTTCAAGGAAATGGCCGCGAAAATCGGCAAGGATAAGGCCATTAAAAAGCTCGCAAGCGACGCCATTGCCTATATGCTGCTCGCATTCCTGCTCAACCGGTTGGACGAGGATGCCTACGGCGGAACGCCTGCGCCATTTGACGTCATCGGCATGGGGCTGAACGCCGCCGCGTCCGGCAACGGATTGACTTCGAGCGACATGCTCAAGATGATCACCGACGATGTGACCGAAAACATCTTCGGCGAGCGCCTTTTCGACACCGATCCAAACGACATGAACGACGAGTTTGACGGCTGGTCGGCGGCGGAAGATACGCTATACAACATCAGCAACGATGTACCGTATGTGCGCAACGTGGCGGGCCTGATGGGATGGGGCGACCAGACGTTGCCGATGCCCGACATCGTTGGCGCAGCAGGGAAAACGAAAGACGCACTCAAGAACGCAGATAGTGCGGGCGAATTTTGGGCAGAGGTCGCGAAGCAACTCGTGGGCCTCGCGGGCGACACGCTTCCGGGCGGCCGCCAAGCCGAAAAGATGCTGCAAGGCGGCGATGCTGTGATTCGCGGCGGGTCGTATCAGGGCTTTGGCGACAGCAAGAGGCTGCAATATCCGGTGGAGCCGCTGCTGGAAGATCCGTTCGAGGCGCTGCGCGCTGGGCTCTTCGGAAAGAATTCGCTGAACGAATCGCGTGCATATTGGGCAGCGGGCGGAAATGCGCTGAGTGTATCGCAGACGACGCTCTACCAGGAGCTCGTCGACAGCGGCATGAGCCGCAAGAAAGCATACGAGACCATCAGAGACTTCAACGACGCGACGGCCGATCTGGAAGCCGACAAGGACGAGAACGGCAATCCCGTCAGCGGAAGCAAGAAAGAAAAGGTCGTCGAGGCGATCAACAAGCTGCCGCTGAGCCGGAAGCAGAAAGACAAGCTCTATCTCAGTAAGAATTACAGCGAGAAAGACCTTGGCGAGATGCCGTGGAATTAAGAGAAGGGCGGGGCCGTGAGGCCTCGCCCTTTTGTCCGAAAACGGCTACAACTGGCCGTAACTGGCCGTAACTGGCCGTAACTGGCAACAACTGGCAACAACTGGCAAAAGAAATGTTCGCAAAATGTTGACTTTTTGAAACAATCGCATATAATAACAGTACAGAGCGGGACCCATGGGCGACGCTCTGCTGACAAGAACAATACCCGGTCGCCAGTTCTTGCCGCCCCCAAAGAGGAAAACCTCTGCCTTAAGTGAGGAGCTAAAAAAGAGGAGAACCCCTACCTTGAGTGGGGAGCCAAAAAAGAGGAGAGCCTCTGCCTTAAGTGAGGAGCTAAAAAGCGGGTCAACGCAAGTTGCCCCGCTTTTTTACAGAAAGAGATTGCCATGGAAAAGCTGAGAATATATAGAATCAGAGACGGATTTATCGAATTTCTGCACGAAAAGGACCATCGCGTGCAGTTCAATAAAAGGGAACGCCGCCCCTACATTGGCGTTGTTCTGGAAATCAACGGGCACAAATACTTCGTCCCGATGGAATCGCCGAAGCCGAACCACGAAAAGCTGAAAAGCAATGTACATATTATGCGCATTGACGGCGGGAAATATGGTATTCTCGGATTCAACAATATGGTTCCGGCGAAAGACTTTTTCCTCGTCCCGTTCGATATCGAAAAAGAGCCAGACGAGCGCTACAAGAACCTGCTGCGGAATCAACTAGAATTCTGCAACGACCACAAAGAGGACGTATACCGGCACGCGAGAAAGACATACGACGGCGCAACAGGCGGGCGCAATCCGTTTCTCACAAGGGTGTGCTGCGACTTCAAATTGCTCGAACGGGAATATGTAAAATATTACTTCAAGATAACGGAACAGTAAAGGGCGGGGCCGCGAGGTCTCGCCCTTTTGTTCTATCATTCGGGAGAACTTCCGCGCCAGCGGTATGCACGGCGGAAGCCAAGAGAGAGCGCTTCATTTACAGTGGAGACGTAGCGCTCGCCGTAATCACAGATTTGGACGTTATCATACTGCTGGTCCATAGGCAGATGAAAAATCTTTTGTTCGTCGCGTCCAATATTGCACTTGATGAGCGGGTATTCAGCGAACGGAATGTTGGGGAATAGTTTGATGCCCAGCCGCTCGGCGCAAAGCTCGGCAACGGGAGAAAAGCCATTCGTCGCCACGAAGGCACCGACAACGTCAGCATCGGGGTGAGAATACTGGTATTCAAAAACGCTGCCCGCGAGCTGAAAAACATGGTTCTCATGGATGACCTTTTCCCTCGCCCAACGCTTACATTGAATCAGAATGACTTTCTTGCCACGTTGCAAGATCAAGTCGCGTCCCATGTCCTCTTTCTTCATCGTTGCGCCATAGTACCGGACGCGATAGCCGCGCGATTCGCAAAGGTAGCCGATATAGCGCTCGTATTCTATGCCGACTTCCCAGTTGGTCTTGCTGCGTTTGATATAGCGATCGAGCGCAAGCTGATACTTTTCAGCGATAGGGAGATCGTTCCACTCGGCGGGCGACAGATAGTCACGCATAACCGCCCGCTCATCATCGGATGGACCGTCGGACACATATTTGAACGCATCCATCGGCGGGACCTCTTTGAAATCGAGCAGCCACGGGAAAAGTGATTCGTAGAAATTCAACTGATATTCCGACTGCTTCGCGCGGAGACGCCACTCGCGCAGCTCGCCGTGAATGAGTTTGTCGACTTCGGCAGCCTTTTGATCTGCGGGGCGATTTTTATGCCGCAAATAGTAAACCCACTCTTCATCATAGGTTTGATACAGGTCGGCGTAGAGCTTTGCGAGCCACGGATAGGTCTGTACGCGTTCGGAGTAGATGTTGTCTAATGAATTTTGAATAACAGACTTTTCACTCTTGAGGCGAGATATCGTAGTTTCAAATCGGCTTATATCTGCAAGAATGGCACTGCGGCGCGCAGACAAACTGAGAAGCTCGTTTCGGACGCTCGACACATCAAAATTGACAAGAGAGCCGGTTTCGATAGCGAGGCGAATCATGTGTTTGCACGGCTGCTTGCGGTTACGAAAATCCGGGCAATCGCACCCGTAGAGTGTGGCGCGGTATGTCTCGCCGCTCGAGGAATGAATAGACGCAGAGATATCAAAGGGAGCTTCGATTCGCATCTCCTGAGTCAGCGCAGAAGTCAGCCGTTCGTAAGGGAAGGGCACACCATGCAACGATGAGAAAGCGGGAGTGCCAGTCAAATACGGGCGATCCGCGATATCGCGCACAGTTTCGACCGCTCGGGTGCGAACCTGGTCGTTGATATGCTGCTCGCGGAAGTCCAAGCTACGCGATCGTGTCTGCAAGCTCTCTTCTATACGACTTCGCCGGTCCTCAAGCGCACGCTCCCTGCCTTCAAAAGCAGAATTAAGAGAAGATTCCTTTTTACTCAAATCGGTGTCTCTTGCATCAAGGGAGCGCTCGCGGTCAGAAAGAGACTTTTTACGAGATACGAGGGAGAACACCCACTTCGCCATGAACAGCGCAATGATCGTCCAAAGCCAGTAGGATGACAAAAAATCAAGCAGGCCCACAATATCCCTCTTTCGTTTTTATTTCGGCGGGAGTATAGGGACACCATATAGGAATTTTTGCGGTTTGTCAAATTTATCCATAAAGAAAGCGCCCTATCGCGAGGCGCTTTCTTTATGGATAAGTGGGATATCGGCCGCCGTACTGCGAGATGATCGCCGCGGCAAGCCGTGGATTCGGGTTCTTGATCTTGACGGGGTACTGTAACTTTTTCTCATATACAAACATTACTTTTCTCCCTCCAGATCCCACGGCCACGGATCATTCAGCCACTTGAAGCTGCCGGGCGTCACGTCCGTCTGCAAAATCGGGCCGTACTGCTTTTCATAGGCCTCGCGCCCCTCGCGGCCGAGCTTGATATACGACCAGTAGAGGTTCAGAACCTCGGTGTCCTCCGGGTGTGTGGTGAGATAAAGCCCCAGCTCGTCGATGGCAAAATCGAGCGCCATCAGCTCTGAGAGCGCCGTGTTGACGGCGGGGAACTTCGTCTTCATCTGCGCGTGGAAGGGAAGGTTCAGCCCCGGAAACAGCGTACCGGCCTTGAGCGCGTCCTGTTGGGAATAGCGCTCGGGGTCGTTTTTCTGCACGGGGACATAGGGAAAAGCCAGCGGCGCGCAGCAGCCGTTCGGCAGTGTGCCCACGCCGGACTCGGCGCGCATGGCTCTGTTGTCGTCCAAAGAAGTCTCCTCCTTGCAAAGAAATCGGGCATCCGCCCACACCATCCTATGCAGCGGGAGAAAAAAGGGAAGCGGGGCTTTTCTTTTTGTTCAAAGTCCTGTATAATGAAAAGCACATAAGGCCGCGCCGCGGGGCATACATTGTTCCGGGGTGAGGGGTATTTTGTTTATCGTTTTCGGAAAAAAGGCGTTTTACGCCATATTCGCGCTGCTGCTCGTGCTGACGGCGGCGACCGTCAGCATGCTTCTGCCGCCGGAGGCGGTGGAGACGAGCGTGTCAGCGCCGACAGGGAAGACCGTCTGGGTCATCGACGCGGGGCACGGTGGGGAGGACGGCGGGGCCGTCGCCGCCGACGGCAGCAAGGAAAGCGACATGAACCTCGCCATCGCGCGGCGGCTCGACGCGCTGCTCGTTTTTCTCGGCGAGGAGACGCGCATGACGCGCACAGAGGATATCTCCATCCACGATGCCAGTGCGTCCACGCTGCGGGAAAAGAAGCGCTCCGACCTCGAAAACCGCGTGGGACTGGTCAACAGCACGCAAGGCGCTATCCTTGTCAGCATCCACCAGAACAGTCTTCCGTCATCCAAGCAGACGCACGGCGCGCAGGTGTTTTACGGCAAAAAAGAGGGAAGTGCCGAGGTCGCGAATGCGGTGCAGCTCGCGCTGAATCAGACTGTCAATGCGGGCAATGAGAAGACAGAGAAGGCCATCGACGCGTCGATCTTCCTGATGAAAAACGTCACCGCGCCTGCAATCCTGATCGAGTGCGGATTTTTGAGCAATGAAAACGAAACGGCGCTTTTGAAAAGTGGCGAATATCAGCAAAGACTGGCCGTTGTGATCGCGTCCGGCCTTTTACAGCAGTAGCAGTAAAGCAAAAGGGGTTTACAATATGGCAAAGGCAAAAAGTGTATTTTTCTGCACGGAGTGCGGCAACGAAACGCCCAAATGGGCGGGCCGCTGCCCGAGCTGCGGCGCATGGAACACACTCGTCGAGCAGGCCGTCGGCGACGGTGCAAAGGCAAAAACGGGCGGCCGCAGCCGCGCGCTGCGCGCCAAGGCGCACCCGATCGC